>Ga0334886_1002687_pt1 | contig 17101 bp, 19 predicted proteins | sample GraSluR1_MG_9_FD_207232 | JGI IMG/M metagenome (GOLD analysis project Ga0334886, IMG submission 207232) | Sludge microbial communities from methane-producing bioreactor in Wageningen University, Netherlands - Granular Sludge_27_06-R1 | ecosystem: Engineered > Bioreactor > Anaerobic >...
TCGTAACCGTTTGCCATGGCTTTGCCAAAAGCAGAAATATCGGGCTTCACTTTATAGTGGGCCTGCGCGCCACCCAGGCTCATGCGAAAACCGGTGCGGATTTCATCAAAGATCAACACACAACCATACTGGTCAGCCAGGTCACGTACTTTCTGGAGAAAGTTGTCGCGCGGCTCTTCCAGTTTCTCCGCCAGTGGGTGCCCGAAGGGAGTGATGATAATGGCTGCGGTGTCGTTGCCGTGTTCTTTCAAGAGAGATTCCAACTCGCCGATGTCGTTGTAATGGAATTCCAATACATCTTCGAATAATTTTGGGGGAACTCCGCCTTTGACCTCCACACACCAATCGTGCCAGCCATGGTAACCGCAGCGCAGTACCTTCAAGCGCTGGGTGTAGCCGCGTGCGATGCGTATCGCCAGGGTGGTCGCGTCTGAGCCAGTTTTGACAAAGATACTCATCTCGGCGCTGGGGATCAAGGAGCGCAGCTTTTCAGCCAGAACATTTTGAATGGGCTGGGTGAGAGAGAAGCAAAAGCCGTGATCTTTAATCTGGGCAATGACGGCCTCGTCAACCTCGTGTTCGCGATAACCCAGAATGATGGGGCCGTAGGCGCACAGGTAATCGATATACTGATTGCCATCCATGTCTGTAATCCGACAGCCCTGCCCATCGGTGACATAAATGGGGTATTCGCCTTCCACGAAATTGTAGGGCCGCCTGATACCCAGCACACCACCAGGCGTGAGTGATTTTCCGCACTCGAATTCGGCAAGACTGCGGCTGAGCTTGAGAGGGAGGGCTTCCTTCATGTTATTCTCCTGAGGAACGATTGGTACCCCTATTCTACCAAGCAAGCCGAATATCAACAAATGCCCTTTTTTGGTCAAACACAATGTTGTCATTGATTGGATTGCTGATACAATTTTCTCCACCAGGAGTATAGGAGTTAGCTATGGATGCTGAAAACCTTATGGCAGCGCAAGACGATGTCTTTAACAGAGCAATTCAAATCTTGACCTCGAGTGACCATGTATTGGGGGTTGTCGCCATCGGTTCTTATGCGCGCGATGAACAGGATGTGTTTTCAGATATTGACTTGATGGGCTACCTACGAGATGATGAGCGCATTGGCTGGCGGGACCTATTTGACCAAATGCGAGTACTGCACCCCACTCTCTGGCATGGCTGGTTGTTTGACGAGAATGCGCTTTTTCTTTTTGAAAATGGGGTACGGCTTGATATTGATTTTTACAAGCCTTCTGATATTGAAAAGATCAACGATATACCCTCTGAGAAGAAAATTTTATTTGACCCGGATGGTTTTTTTACAGAAAAAAGTGGTGTGTGAAAAATAGGCCAAGCCAGCGGATCATCCTGCCTGGTTTGAGATTAGCGATCCTTCATTCGTTCATTGGTTCTTCTGGATGTTTCGGCAGACGGTCTGTTGGGCGAAACGCAGCCAGCAGTGCAGTCAAAATTCTTTCGGCAAGCTTGCTAACGCTATTGATTCACTGACACAGATACGCACTCGTTTAATCGAGATGCGCCTGTGGACACTGGGTGAATGGGATTTTCTCTTGGCAGCCGATCCTGAATTCGCTGCCCGTCTTGCAAAGACCTATCCCCGCTTTGAACCACGAGAAGTGATTGAATGCGCCCATTTGCTGCTAACCGCCTATGAATATGCCTGCCCGCTGTATTGTAAGAAGGTGGGGACGGTATATCCAGCCGATAAGGTCAATGCCTTAAAGTAATTGTTATCGGCATTCGTAAAAATCGAACAGTGAAAATGTTCCTTAGACTTCGCGGATACGGCGGGGATTGTTTATATTCTGCATAGAATGATCTGTTATGCTGTATTGGTAGCAAGATTATGAGGATCTAAAACATGGAAAAAATTGTTAAGACTGATGCCGAATGGAAAGCACAATTAACGGAAGAGCAATACCGCGTAACACGCCGAAAGGGCACAGAAGCGCCTTTCTGCGGGGCATTCTATGACCACAAGAAACCAGGCACATACACCTGTGTCTGCTGCGACTTGCCTCTGTTCTCCGCGGATCATAAATTTGATTCAGGCACAGGCTGGCCGTCATTCTTTACGCCGATTGAGAAAGAACATGTAATTGAAAAACTTGATCTCAGCCACGGAATGGTGCGAACCGAAGTCGTTTGCACGCGGTGTGATGCGCACCTTGGACACGTTTTTAAAGATGGTCCCGCTCCGACAGGTTTGCGCTATTGTTTGAATTCCGTATCCTTAAAGTTCAACGAACCCCCAGAAGAATAGAGCTGGCTGTTGTTTTATTCCAGCAAGCGGCACGATACAATTGCATGAGTCACCTGGGCAGCCCGGATAAGTGGCTGTGATTTTGACCGTTGGCTCGTGTATAATTAATCTGCGGGTACTTGTTAATTGATTCTGTAGGCGAATGCATTATTGCTATGTACTCGCTTGTGTTTTATCTTTTACCATCCTCCGTAATCTTTTTGTGGTAACCTCAATAATTTCAGGTGATTTAATCCAAATCAGAAAGGAATCGATATGGATGTTTTGACTATACAACAATTGAAAGAATTGTCGCATGACAGGCAGGAATGGTGCCTCTCCCTTTTCATGCCAGCACATCGCGCAGGCCCCGAAGTGGAACAGGACCGAATCCGGTTCAAGAACCTGTTGACAGCGGCCGAAGAAAAATTGTCAGGATTGGGTTGGAAGAATCGGGAAATAGCAACATTTTTGAAGCCCGCCATGGATATACTGCGCCAATCAGATTTCTGGCAAAATCAATCTGATGGGCTTGCTGTGTTTCTCCAAACAGATGAACTCCACACTTTTCGACTTCCTATACGGTTTAAAGAGTTTGTGCTGATTTCAAAACGATTTCATTTGAAACCAGTATTGCCAGTATTTATGCAATCACTTGACTTTAAGATTCTGGCTTTGAGCCAAAATGAGGTGAAATTGTTTGATTGCACCACTGTTAACATCGAGGAGCATGATCTGGCGGCAAGAATCTCGAATTATGCGGAAACCATGCAATTTGACCAGTTCATCAAGCAGACCCAATTTCATACAGGTACTTCAAGGGGCGAGGGCGGTGAGAGATCAGGCATGTTCTTTGGCCATGATCCCAAAGATGATGAGAAAAATCACCTCCTTAACTGGTTTCACAAATTGACTGATACCCTATCTGCCTATTTGCGTGACGACCGGGCTCCCATCATTTTGGCGGGGGTAAAATCACTGCTGCCTTTGTTTGAACAGGCGAATGACTCTTTACCAATAATCAAAGAAGGAATTGTTGGAAATCCTGAAGAAATAAATCCCCAACAATTACATAAAAACGGTGTGGCGATCCTGGAAAAAAGGTTGATGAATGAAATGGGAGCAGAAAAGAATCGATTTTTTGATCTGTCAACAAAACAAATGACCAGCACCGAGATTAATGAAATCGTGAGATATGCATATCACGGTCGAATAGAAGTACTATTTTATGCTCCAGATTTCCATCTTTGGGGAAAGTATGATCCCCAGGATGACAAAATTGAGCACCATGAACAACACCAGGCGGGCGATAATGATTTGATCGACATCGCGGCTGTCACCACGCTGCTGCGGGGCGGCAAGGCCTATCAGATGCCGGTGGAGGAAATGCCCGATCAGCATTCGTTGGCGGCGATTCTTAGGTATTGATCGTATCTACCGAAAAAAAAGTGACCGCCTACATTCATCATAATTGTTGGCGGTCACTTAGTATATTAAGTCAACAATGAATCAGCGGCCAGGACACAGAAAAGGTAGGTGGCAGCGCCGGGCATCACATATTCGGCTTGCTGCCACAGGAAAGGATAATTCTCCTTCAATTCAGGAAAGTCAGGCCGGATCAGATTGGGGCCAGAACCGCCGCCGCCGGGGATGTAGGAATAATCGGCGCGGTTGGTGCCGAATGCCACCGTCAACGATTTTGCCCCGACGCCTGATATCACGGAGGTGTTGCTGCCGGGGTGAACCCCCAGCACATAATGCACCACCCTATACAATAATTCTGCTTCGTAAATTTCCGAGAAGGCTTTGTGGAGATAATAAAAGGCTACGCCCATACTCTGCAGGATCCAGGAGACGCCCCACACATGCCAGTGGAAGGGGAGGCCGAAGGGAGATTTTTGGCTTTCTGTTTCTACTTGTTCTTTGGATTGCTTCACGATGTGTCTGAACTCATCTAAAAATGCCTGATCTTTGATCGATGGCAGGATGCGGGCAATCATCCAGATGATTTGGGGCGCGTTTTCTTTGATAGAGTCCAGATGATTGGTAATGTAATCAATATAAGCCTGGTCTTCTGTGGCTATAAATAATTCAACGGCAGCGCCTAATGATTGCAGCAGGGGATTGTGCGGGTGGTAGGCGCAGCGGGAAACCACCGGTTCTTGCGATTGCTCGTTTTTCCAAATTTGCAAGGCGGTCTGCAAACATTCTTTTGCCAGTTCAGGGTAGTATTCCTTCATAACCCGGCTGGCGGCTGCCAAAGCCGCAGCCACTTTGTATTCGAGGGCAGAATCATAGTTGGTGAAGACCCAGCGGTCATCTTTTTTACCGCTGTGATTGCCGTTTTGTTCTAAATCACCCAATGCGGGGTCATAAACGCGGTTATCGGTCATGGTGGCGGCATCACCCTGGTGGACATACTGCATCAAATCACCGGCAATGATACCGGAGAAGCTGTGGTCACTGGCGCGATATCCACCCAGAAGACATTCAGCGCCGTGCCTAATTTGCTGAATGATGTCCGCTGTGCCATCCGGCTGATGGAGGTGTACCTCACGTTTGCGCCAATCCACCGTGGTTTGGTCGCTATCCACGCCAAAGGCCTCGCGCGCCAATGCCAGCATGTGGGTTGTGGATGCCTGTGAACCGGTTGCCAGATCAAAATCACCGGCATCGTGCCAGCCGCCAACATCCAGATGGGGGACATGTTCACCGGGCTTGTAGGGAGTCAGGGTATCAGGACCCTGCTGGTAGCCATCAAAATGGACATGGTTGGTAGGTGCCTGTAAGGCATCATCGAGATGACACACCCCGTGCCAAACGCGGTAGCGGTCGCGCACAGCCATGTGACACATCTGGGCAGGGAAGTAAGTTTCCAGAGTCGGCTGCCACACATCTTTCCGATAAATGTCATTTCCGATGCGGAAGGGGGTGGTGAATTGATCGCCGTAAATGACCTGGTACATGCCTGGTTCTTTGATTTGTGAGAAATCGAACAATGCGTAGTCATAACGCAGGAACTTACCCCATGGCACAGGCTGTTGGTCAAACACCACTGTATGGTTGCCATCTGCCTGTAGTCTGACTAATTTTGCCAGTTGATTGATCTCGCCTTGCGGGTCTACTTCAATCCAGGCTTTTTTCTCCTGCGCAGGATGATAGCCTACCTGAGATGTGAGGATAACCGGCGGGCGTTGATAATCTGGCAGCACATTGGCCCAAAGGGAGAGATCGGCAGCGTTGGTGGTTTTGGCAGGCAGCAATTCCCCGCGCAGCACAAACCAGTGATGCTGACCGGTCATGCTGCCGTCATACAGCGCCAAACCACCGCCATCATTGCGTTTAACCCTCAGCCAGCGCCGGGGGTCTTCCGGGCTGGCCGCAAATGATTGGCCTCTGCCCAGCGGCGTGAGGGTTATGCTGCCATCTTTTTCTTTGATAACCGGCCCATTGGCCTGACGGGGGAAGATACCGTGTTCTTCTTCAAATTGGAACGATCTGCCGAAAAAGGCGGCGGGAAACAGGTCAAATTGAAAGGCGGCTTTGCCTATGTGTTGGTCTGGCAGCGGTTGATCGAGGTCAACAATGATGCGTATCCAGTCACCATCCGGAAAAATGCGCAGTGAATATTGCACATCCGGGAAGGTTCCTCGAATACAGACCGTCTGTCGGTCAGCGCTGATCTGGCGTTCGCCTGTTTCCGGCATCAGGTCCCATTGGCCGGGTGCATTTATCAAGCGCACATCGCCGTTGGTGATAACCCGCTCATCATGCTGGATCAACTCAATACCGCCTTGGCGGCCGATCGGGTAAAAGTCATGAAAAAGCAATAGTGAAAGCCCATTGGTTTCAAAATAATCTTGTTCATTCAATGTCCATTGCATGATTTGGCACTCCCTGCGATTATGTGAATTTTGGTTGGTTAAACTCGATGATACCAGAGGATTATGATTTGTAATGGCTTGATAATCACAATCACGAGAAGAATTTGAAAAATGAAAAAAATATTGATACACGATGTACGGTGGTAACATCGGAGCAGAGACAGATCTCACCAACGGCGTGCGACTGAGGATACCTTGCAAACGATTTAGAGGGTAGAATGAAAGCTGAGAGATTGCTGTGAGGTTATGTTTATGGTTATCACAAACAACATCGCTGCGTATGCAGGTATGATCGACCATACCAACCTGAAACCTTTTGCCACCAAAGAGGATTGGCGGGTACTTTGCGCGCAAGCACAGGAGCGTGGGTTCAAATCGGTTGCCATCAACAATGCTGGTATTGCCTATTGCAAGGAGTTTTTGGCAGACAGTAATGTCCTGGTCGATGCAGCGGTCGGGTTTCCACTGGGACAGAACACGCTGGCGGTGAAGGTGTTTGAAACCATTGATGCTATTGAAAAAGGGGCGGACGAGATCGATTATGTCATCAATCTCAGTGAGGTGAAAAACGGCCACTGGCAGTATGTGACAGATGAAATGAAAGCGATTGTGGAAGCGTGCGGAGCAAGAAACATCACCTGTAAGACGATTTTCGAGAATTGTTACCTGACAGCAGACGAAAAGATTCAATTGTGTGAGGTAGCGCTTTGTATCCGCCCGGATTACATAAAGACCTCCACCGGATTCGGTACTGGTGGTGCCACTATCGCGGATGTGGCGTTGATGAAGGCTTGCGTTGGAGATGGCATTAAGATCAAGGCTGCTGGTGGTATCCGCACAGGGCAGCAATTTCTGGCGATGATCGATGCCGGTGCAAACCGTATTGGTACCAGCAGCGGGATAGCGATTGTGCAAGAGTTAAGGAAGATATTGGGAGAGTTAGCATGACACAATACATTCTTGCCCATGATTTGGGCACATCAGGTGATAAGGCCACCTTGTTCACCGAACAGGGTGAACTGGTGACCAGTGAGGTCTATCCTTATGACACCCGTTTCTTCAATGGCACCTGGGCAGAGCAAAAACCTTCCGATTGGTGGGATGCCGTCTGTGCAACAACACGCAGAATATTGCAGTCGGTAGATAGAAGCCAGGTTGCAGCGGTTTCATTCAGCGGGCAGATGATGGGCTGCGTATGTGTAGATGCAGAGGGCAATGCCCTGCGCAATGCCCTCATCTGGGCAGACCAGCGTGCTGTTGAAGAAACTGCCTTCATTCGCGAGCACATGGAAGCTGGCCTTTTTTATCAGATAACCGGGCACCGCATCAGTCCATCCTATAGCGCAGAGAAATTGATGTGGGTTCGTAACCACGAACCGGATATTTTCTACAATACCCATAAGCTGTTGAATGCCAAGGATTTCGTAATCCACAAGTTGACCGGCAGATTTGTGACCGAATATTCTGATGCGTCCGGCACACATTTACTGGATCTGTCGAATCTTTGCTGGTCGCAAGAAATACTCGATCTGGTTGGCTTCGATGAGAATGTCCTGCCTGAACTGGTGACATCCACCCATATTGCCGGAGGGATTACGAAAGAAGCTGCTGAGAAAACAGGGCTCTTAATCGGAACGCCGGTTGTGATGGGGGGCGGTGATGGTTTGTGCGCCGGGGTGGGGGCGGGCTGCGTGAAGGAAGGCATGGCGTATACCTATGTGGGTTCTTCTTCGTGGATCTCGTTGTGTACATCGGCTCCGGTTTTTGATGAAGAACAGCGCACTTTTAACTGGCCTCATATCGTACCCGGCATGTACTCGCCCTGCGGTACCATGCAAGCGGCAGGGGCAAGTTTCAGTTGGTTGCAAAAAGAACTGGCCCTGCATGAAACTATCAGCGCAAAGCAGTTGCATGAAAACGTTTATGATCATATCAATAAACTGATTCAGGGTGCGCCAGTGGGGTCGAATGGGTTGTTGTTTTTACCTTATCTCCTGGGAGAACGCAGCCCGTGGTGGAATTCTGACGCGCGCGGAGCGCTGATCGGTTTGAAAATGGAACATACACGCGCGGATGTGTTTCGCGCTGTGCTGGAAGGCATTACCCTGAACCTGGGTTTGATCGCTGATATTTTTAAAGAACACGCAGAAATTGACGAGATGGTAGTCATCGGAGGAGGCGCGCAGAGCCGTATCTGGCGGCAATTGATGGCGGACATCTATGAAATGCCTGTGCTGAAACCGCACCTTCTCGAAGAAGCCACTTCCATGGGGGCGGCAATTACCGGTGGTGTGGGAGTTGGATTATTCGATTCTTTTGATGTTGTGGACAGGTTTATCTCCATTGAGGAACATACCCGGCCAATTCTTGATCATCTTGCCATCTACCGTCAATACCGCACCTTATTGCAACAGTCTTATAAAGCTCTGGTGGATGTGTATGCCTCATTACAAGCATTGCCCAAATAGCATGAGAGGTTTCTAACAAATTCCCTGTTGTGTCAGCGGGAATATAGCGTATACTTAATATAAGAATCACGTTTTTGGTTTTCGGAACTTTCTTTGAGGAGCTTCGAAAATGGAACATGGTCTCGAAAGAGGTCAGGGCTTATTAGAATATGCACTAATCATGATGCTGGTTGCCATTGTGGTCATTTTGGCTGTTACATTATTTGGTGACACTCTGACAGCTATGTATGAAAATATTGTTGCAGAAATTGGTGTCTTGTAAATAACGCAATACATGGATTCTATGAATTCTCTTTCCAATAAACACGGACAGGGTCTGGTTGAGTACGCCCTGATTCTGTTGTTAGTTTCAATCACGGTGGTTTTTGCCATATCAACAATGGGCGGTTCACTGGGGGAGGCGTACAACTTGATACAATCTGCCCTTGCAGGTGGCAGTGAGGGGTCGGGTGATCCGGTCGCCATTGCCGGTGATTTTATTGAGCGTATCAATGCCTTTTACGATAACAATGGGCACTATCCACGCAGCTGGGGGACGTATGCCTTTACTGATATCGGTTTGGACCCAGCTGAGTGGACTGAGCCGGTCGCGGGTATCTATTGGGGTCCGAATGGGGGCAGAATTGGTCTTGCCAATCGCCCAGGTGATGATATCGAGATCTATATCAAAGATTTGAACGGCAACCGCCGGTATCTGTATAATGGCTGGAATATCTGGTGCGTGGCGGCGACCAATGTTTGTTATTACCATCGGGTTCAGCCAGGTAATGAAGTCGACCTGCGCACGATTGAGATTGTTCAGCATTAATTCTGAATTTTCTAACAAAACTATTATATAAAAGGTGATGTTTTGTGTTAAACTCCAATTGAGACTTAGTATCAATTGGAGAGGATTAACGCATGAAAGTCAATTTTGTTATTCTATTGGTAGTGTTGATGAGCATGCTGGTTGCTTGCTCGTCAACACCTGAAACAACCGGGGAGGATGCTGGCCCCATTGTTTTTGTCAGTATTGTTCCGCAGCAATATTTTGTTAACCGCATCGCCGGCGACCTGGTTGACGCCAGGGTGATGGTTGAGCCTGGCGCGGATCCGCATACATACGAACCCAAACCCTCGCAGATGGCGGCTTTATCAGATGCATTGGCGTATTTTGCGATTGGTATCGAATTTGAGGAGGCCTGGCTGGCAAGGTTTACGGATGCTAATCCAGACATGGTCATCATTGACACGACGGAAGGTATCGAGAAGACGCCGATGTTGTTTGAGCACAGTCATGAGGACGAAGAAGAACACCTTGATGATGTTGACCATGATGAAGATGAACTTGACCCGCATGTGTGGGTATCACCGGCACTTGTAAAAATCCAGGCGCAGCATATGTTTGATTCGTTGGTCGCAATGCTGCCAGAACATGAGGCAGTGTTCACAGAAAATTTGAACACATTTATAGGTGAGATTGATGCCCTGGAAGCTGACATTGAGCAGGCGCTGGCGGGTGTAACGTCCCGAAAATTCATCGTTTTTCATCCTTCATGGGGTTATTTCGCGGCCCAATTTGACCTGGACATGATTCCGATCGAGGTGGGGGGAACAGAACCGAGTGCAACTGAACTGTCGATGATCATTGATGAAGCCCGAGAGGAAGACATCCATGTCATTTTCGCTCAGCCCGAGTTCAACACGAAGAATGCGGAAACCATTGCCAGGGAGATTAATGGAGAAGTGATCTTGATCAGTCCTTTGGCGTATAATTGGTTAGAGAACCTGCAGCAGGTTGCTCAGACCATGGCTGAAGTTCTTAGTCAATAGAGTAGAACAGGTGGTTTTTCCAATGCAAGATGTAATAACACTTCGTCATGTTTGGGCTGGTTATGAGGACGATGTGGTTCTGGAAGATATCAATTTTTCTGTCAGACCAGATGATTTTATCGGCTTGATCGGCCCCAATGGCGGTGGAAAGACCACCTTGATGCGGGTATTATTAGGGTTGGTGAAGCCCATGAGAGGCCAGGTGTCCATCATGGGCAAACCACCCGAATTGGGCAGAGAACATATCGGGTATGTGCCACAGATCATTGATTTCGACCGCAGCTTCCCCATTACCTTATTTGATGTTGTCAGGATGGGGCGGTTAGGGTATCGCAAATTGTTCCATCGCTATAACGCACAGGATAACGAAATTGCCATGGCAGCCTTGGGTGATGTTGAGATGGCATCTTTGAAAGACACGCCGATTGGCGAATTATCCGGTGGCCAGCGGCAGCGAGTGTTGATCGCCAGGGCATTGGCCAGCCAGCCACAGATACTGCTTTTGGATGAGCCGACGTCGAGCATAGACCCCAAAGTGAGCACCAGTATCTATGAATTGTTGCAGCGGTTGAATGAGCGCATGGCTATTATTCTGGTATCACATGATATGAACGCGATTTCTTCTTATGTTAAGACCATCGGGTGTGTCAGCCGGAAATTGTTCTACCATGCTGAGAAAGCAGTGACTGCACAGATGCTGGAAGCAGCCTATCAATGCCCAATTGACTTAATTGCGCATGGTTTACCGCATCGCCATCTGCATGATCATGTTCAAGAGGAGGCTGCCCTGTGATAAATACAATATGGTCAGCCTTGCAATATGGTTTTATGCAGAATGCCCTGATAACTGCGGCCTTGGTCAGCATTGCCTGCGGCATCATCGGCACCTATGTTGTCTTAAAACGCATTGTTTTCTTGAGTGGCGGCGTTGCGCATGCCGCCTATGGCGGCATTGGTTTAGGGTATCTTCTAAAAATCCCACCTCTGGTGAGCGCGCTCGGGTTCAGTCTGTTGGCTTCATTCTCGATGGCATGGGTGCATCGCAAAACCAAAGAACGTTCTGATACCATCATCGGCGTGATGTGGGCGCTTGGCATGGCGCTTGGCATCATTTTTGTTGACCTGGCATCGGGGTACAAAGCTGATTTGATGAGTTACTTGTTCGGCTCCATTCTGGCGGTCTCACAACTGGAATTACTGCTAATGGCTGTGATGGATATTCTCATTATTATTATGGTGGCTCTCTTCTTCAAAGAGTTTCTGGCACTTTCGTTTGATGAGACCTTTACCACCATCCGCAACGTGGCTGTCGACTGGTTGTATGTGATATTGGTTGGCATGATTGGCTTGACTGTGGTGATGATGATGCGAGTGGTGGGGTTAATCATGGTGATAGCATTGTTGACCATTCCGCCGGCGATCAGCAATATGTTCGTTAAAGATATGAAGAAAATGATGGTGATGTCGATTTTGCTCAGCCTGGTTTTCACCACCAGTGGTTTGTTGGTCTCCTATTTAATTGACCTTACTTCAGGTGCAGTCATTATCATGATCAGCGGGATTGCTTACCTGTTGAGCTACGTGGGTAAAAATCTTTACCAAATCTATAAGAATCGACAGGCGGGGGTGGAAGTTCATGAATGAACAGGTGTTGTATCAACAGGCTTTGCAGATTCTTCGAGACCATGGCTATAAATTGACAGATGCCCGCAAACAAGTCCTGGACATTCTGATGTCGCATGCAGAGCACCTGACCTCTTCTGACATACTGGCTTTGACTGTGAAGAGTGATGCCAATATCGGCAGAGCGAGTGTCTTTCGCGCGTTGGATTTGTTCACAGATCTGGGCATTATACGGCCTATCTATCATGAATCTCAAAGCCCGCATTATGTAGTGTTCGAATCCAATGGGCATCATGCCCACCTGGTGTGCCGTGAATGTGACAAAGTGGTTGATCTGGATGAATGTCACCTGGGTGAATTGTTGGATGGTTTTGCTGCTGAGCACAAATTCTCTCTATCAGGTCATTTGTTAGAGCTTTTTGGAGTTTGTGAAGATTGCTCCCTGCACAAATGAAAAAATCATGGGCATTGGTTGGTCTGTGCCTTGTATCAGGGTAAGATTAATCGCACTAAGCATGGTTACAACAATCTAGATGGAGGAGTTCACTAATGGGCCATTATGGGTTTAATTTTCAATGGATGTTTATCTGGCATGGCCAACAGCCACCGCCACCGGATGAGAAGGCATTAGACTTTCTGGCGGCGCACGGGTTTAACTTTGCGCGTATTCCCACTGATTACCGCTTGTGGACACAGGACTTTGACTATCTGCATCCGGATGAGGAGGTGTGGCAAGCGCTGGATCGGTATCTGGCAGCCTGCCAGAACCGGGGGATACATATGTGTTTGAACATGCACCGCGCGCCGGGTTATTGCATCAACCGCAATGATCTGGAGCGTGATAATTTGTGGCTGGATGAAGTGGCGCAGGATGGATTTGTGTACCAGTGGGAGCGATTGACAAAAAGGTATCTGGGGGTGCCTTCCAGCGCACTAAGTTTTGATCTGGTGAATGAACCACCTGCGGTCGGTCAATATGGCATGACCCGCGATCATCATGCGGCAGTCATGCGGCGCACGGTCGCAGCGATACACGCTATTGACCCGCAGCGGCGCATTGTGCTGGATGGATTGGACGGCGGCAATCTGGCCATGCCTGAACTGGCTGACCTGGATGTGGTGCATAGCTGCCGCGGATATGCACCGATGGCAATCAGCCATTATCAAGCCCAATGGTGGTCTGGCCATACTGGTGTGGTGGATATCCCCACCTATCCTGATATCGTCTACAATGGTGTTCGCTGGAATAAAGATACTTTGCGCGAATTCTATAGCCCATGGAGAGCGGTTGAAGCACAGGGGCGAGAGGTCCATGCTGGCGAATTTGGTTGTTATAACAAAACACCCAACGACGTCGCGCTGGCATGGTTAAATGACCTGATGGGTGTATGGAAAGAGTTTGGCTGGGGCTATAGTATGTGGAATTTTGAAGGCGCTTTCGGCATCATTAACCACGGCAGGCCTGGTGGGCGGTATGAAGAGGTTATGGGGTACGAAGTTGATCGTGACCTCCTGGATCTCATGGTGAATAATCGTATAGATTGATGAGTTCAAGAAAATAAGTGCTGATTCAGCCCTTATTTTCTTGTTGTAATGCCATGAATTTTTTCACTTTGGGGGCAATCACAATGCGGCAATATCCTTGATAGGGATTTTTCTCAAAGTAATCCTGGTGGTAATCTTCAGCGGGATAAAACACTTTTAGCGGTTCTATCTCAGTGACAATGGGTTTTTGGCCAGATTTCCTCTGTAAAGCAGCAATGGTAGTTTGTGCAATGTCCTGTTGCTGTTCTGAATGGGTGAGGATGATGGAACGATATTGCGTGCCGACATCTGCTCCCTGTCGATTGCGGGTGGTGGGGTCATGTACAGAGAAGAATATATCAAGTATTTGCTGGTAGCTGATTACTTGCGGGTCGAATTCCAATTGCACTACTTCCGCATGGCCTGTAGTGCCGTTGCATACTTGCTGGTAGTCGGGATTTTCGACATAACCACCGGCGTAGCCCGAAGTGACTTTGTTTACGCCGTCAACCAGTTTATAGATGGCTTCAATGCACCAGAAGCATCCTCCGCCCAATGTAGCCAATTCTTTCATTATGATTTCCTTTCATTATGTGATTGATCTTAATCAATTTATATAAGAATCGTATTTAATATTCATACATATTTAATTGCCAACAGTAAAAAACAGGCGGGTCGTATGCAGGTTTGGAAAAGTAAGAATGATATAATTTTTTTATGTTGGAAATTCAATTAGATGATCTTGTTGAGTTAAAAAAACCTCATCCTTGTGGCAGCAAAGTGTGGAAGGTTGTTCGCGTTGGAGCGGATATCAAATTAGAGTGTCAGGGCTGTCAACGGCAGGTGATGTTGACGCGCCGTGACGTAAAAAAAAGAATGAAACGGATATTACCTCATAATGAGTCCGAATGATACTCAAGAAAAATTGCGGATAGCCATTTTTTATACGGAAAGCGGTGGAACACACCTCAATACTGCCAGGGCCATTAATGAGGCGCTTGTGGAGAAATCAGGAGAGGGGTGTCAGGTTGATTTCATTGACATCTGGCGAAGCGCTCCGTTCCCAGTTCGGTATCTGCCGAAAATCTTTGAGACCATACGGCAATGGAAACCTTTCAGTCGCTGGCATACAGCGCATAGCCAAAACAAATTAAGGGTGGATGTGTTTAACTGGTTCGCTTCTGGTTTTTTGCGAAAGAAAGTTGAAAGAATTCTGGCACAAACTTATGATGTGATTGTTGCGGTCCATCCACTGTGTGCCGCGCCGGTTTTGCATGTGCTGCCTGAGGATTCCTCTCCCCCGTTTATCGTGGTTATCAATGATTTGGCCACCAGAAATTCATTCTGGTTTGATGAAAAGGCAACCTTGACAGTGGTTCCAACCGATCAGGCTATGACTTATGCAACTCAGTCGGGGTTGTCATGGCCAAAAGTCAAGAATCTGGGGGTACCGGTTCTTTCTCCTTATCGTCAAAGAACTGAGAGCAGGCTTGACACCTGCAGGCGGCTCAATCTTGATCCTGAGAAAAAAACGATATTTCTGGCGGGTGGCAAGATGGGCGTGGGGCCACTTGAACAGGTGGCACAAAAGGTAGATGAAACCAGGAATGATATCAATCTTTTGATTCTCGCCGGGAAAAATGAATCCTTACGGCAGCGTCTTGAAGGGTATAATTGGGTAAATGCGGTTAAAGTGTTTGGATATGTGGATGATCTTTGGAATTTGATGTGGCTGGCAGACATCATGATCAGCAAAGCCGGAACAGGTATGCTGGCTGAGGCAATTAATGTCGGCCTTCCTATAATCCTCTACCATAGAGTATCCTATTTAGAGGATGCAAACGTTTCATTCATGGTCCAGCATGGTGCCGGTGTCTGGGCGCCCACGCCAAAAATGGTGGTGAATGCGTTGGATGCCTATATGGAGAAGCCAGATAAATTGCGTGAAGCCAAAGCCGCTTGTAAGCGTCTGGCATCTCCAGAAGCAGCTCAGGCGCTGGCCGAGTTAATGCTCAAACATGCAACCGGCAAATATATGAGTGTATGAAATGGCGATTTTGACAGAAAAAACCACAGAATTTATTAGCAACAGCACTGAGCAAACCCGCAGGATTGCGATGCGCCTGGGGGCTTTGATCACCCCCGGTATGTTGATATGTTTATCAGGTGATCTGGGTTCTGGCAAAACCACATTTGTGCAGGGATTATCCATCGGCTGGGGATCCTCTGATGCTGTCAGCAGCCCGACCTTTGTTTTGATCAATCAATATCAAAAACTGGACGGGCAGGTACTGTATCACCTCGATGCTTACCGGATTGTCAATAGTTTTGAGGCGGAGGAATTAGACCTGGTGGATATGTACGAGCATGGCATATTGGTGATCGAATGGGCAGAACGCATTAAAGAAGTTCTGCCAAGAGACGCTTTATGGGTAGAGTGTGAGTATGTGTCGGAGGATAAACGCAGGTTTGTCTTTAAACCGGTTGGTGAGCGTTATGAAGCTATGATGGACGTTTTTCGCAAACGTTCTTTTGGAGGTCATTGATGATACTGGCAGTTGACACTTCCACCCAGCAGATTGGCGTGTGCCTGTATGACGGGCACGCGGTTTTGGGTGAATTAAGCTGGCATTCCGGCCGTCACCACACAGTTGAACTGGCGCCTTCCATTGATTTGTTGATGATCAGATGCGGTGTTGCCATTGATTCGTTGAAGGGATTGGCTGTTGCGATCGGGCCGGGTTCATTCACCAGTTTGCGCGTGGGTCTTTCTCATATCAAAGGTATGGCACTGGCGCTGCACATTCCGGTTTTCAGCATTCCTACACTTGACATCGTGGCGGGAGCGCAGCCTGCGTCAGAACTGCCCCTGGTGGCTGTGCTGCACGCTGGCCGTACGCGACTGGCATATCAGATATATCATTGGCATGGAAAAGGCTGGCGGGGTGAAGGCGATCCTGTGATCGCTTATGCCCATGATCTGGCGGGACAGATTCAACACGAAGCCGTCATTTTTGGTGAGTTGTCGCCAGAGGATGTGATTGAGTTGAAGAGGATTGAAAGGTTTCATCTGGGAACGCCTGCCAGTAACATTCGCCGCCCGTCAATTCTGGCTGAGATGGCCTGGAAGCGCTTGCTGAGAAAGAACTTTGATGATCCGGCTACCCTGGCACCAATCTATTTGCATATCGCTAATCCGCTGCCGGGGTAACCATGGCTTTGTTGCCTGAGGGTTTTTACCTTCGCTATATGCGGCTGGATGATCTTGAACAGGTGGCTGATCTGGATCGACGATCCTTTCCATTGCCCTGGTCATTGAGCAGTTACCGGTATGAGATATTGCATAGCAAAATTTCTCATTGCTGGGTAGTTGAGACCAATCAAAACACAAGTGCGATTATTGCAGCGGTGATGGTTTTTTATCATGTTGTGGATGAGGTTCACATTGCTACCATTGCTGTTGATGAAAGATACCGAAGAACGGGCATTGCCTCCTGTTTGATCGAAGAACTGCTTGGGTA
>Ga0334886_1002697_pt1 | contig 17056 bp, 15 predicted proteins | sample GraSluR1_MG_9_FD_207232 | JGI IMG/M metagenome (GOLD analysis project Ga0334886, IMG submission 207232) | Sludge microbial communities from methane-producing bioreactor in Wageningen University, Netherlands - Granular Sludge_27_06-R1 | ecosystem: Engineered > Bioreactor > Anaerobic >...
GGAAGCCTTCCAATCCCGGAGGGCTCCTCCTGAAGCGGTCAGAACCACATGATCGATCGTACTTTGGTCTTCCCCCATAAGCAACTGAAACAGTCCACTATGCTCACTATCTACAGGAATGAGTTCGCATCCTTCTTGATCGGCTTTGCTCATCACGAAAGATCCGCCCAGCACCAAGGATTCTTTGTTCGCCAAGCAGACCCTGCGCGCGCTTTCCAAGGAGGCGATCGTAGTTGCCAAAGTCGCCCCACCTCCCGAAGCGATCACCGCAATATCTGGGTTCAGAGCGCGCACCATCTCCTCGTTGCTGGAAAACCGAATGGTTTCTTTGGGCAGATCGATTGGACGAGAAAAGAACACACCCTCCGGCCGATACCGCGCTACAAGTTTGGGAAATTCATCGGACTGAAAGGCGCTCATTCCGACCAAACGAATTGCGAAAGATTTAGATACCCATCGGTCCAACACTTCCAGTGTTTGCCGTCCAATCGATCCGGTCGCGCCCACCAGCACAAGCCGTTTATCCTCCATATTTTTCCCCTTCTTCGCATAGATCCTGATAGTCGCACCAACCGCACAGTTTTGAAGGCTTTGGGGGAAATGATCCCGACTCAAGAATCGTGACAAGCGCGTGGATTTTTTCGCGCAAAGCCTGTTCGGTCTGTTCAATGATTTGATCGGTAACTTTCTCTTCCACAAAATTGCCTTCTTCAAGGTATAAAAAGGCTGATGAATGGATCAAATATCCCGAACGAACCATTAACCACGCATAAGTATGGAGCTGCAGCGTGTCCAAAAAACGGGCTGTGTATTTACCGGTCTTGTAGTCTACAATACGAAATCCTTCGGAGATCCGTTCCAATCGGTCAACCTTTCCTGTGAAAAGAATGTCTTCTCCGATCTTGAACCGGACCAACTTCTCTGATTCATGCGGTGGCGTGTTGTGGGAAGAATGAAAAAACTGACTCAGCATCTCAAGACCTTTGATCCCATGAACCCGTTCCGTCTCTCGATCGAGTTGATACAAGTTCTGGGCCCGATACTTGGCGCGCTCCTCCTTCCAAGTTTGCCGGAACAGATCGTGCAATCCTTGGGCATCACGGAATTCGACGCCGCCTGTAAAGTATCGGTGTAATGTCAGATGAACCACCTGCCCCAAAAAAAGGACTGGGGAGATCATGGCTGGGATTTGCCGGATATACTGGAACTCATACTTTCTGGGGCATTGATCGAAGCAGGACAAACGCGAATAGCTCACATAAAGCATTCCATCACTCCAAAAGATCTCCTTCCTGGATCAAGCGTCCATTTCGGGCTGCAAAAAAGGAGATCGGGCGCTTGGAAGGAAACTGAAGATCCGATACACAAAGAAGGCCTTGACCTGTCTGGATCCAAGCGCCCCTCCTGTCGATTCTTTGGATCCTTCCTGGTTCCCCAATTGCTTGCCCATCATCGACATCCCGCGCCTCCATGAGCTTCAGTCGAACGCCGTTTTTTTGGCACCATGCAGGGGCATGAGGATCAAATGCTCGGATCGTACGTTGAATATCTTTCGCGGGCTTGTCCCACTGAATCCTCAACTCGTGCTTATCGATCTTTTCCGCATAGGTGGCCAAAGAGTCGTCTTGCGGTGTCCAACGAGCCGAGCCCGAGATCACCGCTCCCAGGAAATCGACCAAGGAGCGACAGCCGATACGAGCCAAACGGGCAGATAACCGTCCATAGTTCTCGAAAGGAAAGATGGGGGCGCGCTGCGTCCAACCGATATCTCCTGCATCAAGCGCGCGCACCATCCGCATGATTGTGATTCCGGTTTCTGTCTCTCCGTTCTGAATAGCCCGTTCCATGGGCGAAGCCCCTCGATATCGGGGCAGAAGAGAGGCATGCACATTGATAAAGCCCATCGGGAGAGAATCCAATACAGTCTTTCGCAAAATCTGCCCAAAAGCAACCACAACGCCTACGTCTGCTTGGAACCTTTCAATTGAAGACCATGCCTCATGATCTTTGGAAGATAGAGGCTGGAGGACCGGTATTCCGTGGTTTCGAGCGGTTTCTTTGACCGGGTTGGGATGGACACGATTCCCCCTACCCGATTTTTTGTCGGGCTGGGTACAGACACCAACCACACGGTATCCGCTCTGTAGAAGGGCTTCCAAATGGAGCGCGGCAAATAAAGGCGTTCCAAGGAAGAGAATGCCCAGGGAGGATAAATGGTTGGTCATGCTTCGGGAATTCCAGATTCCAAAGATTGAATGATCTCTCGGGCTTTCTCTCGGATGATATCCAAACGTTTGCGGAGCATTTTCCGTTTCAGATGAGATAAATGGTCGATCATCAAGACGCCATCGAGATGGTCCATTTCATGAGAGATTACTCTGGCTCCGAATCCTTCCAATCGTTTCTCCCATTCTTTGCCAGAACCGTCCTGGTAGCGGACGCACACCCATTTTGGCCGCTCGATATCTTCGTAAATATCGGGAAAACTCAAACAGCCTTCCTCTCCTTTGACCGTTTCTTCAGAAGCTTCGATCAACTCGGGGTTGATCATCGGCGTCGGTCCCGAGCCGTCCTGGATATCGACTAGCATCAGACGAAGACCGATCCCAACCTGAGGAGCGGCCAATCCCGTCCCATCGTACCGATACATGGACTGCGTCATCTCATCGATCAATGCGCGCAGGAGCTCATCAAAATCAAGGATTGGTTTGGCCTTCTGCCGCAAGACCGGATCTCCATACAACCGCACTTTGCGTTCCATTCCAAAATCCTCCATCATTCTTTCTGCAGTTGATCCAAGAGCTTATGATCGGTATGAAAGACAGTCAAAGGGGAAATGGAGACATACCCTTGGTTCACAGCAAGATAATCCGCATCCGCATCTGGATCATTTTCCACCACCCCGCCCATCAACCAATAATAGACATTTCCATAGGGATCTTTTCTTCCCTCAAAATAATCTTCAAACTTCCGTTTGCTCTGGCGGGTAAACCGATACCCCAAAAGCTGCGGGGTCGGAATCGAGGGAACATTGATGTTTAATGCCCCATAGGGTGGGATCCGATGAATGTCAAACTCGCGAAGGAATCGGACGAAAAACTGGGCAGCTGTTTCGAATCGGGGTTGAGCGAAGTCCACGGAAGAAATGGCGATGGCTGGATACCCCGTGATCGCCGCTTCCATTGCGCCCGAGACGGTTCCGGAATATAGAACGTCTGTGCCCATATTGGCCCCTTTGTTGATCCCAGAAACAACAAGATCCACTCCCCCTTCTGACAGCTCCAACAACCCCAGCTTGACACAATCAGCCGGAGTCCCGCTGGTTGCGTACCCGAAGAAGGTCCCATCGAGATCCACCTTTTTGACCCACAATGGCGTTCGAATGGTGATTGCATGGCCCGTTGCGCTACGTTCTACATCTGGAGCCACGACCAACACATCATGTCCTTCTTCAGACAAATCATTCTTGAGGAATCGGATTCCTTCCGCCAAGATTCCATCATCATTGGTAAGTAAAATCTTCATTCTTCTTCCTTTCTCATTTTGAATGAATCCGCGTATACCCACATTGCGCCAACGCTCGATGAAAGGCTTCTATGGGCACAGCAGGACACTGAAAGCTTGGATCCGGCAATTCAAGCGCTTCTCGGATCGCTTCTTCGCGTACAGCCATCGCTTCCTCTGGTGTTTTTCCATTAACTAAGACGGCCAATGCCGAAGCGGAAGCAATAATCCTCGGACATCCGCGCACCAAAAACCGGATTTGAATTTTTCCCTCTTCGATCCGAACATAAACCGTGATCCGGTCTCCGTCTTTTTCCTGGATTGCTGAACCGGTACCGCATGCGTGGTCCATCTCGCCAACATGGCGGGGTTGCAAAAAATGATCCTGGAAGGCTTTGGAGTATTTTATGATCCTCACCTGCTTGATTGTTCACGGAAGATCCAAAACAGCAATCTCCGGAACAGAATTAAACCGACCGGGCAACCATTGCCCGATCCCCCGGGTAACAAAAACGACGGTTTCTTCCCATTCGTAGACGCCACGGAAAAAATGGTAATCCCCTTGCCCAGTCACGCGGAGAAACCATTCAGTCAAACGAGGAATATACCACTGTCCCCCGTGGGTGTGAGCGGCTAACACGAAATCATATTCTCGGACGATATGCGGATACCGCTCCAATTGATTTGGGGCATGCACAAGCAAGATTTTGGCATCTAACGGTTCATCCGGATCCAAAAACACGGTTCGATGAAAAAAATACGGTGATTCCAACCCCGTAAGGCCAATCTTGCGGCCGTTGATCTCGAGAATTTCGGAATTCATCTCAAGCAGAGGCACTCCGAGATTCTCATAGCGCTTCCGCATATGAACTGGCGCGTATTCTTCCCAATTTCCGAAAATCGCCCACACCTGGGATATATGACGAAGCTCGTCAAAAAAACGCTCCATATCCGGCACGACAGTCCATTTCGCTAAAGCGTCGCCGCCAAAGAGAATTAGGTCCGGATTCAGATCCCGGATCGTCTGAAGCACACGGTCATGGAAAGATCGATACCGCCACATATGCAAATCGGCAAAAAAAACGATCCGAACCCCCGGCTCATCCGACTCTTGGATCCATACCACCTCGAGAAGGTTGGGTTCGACCAGAAAAATATACACGCATAAGATCGCAGCCAACAACAATGCGGCAAAGGCGATTCGAATGCTTGGCCTTCTCGGGATTCTCATCATCCTTCTTTTCCTTGACCCGGTTAGATTGCGTCCTTAGTCCGCGCAATCCGAAAACCCATGTTGTAAAATCGCACGCTAGGGGAGAAGTAATTTCGACTCGCCTCGATCGCGCAAAATCCCGCTTGGAAGGCAAAGCTTCCCCCCCGTTTTGTTTTGTGGTTGCCCGACGCCGGCCCGACCGGGTTTACCCGAGTCTCCCCAAAAAAACTGGTTGTATGCCGATCGTACACCATCTCTTCCACATTTCCGGACATATCATACAATCCCAATTCATTTGGCTTTTTCTGGCCGACTGGATGAGGCCTCCCTTGAGCATTCGCCAAAAACCACGCCACTTCGTTGATCAATGAACTTCCGGAATACTCGTAGTTTCGGCTCTTATGGCCTCCTTTGGCAGCATACTCCCATTCTGCTTCGGTGGGAAGGCGATATCCTTCGACGGTTCGAATATCTTGGGTAATCCGGCCATTTTTATCGATCAGGTTGCCTTGCGCATCATACGCGGGGGCAAGCCCCTCCTTTGCGCTGACCCAATTGCAAAACGCAATGGCGTCTAGCCAGCTCACGAAGATAACCGGTTGATTGCCTCGGCCCCATCCCCCGTCATGCGGCAAAGCAATCCCAGTATCACGGCAGTACGCATCATATAGATCAAACGTCACCTCATATCGGCCGATCAGATAATCATACTCCAATACGACGGTATGATACCCATCGGGCGGGACCTCCACCCCTAAAAGATGACGAGAATTGCGCATTTCAAAGGATCCGGCTTGTACTTCGACCATCGGACCCGAGTATCTGCTTCCGAACACGCTCCCCTGAACCAAAACAACCAATCCGATCAACCACAAAATCATCAACCGTTTCATACGTTGCGCCACCTCCATCAGTTTGCCTCGACCGGCAGGCGTTGAACACCACCACCAGCGATTGTCAGATCGGATTATACCACAGATTGACATCAGTGTGAATTTGTGTTATAATGCTTACTGTATTGACAAAAATAGTCATTTAAGTAGACATCCCAGGAAGGGGCTTCTGTATTGACATTCGGTGAAAAAATCAGGAAACTCCGGCATTCTGCGGGGTTAACTCAAGAGGAAGTGGCCAGTAGAGCAGACCTCGCACGGAGCTTTATTTCCCAGATCGAATCCGATAAGACCTCTCCGACCTTGGATAATCTGGGTCGGATTTTGACAGCCTTGGGAACTGATTTCCGAAGTTTTTTTTCCGAGATAAAAAAAGAGCGGATCGTCTATCAAAAAGAAGAACGCGTTCCTATGTACGATCTTCCAGAAGGTGTCACCGCACAAATGCTTATGGACTCTGTGGAGGACAAAAAGATCGACCCCGTATGGATTACCCTCAAACCGGGCGCAAGAACGGAAGAAGAGGATTATCACGAAGGGGACGAATTTGGTTACGTGATACAAGGAGAAGTGCTGTTGGTTTTGGATGATAAGAAATACCGCCTGAAGTCAGGAGATTCATTCTATTACCAGGCCAACAAGACTCATTATATTTCAAACCCTTCCAAAAAAACCGTTGTCACTCTTCTCTGGATCAAAATCGACTGATCCAGAACCTACGCGAAAGGAGTTGGGGGTCGATGAATAATTTAGGCCGCCATTTATTGGCAGAATTTTATGATTGCGAATCTCAAGTATTGGACAATGTGAAATGGGTGGAAGAGCAAATGAATACGGCTGCGATTCTTTCGGGCGCAACTGTGATCCAAAGCAGTTTTCATCGATTCCTGCCCTATGGGGTCAGTGGTGTTGTCGTCATTTCCGAATCACATCTTTCCATTCACACCTGGCCAGAATACGGATACGCCGCCGTTGATCTTTTTACATGCGGCGATCATGTTGATCCCTGGAAGGCTTTTGATTTCCTGTGCAACACGTTTGGATCCCAAAGGACTTCCGTTGATGAATTGATCCGAGGAAGGTATAGCGAAATCGGGATCGACCCAGCTTCTCCATTCAAAGCAATTGTCTAGCGTTCCGCAAACCCCCTCACAGATTCGGAGGAACCAATGGGCTTGATTACCGTACAAGGAAGGCAATATTTCCGGGAGTGGTATGCAAACTGCCATGCTGGATGCCTGTTTGAGGTGAAAAAAGTTCTCACCCAAGTTCAAAGCGAGTTTCAGACCATCGAAGTTTATGAGACTCCTTCTTTGGGTCGATTGTTTGCTTTGGATTCCATAGTACAGACAATCGATCAGTTCGAATTCATCTATCACGAAATGTTGGCCCATCCTGCGATGTATGCCCACCCCAACCCAGAAACGGTATTAATCATTGGGGGCGGTGACGGGGGAACATTGCGCGAAGCGCTTCGTCATGCATCCGTTCAAAAAGCGGTGCTCTGTGAAATCGACTGTCGGGTGATTGAAGTGGCCCGAGAATGGCTTCCAAAAATGGCTTGCAGTTTTTTTGATCCGAGGGCGGAAATCCATGTGGCGGATGGAGTTGCTTTTCTCCAAAAGACGGATCGCCTCTTTGATGTTATAATTATCGATTCCACCGACCCCACAGCGGGAGAAGGCGGGAATCTATTCACCGAAGCTTTCTACAACCTTTGCCGGGACCGATTGACCGCTCAAGGAGTGCTATCTGCGCAGACAGAGAATCCCATATATGATCACGCATGGATGAAACGGGCCTTCTTTCACATTCAGTCCGCATTCCCGAACGCAAGAATTTATACCTCCCCCTGTCCTCAATACCCTTCGGGGTATTGGTGCTACACCATTGCGTCTAAAGGACCTGATCCTTTGCATCGGATTCCAACCGAGAGAAAAACTGAATCCCTTTCCCTACAATACTATACGCCAGAAATCCATACGGCTTCTTTCGCTCTCCCCCCTTTCCTTTCTCATCTGCTCGATCACCCTCTTTGAGTCTGGGCTATGACCCTCCCATAGATCAGCGGATCAGCTGTATAGCGTCATGGGGGCAGCATTCGTGGCATACATAACATCGGATGCACTTCTTTTTGTCCACCGAATAGCTATCGATTTCGATTGCGCTGGCGGGGCAATGGTTTTCGCACAATCGGCACCGTTTGCATCGTTCCGGGTTGATGACAGGCCACCGATCCGGAGTCGGGATCATATGGCCCAACCATGTTGTTGCTTGAAAAACCGGAGCCGTCGCGGGAAGCGTAATCGTGTCTTGCCAACCGCCCCTGATCTCATAATCCGGAATCAGCCCCCGTTTTCGCGCCTGAACCAACACAGGCACCGTTTGCTCCCGAACCTGCAACCGTTTTGCAAGGGCATGATCCAGACAATATCCGTTTCGAGCGATGCCAATCACGCCAAAAGGTTTGGGTGTTCCGTTTGCGGGGCCATTTCCTTCCATGCCAACAACCCCGTCAACAATGTTTAGCGTGGGATGGACCAATCCGTGAATGTCGATTAAAAGATCCGCAAACCGGCCGATACTGCCCGCGCGCACATGCCAAAGCTGCTTTTCTTTGCCTACCATACAACCATAGGTATTCTTGACTGCCATCGTCAAAACAGTCTGACTATGGGTTTTCAGTTTGGCGATGTTGACCACTCCATCGACATCAAAAACCTCTTTGGCTAGTCGGATCCCGGAAAACTTCCATCCCTTTCGAAGCGTTCCTTTCGTAAATGGCCGGATCGGCACATTCAACTCTTTGCATACTGCTTCAATTCCGCAGACGCGAGTCACTTCTTCGACAGATTGAGTAATAGGACTATCCGAAAGAAATGGACGGCATCCTTGAGCCAGCAGAAAGGACAAGACAGCATGAACCACACAGGGATGCGTGGTCACCGCTTCCTGAGAAACATGCGCGGAAAGCAGATTGGGTTTGACCAAAATCCGGGCCCCTTTTGGAAACAATGCCCGATATTCCGATAGCGAATGTTCCAAAACCGGATCCGCCAAATCGTACGATTTGCATTCCAGAAGCGACACTTGTTCCATTTCGAACCCTCCTACCGTTCAAAAATATATTTTCTTGATTTTACCATGGTTTTCCTGTATAATCGATCGGGTCAATACCATTCTTGAGGAGGCATTTTTCATGGAAGCACTGAAAGTAATCGTGTATATTGTTCATACCCTGATTTCGGTCGGGTTGATCGTGACTGTAACCCTGAACATGGCCAAACACACATCCCTTGGGGGAGCATTTGGCTCCGGTGGGGCAAACACCGTTTTTGGGCGCGAAAAGGGATTGGATCCTTTGAGCAAGGTTACTCTTTGGCTTGCGATCGCCTTTTTCGTTATGAGCTTTGTAACCGCATACGTTATGGTCCAGTAAGGATGACCCCCCACCAGCAACTGGCGTTTTTGAAGAAAAACGCTGTTGATTTGTTTTCCCCCGATGAATTTTTGGACAAGCTCAAGGAAAACCGGCCGCTCAAGGTGAAGCTTGGCGTAGATCCTTCCCGTCCGGACCTGCATTTGGGCCATGCGGTGGTTTTGAGAAAGCTCAGAGATTTCCAACAACTTGGTCATGACGTGATCTTGATCATCGGGGATTTTACCGCTCGAATCGGCGATCCCACCGGCCGCTCAAAAACCCGGCCCATGCTTTCAGCCGAAGAGGTTCGGGCCTATGCCCAAACCTATCAAGATCAGGTGTGGACCGTCTTGGATCCCAAAAAAACCCAAATCCGTTTCAACGGAGAATGGCTGGATCCGATGAGCTTTGAATCGGTGATTCGGCTTGCTGCGAAGTATACGGTAGCCCGAATGTTGGAACGAGATGATTTTCACACTCGGTATCAACGCAATGAACCCATAAGTGTTGCGGAGTTTTTATACCCGCTTGCCCAAGCCTATGACAGTGTCGCCATTGACGCTGACATCGAACTCGGAGGAACCGATCAACTGTTCAACCTTTTGGTCGGCCGGAAAATCCAGGAAGAACACGGTCAAAGAGCCCAAGTAGTCATGACCTTGCCCTTGCTCGAAGGAACGGATGGTTCTCAGAAGATGAGTAAATCGTTGGATAACTACATTGCATTCACCGATTCCCCGGCCGATGTTTTCGGCAAGATCATGTCTATTCCCGACTCATTAATGCCTAAATACTATCGTCTGCTCACCGATCTCGAAGAAAATGAAGTCGATGACCTGTTCCAACAAATCGATGACGGGCTCATCCATCCACGGGACGCAAAAATGCGTTTGGGGGAGAGCATCGTTTCTTTTTTGCATTCGCCCAACCAGGCGCGCGAGGCCCGCGAAACATTTGTTCGGGTTTTTCAGAAGCGGGAAACACCAAAGGAAATGCCTAAATATTCCATTGCGGAATATTCGCCGGTTGCTTTCGAATTGGTCGCAGATGCAGCCAAACTTAGCAAAAGCGAAAGCAAACGATTGATCCTACAAGGGGGCGCCAAAATCAACGAAATACCGATCCAAGATCCTTTTGCCGAAGTGAAAGTCTCCGATGGAGATGTGTTGCGGGTCGGAAAGCGGAGGTTTTTTCGAATCGCCTGCTCATCTCGAACCTCTTCTTGAGCCGATTGCATCCGAGATATCCAAAGCCCTCGAGCATTTGCAAAAGTCCACTTGATTATGGTAAAATCATCATGGTATAATATCTGGCCCATACCCAGTTTTTTTATGGGTCATGAAGTAGATATCAACCCGTTTGGCCTTTGAAAAGTCAATGACACCCGAATAGAGAAAATCGTGGATTGAAAATACAGGACAATCGGAAAGGGGGAGATTACATATGAGAAAGGTGTTGGTCTGTGCCATCACCCTGTTGTTGCTTGTCACTCCCTTATTGGCTCAAGAAAATACCGATCCAACGGATCAGGTGTTTTTGGAGGCATTGAGCAAATATGGGGAGAGGATTCAGGTTCTGGAAGGGCTGGTTCAGGATCTAAAAGCACAACCGGAGCTGGTCCAACAAAGGTTTGATTCTTTAATTGCGCAAGATCGGTTTTTGTGGACCAAACTCCAGTCATCCTTTCAAGATTTGGAGGCTGCCATCCGGAGAATGGAAGTGAGGATATCCGATTTAGATGGTCCCATCCAACAGACTCATCTCGAAGAAATCCGAACCTTAGGAGTCATCGTTGATCTTATGGCCCAAAAGCTCCAGGATCTAAGCAATCAAGTGTCCATCGATCCCAAAGAACCGGAAACCCAAAGGCAGATTGTCGCATTGGAAGGAATGATTGAAGAGTTACAAGCCAATGATCAGTTTTTATGGAAGAAAATTCAAAACGCCGCTCAACAACTGGAAGAAAACGCATCAGAGATCCATGACCTGATTCAGAGTCGGGTAATGGCAATTAACCAGAGAATTCGCTGGTTGGAGACGGTTGTGGAGTCAATGAAAGATCAGGATATTGAAATTCCTGGTCTCGATCAAGACCTACAGGAGATCCGGTTCATGATCGGCATACTCGAACAATTTCTTGTCAATACGCGTGACTTGGCCATGGAACTATTTTTTACCGCGCAAGGAGATGCATTGAAAGCGCAAGACGCAGTGAATCAGATGGTTCCCCAATTGGCGATCATCGAAGAAAAACAGCAAACGCTTGAAGAAGCGCTCTTTTCCATTCATCAGTCGATCGATGAACTCAAAGCCAATGACCGCTTCCTTTGGCAACGAATTCAATATACCCAACAACAGATGGATGAGATCGACCAATCTCTGAATCAGCAAATTCATGATCGGGTCATCGCGATCAACCAGAGGATCCGCTGGTTAGAGACGGTGGTAGAGCGGCTGAAAGATGGCTCTCTATCGGAGAAGCAGTTTACCGAAGGGATGAGCGCGCTCAGCGACGAGGTTCAGTCCCTAAAAAGTCAGTTATTGGTCGTTCAGGATATGGGCTTTGAACAGTTTTTGACTACGCAAAAGGATACAGACCTTGTTCGGGGCGATTTGATCAAGCTTTCTGAACGGGTCAATCAGCTTCAAACCGATCTTCCCCATCAGTTTGCTCGACTGGAAGCGAGAATCATTGCGGTATTGGAAGGCGATCAAACCATCGGTGTTCAAGAACACCTTCAGATCAAAGAGGACCTCCAAAAGCTCCGCGCCGAGATTTCAACATTAGGTTCCAATCTCTCCGATTCTTTGACCAATCTGTCTCGAGAGCTGGAATATGTCAAAGTCGAAGCTCATGCGGTCTCCTTGGAAGATCTCCGCACATTGGAACTGCTTGTCGATCTGCTTGCGGCTCGAACAAGCGAAATCGAAAGCATGCTCCGAGCGTTGCGGCTTCAGGATCAAAATCTGGCTCAAATGATCGCGCGAATCTCCCAAACCACCGAAGACTTGGCTGCGAACGATCGGTTCCTCTGGATCCGCATTCGTGAAATTCAGCAGCAGTTGGTTGATCAAATGAATCAGTTGGAAGAAAAAACCGAATTGACCTTGGAAGAACGATTCCGTTCGGTGAACTTGCGATTCCGATGGCTGGAAACCCAGGTGCAGAAATTGGCGCAGCAAACCCCCATACTGACGCAGAAAGTGGAGAAGCTGGAAACGCGAGCGGATCAAGCAGAACAAGATTGGACCATCCTTTTGGATCGGATTCATCAGATCGAGGATTCTTTGGAATCAAATCGTTGGGCAACCAACATGCGCATGCGTTGGATTGAAACACAAGTGGAACAGCTCAAGACCAACACTGCCAATCTTGCTCAAATCCAAAAAGAATTGCATCAGACCCTCGATACGTACTACGAGGCACACCGCGAAGATATGGCGCGCATGAGCGAAGAGCTGGAACGATCGACTCAACAGACGCAAACGCAGATTACCGAAACCAACCTTGCGTTGACTCGTTCCATCCAAGATCTGGAAACAAGCATGCGTGCGCAGATCAGCGGTCTGGCTCTCCGTGTGACCCAAGTAGAAGGATTTGGGGCTGAGATTGACCGTCTGTCCATTCGGACCCAAGATCTGGAGGATCGCGCTGATCTATTGGAGACTCGGATCCATCGGGTTTCAGACGCAGCTTCCACTGCCTTTATGGTCGCGATAGCGGGCGTTGTCATCGGAGCCATCGCTTTATTCAAATAGACCGCGAAATCAAAAAAGGAAAGGGGGTTGCAAAAGCATTCCGAATTATAGTATAATAGGTTCAAGTGTACTGGAGTACCAAGCATTGGCAACGAAAAACTTTCAAGAGGGAGGGGTAAGTTTATGAGGAAAGTAGTATTGTTCGCACTGGCAGCTGTACTCGTAATGGGACTGACCTTTGCGGCACAGCAGGGAACTGTTGAAATGCTGCAGGAAAAGGGCGTCGTCACCGTTGGCGATCCTGTAACCTTTACCTTTACACTGACCATGGGTTACCAAGATGTCGCGACCCGCGTCGTTGAAGTCACAGGCGACAAAGTCGATGACAACGTCATCGTAATGCTCCTGCAAGACAGTTCAGCAGGTGCTGTGTATCAAGCCAAGAAAGAAGTCTATCCCACCGAGCAGAGAACCGTGTATTACATCAGCGCGGCCGAGCTCAAGGGAACAGACGTGAAGCTCGTTGCCGTTATGAGAGACTGGAACGGCAAAATCGTTGCTCAGAAGGAACTGGAAATTGCATGGAAACAGGACAATGAAGTCTACTCCATCGATCTGTATCCTGAATCAGAAGGGATCTACAGTGTGATGGCGTGGGTCCAGCTGAAGGACGGCACTCGCCTGAGCATGGTGGAAGCCGGACAGCTGATCGCCCTGAAGAAATACATGGAAGCAGCCGATTGGGACTGGCTCACTGCAACCAAGAGCGGGAACTATTTCCTCCAGGTTCGCACAGGCGTCGAACTCCTGGTCGCCTTTGACGACGAGGGAAAGATCGCCGGAACCGAAGGCTCTGACAGATCCACACCTCCGATGCACCTGGGACTCTATGGCGTAGGCCAACGTGGCGTTCCCTCCATCGTATGGGGCATCAAGGGAACACAGCCCGGTTGGGGAGACCTCCAGCTCGTGGTCAACGAAGTGGGCGCCTCTGCAGCTGATGCAAAAGGCAACTTCACCGGGTACATCCGCTACAAACTCTACTCCGAGATGGATGAAGGCGACTGTTGCTCCGTAACCGGAGAAAAATGGGGCGTATGGCTTGTTGTTGGTACCGGGCAGGTACATAGTCTGTACGGTATCGGATGGAACAAATGCGCTATGAGCTATCACCTCATCGGCATCAGCAATGTCCGCTCTTGGAACTGGATCGTTACCAAGGGTAAGATCAGCACCGGATTCATCAAAGCCGAAATCTTCCTGAACACCGGAGACTTCCTCTTCACAATCACACCCGTCATCGGTACCTATACCCTTGAGGGTGGCATCTTCGGCAGCTACGAATGGGGTGGTTCCAACGATGCAGAAGAAGGCATCTACCATTCCAATCTGCTTGAGAACATCGAATTCAACCTCTTCGTCGACATGACCTTCAAAAAGGCCATCACCTTCCACTTTGGCGCATGGAACGACTTTGAAGTCATCGGCGTAGGTCTGAGCACAAAGATCGGCAGTGTCGAACTGGGCGGCGCGATTCGCTATCAGAACAACGAACCCACCGCAGGCACACCTGAAGCCACCGTCCTTTGGGCCGCTCACATGAGAATGCTGGATATCACCCTCGGCAACTTCCTGCCCTTCGATATGTTCGAAAAGATGAGCCTGGGTGTGTTCGCACAAGGAAGCGCAGACGATCTGGAATTCAACAACCTGTCCATCGACAATGTTGACATTTTTGCTGATCTAGGCGCAGTCATCAAGAGCAGCTGCTGCGAACCCGTATATCCCATCAAGATCGCCTTCAGGGTTGGTAAGAAGTCCTCTGACGACTACACCGGTTCCCAACAGACCCTGTCTGATCTCGATTTCGAGTTGAAGGCCATCTGGGGTCAGTACAACTACAGCCTGGGCAGTGTTGGACCCGTCAACCTGACCGCCAGCCTCGGAGCCATGTATGCATTCACAAGCGATGTATCTGTGGACAATGGACCCTACGGCCTCGGTTGGTTCTCCGGACCCGCTCTGGGCGTAGCCTGGCAGGTAACCGGAAGAGTTCAGTGGTAAGATCCAATCAGTTGTAAATATATACAAAAAACCCCGCGCAAGCGGGGTTTTTTTTCACAATTGCCCTTTAAAGGGTATCTAAAGTGTGAAGGGCAAACTCCAATCCGCGACGCCGGATCCGCAAATCGTTCAAGGCTTGGAAGATCTTCCATTGGGTTTCGATCGGAGCCTTACGATTTTGGGAAACCGACAGCTCCAGCTCCATTGCGCTGCGCAAACGCTTCAATCGTTCGAACTCCCTTTTTTCGGATCCATATGCGCTGGCATCCGTTTGTTGGCTTAAAAGCTGTTCTGCCTCGTCCCGTAGACTCACCGCGCTCTTCTCCATCTCCTCGAGAATCTCTCCTTTTGCAGTTGATTGCTCGGGGGTTGGGGCAAGGGTTCTTTGGATCCATGGAACGGGGGAGCGACGGTGTGAATCTGGTCGATAAATCTGAGAAAGATCCATCCAAATGGATCGGATCTGCTTTGACTGAAAATCCGCACTGCCTGGTTTTTCCCATTTTTCCGGGTCAGGAGTCTGCAAGAAGCTTGAGCAAGGCTGCCAAGGGTGGAAGATTTCCATTTCGATTGTTTTTGGGAAAGGGTTATACCATCGCCCGAGGCATACCCCTTGGTTTTCAAACCCTTGCGCGTTGACAAGCGTGGAAAAGACAATCCCTTGCCCACCATCGCTCCATAATGGCGCCAAACATCTGGGTAAACCTTCGGTCGAATGAAAATCAGCAGGCATAAAGACCAAAGGGGGGTTCAGATAAGAAGATTTGGCGCGGAGAAAGTCCTCGGACAGGCCCAGAAAAAGAGCCAGATCAAAGGAAATCGAACGCCGCATGGCAGCTTGAGGTGTATACATAATCGGGCCGGCATCTCCGATCCGGCCAGGAACCTTCAGTTTCGAAAGCCATTCCACGCTCCTCGTGAGGATCAGGGATATTCCCTGCCCGCTGCCTCGGTAGCTAAATGCTTGGCCCGTGAGAAAGGCCCGCAAAATCTTCTTTTTTTGAATCCCAACATATCCTTTGAAGGGAAAGAGATCGCATCCGTCCACTTCTCGAGCGGCAGCCAAAAAGGGGTGAAAGGTTGGATGAGGGAGTTCATATCCTACCTTGGGGTTACGAATCACCTCTTCATATGGCATCCCGGCTACGATCCTCCCGGAGCCATCCATCCGGATCGCACACGCATACCCGACGCCTTTTCCCGATACAACGCACTGGCTCCGGATCAAGGGCCCTTGATCCAAGGTCAGAATCCAGGATAGATCGGCAGCCTCGCTGAAATAGTTCAACCGAACTTGGGCCCATTTACCATCCTGAGACCGTTGTACCACAAGCGGAGGACTGGCCTTCCAAGGGATCGACTCTCCAAAACCTGCCGAGTAGGTATCCCCTTCATCGCGAATGATTTCGGGAGCCCATCGCGTCAAACCTTCCAAGGTACGCGCTTCCACAATCCCATTGTGAATCCGGAGTTGGTATCCGTCGGCAGCCCATAAGAAATCGTCTTGTTGCTCCGACCCCTTGTCGATGGCCACAACCGACGGGCGTAACGAACTCCAAAGACCTTCAGGAACATCGATCCGGTACAGCCGGCCATTGATCGCTTCTTGCCAAATCGCTGAACAGGGGTTGAGATTCAGCGCGCACCATTGATCCGGTAAGCGGGAGGCTAGGGAGAAAAATGCCTTGGATCGTTTTTCCACGAGCCGTTGTTCCAAATCGCGGTACCTCAGCTCCATCTCCTCATGAACATCATCCACACCCACCCCGCCAATGCTGTCATGGATCAAGTTTTCCAAAAGAGTCTGCCATTCCTCTTGGAACGGTTGCTGGAAAGCCTGGACAAGCGCGTTGACAGGTTGAACCTCGTGGGCAAGCATGTGTTCCAAGCGCCCGTGATACCACTTCAATTGGGCGCGGGTGGATAGAGAGCCAGGGAACGTACAGGCAATTCGCCCGGAAAGAAGCTCTCCTTTAGCGTTTGGTATCGGTTTGGCTCCGACGCCTTCCTTGACGGCATCCAGCCACTGCTGAGCTGACCAGGTGGTGACTTGAGGCAGAATCATTTGCGGATCTTCGGGAACAGGATCCAGGTCATACCCATCCATCAAAGGCAGAGCTCCTGACTGCGAGAAAGGCGCTAGTTTGTCGATGGTCAATCGGAGCCGTTTTTCGGAGAGTTCGGGATCGTCGCCAAGCCGCATCAGGTTGCGGTAGCTATCCACAATCCAAACGCATAGCATCATGGATCCGTCTGCCCCTG
>Ga0334886_1002701_pt1 | contig 17027 bp, 17 predicted proteins | sample GraSluR1_MG_9_FD_207232 | JGI IMG/M metagenome (GOLD analysis project Ga0334886, IMG submission 207232) | Sludge microbial communities from methane-producing bioreactor in Wageningen University, Netherlands - Granular Sludge_27_06-R1 | ecosystem: Engineered > Bioreactor > Anaerobic >...
TGGCGGCATCCCAGGCGATCGCTTGCAGATCTCCCACAAAAGTCTGGTACGTGGCAAGTGCATCCCCTCCCGGTCCGAAATTGTTGTTCGCCAGCGAAAGCGTCACCCCGCCCAGATGATAGTCACGGATCAGGCGTGTGATCTGGGCATTGTCAGTAAGATCAGTGCCATAAAAACCAACCAAAAAGAGTTGACCGACCTTTTCTTCCACCGCCATCTGCGCCAGCAGGGCTTCTGCCTGCGCCGATGGCGCCGCCGAGTAGGCAGCCGAGATCGGCTGAACGGCTTTGCGGGGTGCAAAGGTCAACCCCAACAAGCCAATCAGCATGATCAGCGACAACAAACGACGGTAAATGGCCATGAATTACTTCTTCTCCAGGGGCAAATCAGGCAAAAAAGGGCGCCGGATTCTGTTTTATTATACTATGCACCGCCCAAGCAGGTTAACTCCCGCTATAAGGAAGCCGCCTGCATTGTACCATGCGGACTTTAGCATGAAGTTATGTCTTTTCTAAGGCAATTATCAGCCAAACGGCGAAACCAAACCGTGTTTCAGAGAATAGAATCCCTGTTTTGAAACTTGGTTTGTGGTGTGTATGGTTAGAGCGCCTGGATACGCCTGCGAAAAACTTGATCCATTTTCTCAAGGTTTTCCTTCAGCCATTGGTGTTGGTTGGGCCAATCACCTTCATTTCGCAAATTTACCTCTTTGCGAGTATAAATTCTACACCTCCATCCAGTTTCTGAGCTATACCAGGTCAACGGCACTCCAAATTCTTCTTCTATTTGCTCTTTTTCTTCCAGTAATTCCTTCAAATAATCTTTTGCTGATTCGTACCGCAGAATGACATCAACACGAATTTCATTAGAATCAAAGCTTTGAGTTTCTGAATTATAGAATGATGCAGAAGCTGCCAGGGAAAATTTCGACCTTCCAAGACTAAATAGCATGTGGCTTTTTGCAGAGGGATCGCCTGGTTTAATTTTGGAACTATTCATTTCAAGAAACTCTGCGAATTGTTGCCAAAATCTCAGTTGCAACAGTTTTGCTGGTGTAATTTCTTTGGTTGTTCCTGCAGTTACTCCTCTTGACCAATCATTCGGTTGACTGACTACATTAAATTTTGGGGCTGCTGGCGAATTTCCTATTCTCCAAACTTCTACCTCAACGCCAAAGAAGGAGACACTTTCATCCGTTATCTCGTTCAGCCAATCCAATGCTGCAATATGCTCATCAGTAAATTGTGCTGCAATCCAGATAACCACAGAAGCCTTAAGGCCAGCACCATATGTAAATATTTGTCCTAAGTGTTTATGGTCAGTTCGTTCCAGCTGGTTCTCAATAACTACCCAGCGATCATCCTCGTCTTTGCATAGGATATCTGCAAAAAAGGAACCGACTTCTTTCTCAATCGAATCAAGATCAAGTGTAATACCAATTGTTTCGCTTAGTAAACGAAGGTTCTCTTCTTCAGCCAACCATGGTGTGAACTGCGAACTCTCATGTGTCCAGATGTTTCGCAAATTTACTTTTTCCAATCGTCCCAGTCGTTGTTCAACCATGAATGCCTCCAATCAATGATATTGCAAGTGATTATATATGAATATGATCCAAACCAAGTTTCTCTCTTTTGAAACCCCGTTTGTTGCTTGTATTACTATTCATCTACAATAAAAAAACTGGGTTTCAGCGCATAGAAACCCAGTTTTGCTGTCTCAATCAGCCACCGGCGCAGAGAACCACAGCACCAGCCCGTCGGGGTCCTGCGCTTTCACAATGCGGTGCCCCCAGGGGTAGTTTTTGGGTTCTTCCAGGATGGTGACGCTATGTTGCTTCAAATGTGCATACAGGGCGTCCACATCTTCCACCTGCAGGGCAACCCACGCGCCCTGCGGCGGCGCATAGTCCACCCCCGCCAGGCCGCCCAGCACTTCGATCATGCCGCCGCCCGCCACATAGATGGTGCCGCAATCATTGGGGCCGAAGTCCCAGCCATGGTCAACGGGCAGCTGCAGCACCTCGCCATAGAAGGCAGTCGCTTTCTGGTAATCTTTGCTAACGAACATAATACGGAATTCTCCGCCGGGTACGATCATGGTTATCTCCTTCTCAGAGGGTAAGTTTTGTTGAATTATATCAGGCAAGTTTGTCTTCCTGCGTAAGGTTCGCGACAGCGAACCGCATCGAAGGATCAGTGTGACCTTTCGGCATGTCTCTCCTATGCAAAACCAGCAGGAACATTTTGTGAGAAGTTGTGAATTGGATAAGGCGAAAAAACAACTGATGGAGTAGCGGCGGTGAATTCACCGCCGCTACATCGAATGTTATTGGTTGCCTTCAATGGAGCAGAGTGACCAGGCGGATTTTACGGTGGCACTTACCGCAAGGATTCATTGTTGGGGGTGAGTCACATGCGGGTGGTTGTGAAGATAAACTGACCCTTCGACTTAATTTGGCTCTGCCAAATCTCGCTCAAGGGAAAAAGGCCAGTTAAGCAGGATAATTGCCCTCCGTGCGCCAGATATCAAGCATCAACTCGTAGCGTTCCAGCGGCATGCCCGTGTAGACGCAGTTACTGGTCGAGAAGATATAGCCGCCGCCGGGCATGCCACTCTGCAGAGCATAACGGGTGGATTCGATCACCTCTTCTTCCGTGCCGGTGTCCAGCTTGGAGCAGTCCACATTGCCGATCAGGCACACTTTATCGCCCACCAGGCGTTTGACCTCGGCGATGTCCACCCCCGCCATGGGGTCAATGGAATGCAGCGCGTGCGGGTTGGCTTCCACCAACTGGTCAAGGATCGGCATGATATTGCCGTCGGTGTGCTTGATGACATAAAAGCCCATCTCGCGGTAGGCAGCGATGGATTCGGTCAGGAAAGGGGTCACATATTTGCGGAAAAGGCGCGGTGAGAGGAACGGCCCGCTGTTGAAGCAGTAATCGGCGCACATGAAGAAACCATCCAGCACGCCGTGTTTCGCCAGTATCTGCGCTTTGTCAATGTGCCAATCCAAACGCCGCTGGGCTTCGTCCAGCAAGCCTTGCGGGTCATCCGCCATTTTGTAGGAAAATTCCGCCATATGCTCGCCATCCGGCAGCGAAAAGGTCGGGTCGCCGTGCGTGCCGAGGAAGTATTCGTCGCCGGAAATCTCACGGATGGCATCCAGCAAACGCATGAACGCCTCAATAGTGGGCATGGTCGGCTGTACGAAGATGGCGCTGTGCTCATAACGCCGCGCGATATCGACATACAACTGCGCCACATCTTCGATCTGCAGGCGCTGTTCTTTGGCTTCCATCTGGTCCCACTGGGCATAGCGGCGGTGTTCAGGGTGCATCTTGCCGAAGGCTTCCATGGTGAGGTAGAACACCAGTTCAAAAGTCGGCACGCGCCCCGTCAGCGGCTTGCGCTCCAGCGCGGTGATCCATCGTTCTCGTTCAGTCAGTCTGTTCATGTGATTCTCCTTGGGTGAATTAAGGCAAGTATAACCACAATACAGGCTTTTGGTAAGGAAAAAAGTCTCCCGCCCCTCATCTGAAAATTTTTATGATTTTTTAACATTCTTTAAACACTGCATATATACACCCTTACTATCATAGAGGTAGACAAAAACCAAACGTTCAAGGAAACGAAAAATTTGTATTGATGGAGGTAACCTATGTTTCGCTATTACAATTTAAACGATGAAATGGACCGTATGCGCCGCGAGATGGACCGCATGTTCCGCTCTGTTTCTGGCGCCGGTCTCAGCACCCCGGGCGGCTACCCCGCCATGAATATGTGGCTGGATGGCGATAACGTCATCCTGACCGCTGAACTGCCGGGCGTTGCGCGTGATGAGGTCGATATTTCGATCGAGGGCGACACCCTGACCCTCTCGGGCGAGCGCAAACCGCAGGAATTGCCCGAAGGCGCCACCTATCATCGCCGCGAGTGCGGCTACGGCAAATTCACCCGCGTGATCAAACTCCCGTATCAGATCAACCTGGATGAAGTCAAAGCCCGCATGCACAACGGCGTCCTCGAGGTCAAACTGGAACGCGCCGAAGCTGACAAACCGCGCAAGATCAAAGTCCTTGAGGGGTGATGAACATGTTTGGAAAGAAACGAAATCAAGAAGAAGTGAATGAACGGAGGCAAACCATGGCTGAGAATACCAATCTGGAACCAACCAAAGAGGAAATGGAACTGACCGAAGGTGCCGAACGCACCCGTCCGCGCCGTGTCTTCGTGCCACGCGCCACCATCTATGAGCACAATGACGCAATCACCATCCTGGTCGATATGCCCGGCGTACAGGCCGATAACATCGACATTGTGATGGAAAAAAACGAGCTCAAAATCGGTGGCATGGTCACCCACGAAGCGCCTGAAGGTTATTCGCTGGTCTACAGTGAATACTCGGTGGGTGATTACGAGCGCAGCTTCGTTCTGCCACGCGACATCGACCGCGAAAAGATCGAGGCTTCGATGAAAGACGGCGTCCTCACCGTCAAATTGCAGCGTGCTGAAGCCTATCAGGCCCGCAAAATTGACGTGAAAGCAATCGAATAATACAGATACATCTTTTTTCTGACATTTGCCGGGAGACATCCCGCCAATGAAGTAGTATCTTCTCTCCCCCTTTGGTAACCGCCCCGCATATCGTGCGGGGCGGTATCGTTAATTTGACAATTTGCGGTCTGGAGGGAGAGAAAGTACTGGAACATAGGTTCGATGTCACTTCCCGCAAAACACTGTTGACGTCCTTTACACGACTGATAATATCTCTAAGCCATTCTGATTTTGTACTTCTCACCAGATGATTGTAAAATTATGCCAATAAATAAGTGGGCGCGGCTGGGGCTGCCGCGGCCAGAGGAGTTTGGTTATGCAATTGACAAGTGTAAAGGTTGACAAACCTGAAGCGATCAATTTCATCCTGGGACAGTCACATTTCATCAAAACGGTAGAAGATTTGTATGAGGCCCTGGTGAATGGTGTTCCGGGTATCCAGTTCGGCATTGCATTTTGTGAAGCCAGCGGCGAACGACTGGTGCGTATCAGCGGTACCAGCCAGGAAATGATTGACCTGGCACAGAAGAACGCCCAGGCGGTGGGGGCCGGTCACAGTTTCTTCATCTTTCTGGCGGAAGGCTTCTACCCCGTCAACGTGCTCAACGCGGTGAAGAACGTGCCCGAAGTGTGCCATATCTTTTGCGCCACCGCCAACCCCACCGACGTTATTCTGGCGCAGACTGAACAGGGCCGCGCTATTCTGGGGGTGGTGGATGGCTTCAGCCCGCTGGGTGTAGAAGATGAACAAGGCCGTGCATGGCGCAAAGGATTTTTACGCATGATCGGCTATAAGGAAGCAGAATGAACACCCATATGGCACATATAGTGCAACATGGTGTGAATAGTGAATGTATGCATTTAAGAGAAGGAGAAGTTTTCCTATGATGAAGAAAATCTTTTTGATCCTGTCGCTGGTGGTGGTGTTTTTGCTGGGCGCCTGCAACCTGGGCGGAGCAATTTCACCGGCTGACCAGACCCAGCCGCCCACCCCCACCCTGTCAGATGAAGAACTGTCGGTGCCGATTGATATCGATGATTCGATCGTGATCATTCCCACCGAGGTACCGGCTGAGGAAGAAGAGGAAGGCCCCTTGCCAACCAACACCCCTGTTGTCATCCAGCCGACCCGCGAAATTGTCGAACCAACCGCAACGCCGCTGCCTGAAGCAACGCCTGTTCCGGAGCCTGTCGATGAGGAAGAAGAGCAGGGTGAAGAACCCAGCGCTGAAAGCGATGACCCCGCCAAGGTAAACGGTGCTCCGGGTTTCAGCGAAAAATTCGCCGATCCTGACGAGGCGGCTTTCATTCAGGATGAAGATGTCTATTCAAAGGGCGAAGTGGTTGATGGCAAGTTCGTTTTCTCGGGCAAACAGGCCAACATCCCCGCCTGGCGCATGGCTGGCACCGGCGGCGATGCCCTCGGACGTTCCTACGCTGAAGCACGCATCACCAACGATGTCTGCCACAGCAATGATGACAGCGCCGGTTTGTTCTTCCGCGTGCCCGACATCAAGAACCCCAACCAGGGCTACCTGTTCGGTGTGACCTGCGGCGGGCAATACTACCTCAAGATGTGGAACGGCAAAGCCCAACCCGGCGGTGAAATGTTCACCATCATCGCCCCAACCGACAACGAGATCATCCGCCGCGGCGAAGGCAAGCTGAACCGCCTGGGTGTGCTTTCTGACGGTAAGGGCCGCACCATCCTCTATATCAACGGCCAGGCTGTCGATGAATTCACCTCACCAGTGTTTGCTGATGGTTATTACGGCATTTTCGTCGCCGCCAGCAGCACTGCGGGCTTCTCGGTGAGCATTGATGCCGCTTCGGCGTGGTATAACGTGGAGGTCCCCACCACTTCTTTTGAAAAAGAACGCACCAGCGGCTCGCAGGAAGCCTCGACGGGCGAATTCAATTTTGCCAACCTGCTGAGTGACACCACCGCTGACCCCAGCATTGTGCTGGGCACGCCCACCTGGCGTGACTACCTCAACAACACCGCCAATTGGGGCTCGTTCATGAATGACTATGCCATCTGGAGCGGCAACCCTTACGGCGAACTGGTCATCACCGGCCTCAAGCAGCAGGCTGCCTGGATCCTGGCGAAGACGCCTAAGATCGACGACGGCGCAGTTGAACTGGTGATTGACAATGACAACTGCTACATGTGGGATAGCTACGGCATCTTCTTCCGCTCCCCGGTGATGGAAGAAGGCGACCGCGGCTATCTGTTCGGCGTCACCTGCAACTCTTACTACTTCGTGTGGCGTTGGGACGGCAAATCAGGACGCATGGAGCAACTGGTTTCCTACACCAAAGATGTCGATCACATCAATTACGGCTCGGGCGCGCGCAACCGCCTGAACGTGGTGGCTGTCGGCGACCAGATGAACTTCTATGTCAACGGCCATTACATGACCACCGTGGTGGACGACTACTGGACCGAAGGCAACTTCGGGGTGTTCGTACGCCCGCAATATACCCAGGGATTTACCATCCGGCTGGATGAAGCCAGTTACTGGATCAACGAGTAACACCTTTCGTCAATTGGTAAAAGAAATCCTTCTTTATAACCAAAAAAGCCGTCCTTCAGGGCGGCTTTTGAAATTTATATCCCTAGGTGTGGTTTACAACCCATACTCAGCAAGATGCAGTTTGCTGTGGTCGATTTGTTCCAGCATTTGATCGATAAAAATGGTCTCGTCATCGGGCAGCGATTCTGCCAAACCCGCGAGGCGATTCAACCAGCGCAGTTCCATCTTTGAAAGGGCGAGTTCGCTATTGGTGTGGGCTGCCTTCAATAATTCAATGGTCGCCAGCGCCGCACGGCGAGTGCGCAGATAAGCGGTAGGCTCGTCTATAATCGCTTGCGAAAGTGCCAGTACGCTGTCAGGACGCAGGATGTAGGCTTGCGGATCGGTGAAAGCGTCTGATTCCACCCACCAGTCACGCAGCATACGTGCTGCTGCTGGCCCGTGGTTACTGGCGACATTCATCAACCGTGTGGCATAGACCAATTGCTCCAAAGAAACCGTGGGCGCCATGGCTCCCAGCAATTTGATATTGTTGACAGATTCGTTGCTCCACAAATCTGCTACAGCTTTGGGGATGTTGCCGATGGGCGATAAATGTGCGCAGGCGGCTTCAGCGCCCTCCAACGATATGGGGCAGCCGGTGATTGCCTTAAGAAACGGGCCTTCATAAGCACAGTCTTTGCTGGGGCCCACAGCACCCCGTTCATAGGCTACCAGGCTGCGCGCTACTGTCATCACGCGGATGACCGCTGACCACACCCGCGGAATGAACTTTCCTTCTGCCAGCACCATTGCCGTATTGCCAAAACCACAGGCAGTATCTCCCGCCGCTATGACCTGGTTGCGCTGACTGATCGCTACAATCTCATCCCACAGGTAAACCATATCGCGACTGGCAAGCACGCCCAGTGAAAAGACTGACTCTGCCAGATTGCCATTGAGGATGGCGTCATCATGGATTTCTTTTCCGCCAGTCGATTCGATTGAGAGCATGTCCGCCCCGGCCTGGGCGCAAAGCTCGAAAGAACGGAACATGGCTTCTACATATTTTCCCTGGCGCAGCAAAGGGGGGCGTTCAAATTCGCGAATATCATTGGGGGTAATTCGCAGGCCAGTTTTGATGCCGAACGAGGCTTCATTGCGGTCAAGCTCATCCCGCAAAATGCTGGTCACCTCTGCTCCCCAGTCAGGCTGCATGGTCAATTCAGGCAGCAACTCAAATTCAACCACCAGCCCGGGTGCGCCCAATTCGACGGCGCGTTTACAGGCGTCGGTGATCATATGGGTGTATTGACTGCGCACCTCTGGCATGGTGTCCGCTGTTATCAACATCCCAGGCAGGGTAAAGTTTAGTTCGGGGTAAACGGTGCCACCGCCGATTACCAGGCCGTTCTTGAGGGTGACAGGCGCAGGGGCGGTGCCAAAAATAAAATCGTCAACGGATTGGATAGCAAGTGTAGAAAAAGTTTTCATTATTTACCTCGGGATTATGGTCTTTCTTATTTCAAAGGGGGAGTTATCGCGGAAATGTGAATATGGTGCCAGTATAATCACTATTGACAACGTTGTCAATAGTGATTATACTCTTTCTTACGGATGAGAGATGGGTTGCCCCCCGGCAGCGGAAATCTGGCGGCCATAGCCATTTCTCCGCATCCCCTCCCCAAAATCTGATGCCCGTTGCCTGTCATCGGGCAGTATGTTCCTTTTTTCCATCGCTGTGTTACAATCGGCAACAACGGAGGTTTGACAGCAGTGAGCGTGACCATTAAAGATGTTGCCCGTTTGGCAGATTGTTCCATTAAGACGGTTTCACGCGTGATCAACGATGAGCCGCATGTCAGCGAAAAGGTGCGCGCCAGAGTGCTTGATGCCATTCGTAAATCAGGCTATGCCCCCAATCTGTCGGCGCGCAGGCTTGTTCAGCAGCGTTCTTTTGCCATTTGCATTTTGCTGTACCCTGGTTTTGATCAACCCACCTCCTCCTTGTTATCGCGTGTGCTTGATATTGGTTATGAGGAGAGCTACGACATCCTGCTGCTCTCCTATTTCCCGGCGTTGGCGCCTTCACGCAATCAACTGGTGGAACGGATCAACCAGCGCCGTTATGATGGTTATGTCATCACACCGCCCTGCGATGCCGACGGCTTACTCACTGACTTGTTGACAACCTATAAAATCCCTTTCGTCTTAATTAACCCGCTCAACCGCAGCACCGATTTTCCTTATGTCGCTGGTTCTGATTATCATGGCGCCTACGAGATGACTGAGCACCTCATACAATTGGGGCACCGGCGCATCAGTTTTTTCATGGGTCCCCGCAATATGCGCTCCACTTTTGACCGCCTTAATGGCTATCGCGCAGCCCTGAATGATTACCAGATTGCCTTTGATCCCGCCTTGCAGCGTGATTCAGAATTTACTTTCGACGGTGGTTACCTGGCGACGCGCGATCTGTTTTCGCAGCCGAATCCTCCCACCGCCATCTTTGCCGGAAGCGACACCGCTGCTTTCGGCGCGCTTTTTGCCGCGCAGGAACTCGGTATCTCGGTGCCAGCACAGTTATCGGTGTGCGGCCATGATGACCTTCCTGCCGCGAAAACCATCTATCCCGGACTAACTACCGTGCACCAGCCTGGCGGAGAGCTGATCGAACAAGCCGTGCGTTTATTGATTGATATCATAGATGGCCGTCCCGATACTCCAGCCCATATTACCCTGCCTTCTCACCTGGTGCTGCGTGCTTCCACCACCCCGCCCCGGTAACTGAGCAGACAGCGCCGCATCCCGCCCGGGTTATAATTTCGGAAAGAAATCTATCGATCAGCACAGGAGAAGAAACCCATGACCAACCATATCAATCCTCACCAGGCTGCCGGCATCACCTTCCCGCAAGGTGTATTGTGGGACATGGACGGTGTCATCTTGGACAGCGGCAGCCTGCATTACGACAGCTGGGTGGTGGCCATGCACAAGTATTTCCCGCAGGTACCCTTCTCAGAAGAGATATTCAAACAGAGTTTCGGCAAAAACAACCGGCTTGCCATTCCCACTATGGTCGGCTATCAGCCTGACCCGGCGTTGGTGGATGAAATTTCGGATTTCAAAGAAAACCTCTACCGTGAAATGCTGCCTGGCAGGATCGAATTCCTGCCGGGGGTGCAATCACTGATGCAGCAATTTAAAGAGAGGGGCGTTCCCCAGGCGGTCGGTACGTCAGCCCCTGCGCACAACATGGAATTGATCCGCCAGGAATTAGGTCTCGATGATTACCTGCAATCGTTTATTTCAGCGGCGAAAATGCCATCAAAACCTGACCCGGCTGTGTTTCTTAACGCCGCGCAGGCCATCTCCGTTGATCCCGAACATTGCGTGGTATTTGAAGATGCCGTGGCGGGAGTGCAGGCAGGCAAAACCGCTGGCGCGGCGGTCATTGCCGTAACCACCACCAACCCACGTGAGCAATTGACGATGGCGGACCTGGTGGTGGAACGGCTGGATGAAATCGACTTTGCAGGTTGGGCGGGGGTGTGACTACCGCAGCAGGAGGTGATCGAATGAACGAGAATATCTATGGCGCCTTTGCGCGTTTTTATGCTGATGAGGTCTATGCCCAGTTTTCAGACGCCATGCTGGAATATTTTCCCGCCGCCGCAGAACGTTACAACCTGCCGCGGGAGGGCAGACTGCTGGATGTGGCCTGCGGCAACGGCGCTTTTGCCGTCGGCATGGCGCAGCGCGGCTGGCAGGTGACTGGCATTGACCAGTCCCGCGATCAGCTAACCATCGCCCGCGAACGCGCCGGTGACCTTGCCATCGACTGGCGCCAGCTGGACATGCGCGCTTTGGACTATCAACGTTCTTTCGACCTGGTCACCTGCTGGTTCGACAGCCTTAACTACATGCTGACGCCCGAGGACCTGCAGGCTGTCTTTAAGGGCATGTACAGCGCGCTCAAACCGGGCGGGTTTGCTGTGTTTGACATGAACACCATCCATGGCATCATGGTGGGGTGGCAGCGCCAGAAGGCGTATGTGCAGGCCAGTACACCCACCATGCTGGAATTGCACCGCAATGATTGCGACTGGGACCGCCAGATCGCCAACCTTCACATTACTATCTTCGAGCGCGGCAAGAAGTTGCCCGATGGCGCCTATGCATGGCGGCGTTTCGATGAGATCCATACCGAACGCGCCTACCCGCTGTATGATTTGCGCGCCTGGCTGGCCGGGGCTGGTTTCAGCGTGGTCGATATCCTCGGCAGTTTACAAACCTTCACCCCGCCACGCACCGATTCTGCGCGGGTGTGGTTCACTGTGAGGAAATAAGGTGAAAAACAAAAAGCAACCTTTCTGGAAGCCATTGTTGATCTTCATCGTAATCCTGATTGCGATCGCCTTACTGGTTGTTTTCCTGGTGTGGCTGGGTTTTACGCTCTCGAATCGCACCAACGGCCGCCTGGTTTCTTCTGGTGAAGAGCGCCGCTATCTGCTGTATGTGCCTGATGCCTATGATCCGGCTGTACCCACGCCTCTGGTGATCAGTATCCATGGCTTCGCTGAGTGGCCGGCGCACCAGCAAAAACTCACCGGCTGGAACAACATGGCGGATGAGTTCGGCTTCCTGGTGGTCTATCCTGAGGGCGTTGAATTTCCGCGGCGCTGGCGCTTGCTCAACGACGAGCAGGGTGCTGAGCCGCTCGATACAATCTTCATCCGTGACCTGATCAACACCCTCTCGCAGGAGTATGCTATCGATCCTGCGCGCATCTACGCCAATGGACTTTCTAATGGCGGCGGCATGTCAGACATGCTGGCCTGCACCCTGCCTGACCAGATCGCCGCGGTTGGCGGTGTTTCCGGCGCTTATTTGTATCCGCGCGAACAATGCCAGACCAGCCGTCCCGTGCCGGTGATTGCTTTTCACGGCACATCCGATGAGGTGGTTCCGTATGAGGGCGGCCCTTCGCGTTCTTTTCCGATTGATTTTCCTGTGGTGCCCAAATGGGCAGAATGGTGGGCGGAACATAACGCCTGCCAGACGGCAAACACGATCGATGGAACAGTGGGCAGTGTCAGCGGCCTGCAATACACAGATTGCGATAACGGTGCTGATGTCATTTTCTACACCATCCCGAACGGCGGGCATACCTGGCCTGGCGGTGACCCCCTGCCGGCCTGGCTGGTGGGCGAAACCACCTACGACAGTGACGCCACACGCATGATGTGGCAATTCTTCCAGCAGCATCCTATGGAGTGATGTTCGGTGTTGGGGGTCTTTATTTAATCAACCCGCCGTGGTAGAGCAGTTCATACACCATCAGGCCTTGCGCACTGATCCATTCACGGCCGCTGAAGGAGGCGAACTCACCCTGGTTGGTGTCTTCATAGCCAAAACCTTCGTGCGTATAGCTGAACCCGCCCAGAAAACGACCCTCTCTGTACATGCGTGAGAGGCTGGCTTTGATCACTTGCCCGGCTTGCGCGCCTGTGATGCGGTCGGGGTGCAGGACCCTGCCATAATAATTCATCGCCCACACCGGCTCGTTTTCAAAATAAACCACCTCTTCACCGATGAAGTCCCACCCGCCAAAGTAACTGTCGAGGTAGGCGAAGGCTCCTTCCTGATAGGCCAGGTCATGCGAAGCGGGGCGGTAGGGCGCGACGGTTTTGCCATCCCCGACATAAGTGGCGCTCTTGGCACGCACGATGATATCATGCAGTGCGGCCAGGTCAAACGTTTGTTTCATGGGTTCTCCTCCCGCCTCATACCAAGAGGCAACAGGGATAGTATAACGCCGATGCCTTCAGATGTTGAGGGTACCGGTGCAATTGCCTTGCGGATGATGACAGCAGGATTGACAGCCATAAGCTTGAGAGAAAACTGGTGACATTTCCGCTGCTATCCCCTCATTTTTTCAAGTGCATCATGCTTTACTTATGCTATGATGAAGCTTAAGAATTTGATCACTGACTGTTGCATAACAAGGGAGAATGAGCTATGAAGAAAAAGAGCGCCATATTTTTGGCAATAGTATTGTTGTTAGTATTGGCCTGCAATTGTCCATTGATGGGGATGTTGGGTACACAGGAGGATGATCAGAGCAGTCCGGACGATCCTGCCGCAGTGATGGAACTTGCTTTGACAGATGAAGCTTATGCCACAGAAGTTGTTAGCGAAGAAATTGTGGAAGAAGAGGTAGTTTCTGAACCAACCGCGCTGCCAACCGATGTGCCTGAACCTGCGCTGGGCATCGGTTCTATGTATGTTCGTGAAAAAGACGGTATGCAGATGATGTATGTGCCTGCCGGCCCATTTATCATGGGCAGCAATGCGGAAAGCTATTACGAGGATGAAAGCCCCGCGCATGAAGTCTATCTGGATGCTTTCTGGATTGATAAATATGAAGTCACCAATGCGCAGTATCAGCAATGTGTGGAGGAAGGCTTTTGTGTCATTCTGCCGTCTAGCGAGGCGTCAAGAACCCGTGAGCAATATTATGGCAATCCTGCCTATGCGGACTTTCCCGTCATTTATGTTGAATACTACGCGGCTTTTGATTATTGTCTGTGGGCAAGTGATCGCCGGGGGTTGACGCTGCCGACAGAAGCGCAGTGGGAAAAAGCGGCGCGTGGCACGGATGAACGCCTGTATCCATGGGGTAACGCTTCCGCTGATTGTTCATTGTTGAACATGGCGGGATGCAATGAAGACACCGTGGCGGTGGGCAGCTATCCTGGCGGTGCCAGTCCCTATGGTGTCATGGATATGGCTGGAAATGTTTGGGAATGGACGCGCGACCACTACGGTGAAAATTATTATTCGGTCAGTCCTTTGAACAATCCTGAAGGCCCTGAAGAATACAGCGATATGAATGTCATCCGCGGCGGCTCCTGGGGTGAATTAGAAGAGGATCAGCGCAGTGTGCGCCGTTATTCTGCCTATGTTGGCAGCACCTGGTACAGCCTCGGTTTCCGCTGTGCGATCATGGCGGAAAGCCTTGCTGCATGGGAGCAGTAAACGGACTCTGCTCCACCCGAAAAAATCTTGACGCAAAAATGATCGATTAAAAAAACAGTCTCCTGTTATCGCAGGAGACTGCTGGTTTCCAACCGTTTACACCGCCGGGACAGAGACCGGCGCCACGGCTGGTGCGTTTTGGTCGATGATCTTTTCAGCGATGTTCTCGGTGTGGTCACTGATGCGCTCGAAGTTGTGCAGGGTGTCCAAAAAGATCACTTCGGCGTTGGGTTTGCAGATCTTCTTCTTCAGGCGTACGATGTGGCGCTGGCGCGCTTTCATGTAGAGGTGGTCAAATTCCTCCTCACGCTCGATGACCAGCTGTGCTTTGACGGTATCCTGGCTTTTGAGCGCGTCATACGTCAATTGCAGTGATGCCACGATATATTCGCTCAACTCTTTGATCGAACGGTCGCCATACTTGGAGAAATCGATATCTTTCTTCTGTTTTTCGCGGGCGCTTTCCGCCAGGTTCTCCGCCAGGTCGGCGATGCGTTCCACATCCACGATCAGGCTTTTGATCTGGAAGGCGCGCCGCTGCTGGCGTTCGTCCAGGTCGGTCAGGTAGAGGTGATTGACGAACATGTCCAGCTGGTCAACCACCGGGTCGATGTAGTTTTCCTCGCGGTCCAGCACCCATTTGATCGACACCTTGTCATAATCAAGCAGGGCAGCGGCGGCTTTGCTCACCATGCTGATACATTCTTCTTTCAGCAGCAGCAATTCACGGAAGGCTTCATTCAAAGCAATCGAAGGCACGCTCAACTGTCCCTCGTCAATGTAATGGGTAAGCCTGCCATTTTCTTCGTCCACGATGGGGATGACCTTCATCACCAATTTCTTGATCAGCCCAACGAACGGGTACATCATCAGGCTGACGGTGATGTTGAAGATGGTATGTGCATTGGCGATCTGGCGCCCCAACTGGGTGGCGGTGAGGGCCACCAGATTCGAGAACGGATGGATGAATGGCAGGAAAATAAGCACCCCCACCACGTTGATGAAGATCTGTGCCATGGATGCCTGCAGCGAGGCTTTGGAGAGGCGTGAGGCGGCGATCAAGCCAGTGAAACAAGTGCCGATGTTGGCGCCCAGCAGCAGTGCCACCGCACCCGGCAGGGTAATGCTGCCGGCCAGCCCCAACGCCACCACCAACCCCGTCACCGCTGAACTTGATTGCACCACCGCCGTGGCGATGGTGCCGGCCAATACGCTCAACATCACATGCTGCCCCATGTAGGCCATCACATCCACCACCGCCGGCAGGTCCATCAAGACCTTCAGCGCGCTGGTCATGGTCTGCATGCCGAGGAACAAAATGCCAAAACCCATCAGTATCTCGCCAAATTTTTTGTACTCACCCTTTTTGGTGAATTCCAGCATGATCAGTCCGGCGATGAGGAAGATGAAGAAGAAATCGCCCATTTTGAAGGCGGCGATCTGCCCGGTGAGGGTGGTGCCGATCTCCTGCCCCAACATCACGCTGATGGCCTGCTCCAGCGTCATCAACTTGGCGTTGATCAGGCTGATCATGGTAACCATCACCATCGAGCTGGATTGCAGCAGGGCGGTGGCGACGGTGCCGAAGATGCCGCCTTTGATGTGGGTGCTTGTCATGCGGTCGAGCCAGTCCTGGATCTTGTTGCCCGCCAGTTTTTCCATGCCTTTGCTGAGCATGTTGACGCCCAGTAAAAATAACGCCAGTCCCCCGAAGACTTGCAGCAAACGTGCGATCATTCTCCGCTCCCTGGTTTGTGTGAGATTGGTCAATTTTGGGTGTTGAATGTCAACACAAACCTTGCTTATTTTAACAAATTGTTAGCAAATTGTTAATGGCAGGGGGTGTTTCTGCGGGTGTGAGTTTCCTTAAATTTTGCGTGAGCAAACCGGGGGATCAAACAGGGGTATTTTTCAGTATGATTCAGCGGCAGCGCGGACGGTGTCTCAGGGTTATAGATGCTCCTCGGGTGTGTGCAGCCAATTTTTCCAGATGCTGGGGGTGGAATCAGGAATCTCCACAGCGCCCACAGCGTTGGCATAGAAGGCTGCCGGCCCGACCGCGCCAATAACCGCGTAACCGTAGCCTTTGAGCTTCATATCCAGCAGACAGGCTTGCAGCAGGGCTTTGCCTGTACCCTGTCCGCGGTGTTCTTCCGCCACCCCGGTGGGGCCGAAGAAGCCCAGCGCGGTGGCATCGTAGCAGCCGAATCCGATCAGTTCATTGCCTTTCAGCGCGATGAAGCAGGTGAGCGGGCGGTTTGCCAGCGCCATATCCACCTCGCTCGACCAGGCATCAGAGAAATGCTCCTCAACCCAGGCTTCGATCAGGTGCTTCTCCGGGCCGATGGGTTTGCGGATGGCAATGCCTTTGGCTGCCTGCGCCTGCAGGAAAGACCAATCATCTTGCAGTTCGTATAGTTTTACCAGCATATCCGGCATGATGGACTCCTTAGTTTCGTTTGCGGGGAGGGTAGAATGCGGTGACCAGGTTAATATATTCAGACATTGTATCAAGCCTGGGCTGAAAAAACCAGAAGGTGTTGCCGTTGCATTTTTCGATGAAGATATCCTCAATGGTGTAAGATTTGCGGAAGCGGCACTGCCCGTCTTTTTCATCGTGGCAGTGCTGGCAGTTGCCGAAAGGTTCGCTGAAGACCTGCTTGATGTGATCAGGCGCTTGCTCGATGTAGGCGCGCTGTTTGTCGATGTTGTTGAAGAACAGGCGCAGGATGATGTCCTCCTCGCGCAGGTAGATGCGCGCGTAGACGGTCTGGCTCTTGACACCCTGACAGCGGTAGATGAGCATGTGCCTGCCCCATCAGTAGCCATCGCCGATGACATCACCATGGGTGTAGCCCAGGCGGGTTATTTCGTTATCGAAGGTCTGCTCAAAAGCTTCGTGGGTTGTTGAGA
>Ga0334886_1002702_pt1 | contig 17023 bp, 18 predicted proteins | sample GraSluR1_MG_9_FD_207232 | JGI IMG/M metagenome (GOLD analysis project Ga0334886, IMG submission 207232) | Sludge microbial communities from methane-producing bioreactor in Wageningen University, Netherlands - Granular Sludge_27_06-R1 | ecosystem: Engineered > Bioreactor > Anaerobic >...
CGCTTCCCGTACGGAATCACCGACGAGAAGTCCGCCTTCCGCGCCATCGTCATCACGGCCTCCTGCTCCTCGAAGGGCACGACCACGTCCGCCGCCTGCCCCCTCATGTGCAGGCTCTTCGGCGACCCCTTCACCCAGACGTTGTGCTCACCGCAGCGGTAGCCGCTGGTGATCACGATCGGCTTTCCCCACAGCTCCCGCAGCGCCTCCAGCCGGCACACCAGCCCCGGCGCGATCATAACGCAGCGACAGCACGGACACTCGAACTCCCGCAGACGGAAGTGCTCCGAAATTCGCATATCGTTCAGCCGCTTGGATTGTGTCGTCATTCTTTAGACCTCTCATTTTAAAATGTATATTCTCGGCGTGTGTTTCGCAGATCGCGCGTCCCGCCGTATAAACGCAAGCCCTTCCCGCAGCCGTCAGCGCGCCACGGGAAGCCCGTCGCTCCCGCCCGCGCTCGCGCCCCCTGCGACGTTCCCCCGCAGAATGGCGCCGTGCAGCTCCCTGATGGCCAGCGTCAGATCCTCCAGCCGCCGCTCCATCCGCACCAGCAAAAACGCCGCCACGGCCACGGAGAAGCCGCTCTGCATCATCGTCGCTACCAGCTCGTCCATAGGCGCTCCCTCCTTCAGAAACTCGAAATGGGGGGAGGCGAACCTCCCCCCAGTCGACCGGCCGCTAGAACAGCGGCGTCACAGTGCGGTCGACGATGTCGGCCCCGGAAAGCCCGGCAAGCCCCTCGGCGAACAGCTCTTCGTCGAGCATCGCCTCCATCGCCGTCTCCACCTCGCCCGCGGTGAGGTTCTCCCGCGCGTAGTTCAGCGAGATGGTGAACGTCTTCCCTTCATCGGTCGCAAACTTCATACGAAGCGTTTTCATTCGGCATCACCCTTTCGTTCGCTGGCCGCTTACGCGGACTCCAGCAGATCGGTTCCGGCCTTCTCCACCGCGATCACCGGGTGGATGAGGAGCGGCGTGACCAGATCGCCCACCGCCTTCAGATTGTCCGCCGGAAGCTCGGGATCGACCCCGCGGATCGACACCGTCTTCAGAATCGCCTTGCCAGTGTTGGGATCGGCCCCGGTATTCAGCCGAAGCACTACGGACGACTTCAGAGGAACATACTGCGCCATTGCACATACCCCCTGGAACTTGAAGTACCCGGATTACTCCGGGCCGTCTTATAGAGTGCCCGGCAGAGGTAATATATACAAATGGTTATCATTTTGCAAGAGGAGATTTCTTAAAGAGAGGGGGCGGGCGCGTGAAAATCCGTCTGCGCCGCGTGCGGAAACGGCGTCTTTACCGGCGAAGAAGCGCCAAAGAGCGCGCCGATTCTGCTATAATGTTCCGGAGAACAGCGACGGCGCGCAGCTTGGGATCGACGCGCATGCATTCCCCGCGTACTGGAGTCTCGAATGCGCCGCGCCGCCGAAAATACACTCCGTCGAGGTTTGAATGTGAACTACTTACAGAGAACGAACAACCCCCTGATCGTCAAACTGCTGATCGACGCCGCTCTGGCCGTTTTCGGCTCTTGGGCCGCGTTCGCGCTGCGTCTTGGCCTGCCGATCCCCTTTATTTTCGCGGAGACGCTGCCCGCGTACGTCTTGATCGCGGGCGGACTCAAAATTGTGCTCAATCTGCACTATGCGCTCTTCCGTCAGTCGTGGCGGAACATCGGTCTGCGCGACCTGATGGTCATCGCCCGGAGCGCCCTGCTCTTCACGGCGCTGGCGTCGGCGGCCTCCTTCTTTCTGGGGAAGCCCGCCTTTCCCCTTCCGCGAAGCATTCCGCTGATCGACGGTTTGCTGCTGGTGCTCCTCTGGGGCGGCGCGCGGATGGGCATGCGTCTGCTCCACGAAGGGGGCGTCCGCTCGGCCTTCTCGCGCCTTCGCGAGGGGAAGGGGGCGAATCCTCCCGCGAAGCGCGTGCTGATCGTCGGGGCGGGGGACGCGGGGGTGCTCATCGCGCGGGAGATGCTGCGGCGGCCCGATGCGGGACTGGAGCCCGTCGGCTTTCTCGACGACGATCCGTCCAAGCGGGGCGTGACCTTCGTCGGTCTTCCGGTGCTCGGCGTTCTGCGCGACCTGGCTGCGGCCGTCCGTGCGCACGCCGTCGATGAGGCGCTCATCGCCATTCCCTCCGCGCGCGGCGAGACGGTGCGCTCCGTTTTCGACATGGCGCGGCGAGCCGGGGTGGGGGCGCGTATCGTCCCCGCGATGCTCGAAGTGCTCTCCGGAAAGGTGAGCATCTCGCACATCCGCGAAGTCCGGGTGGAGGACCTGCTGAACCGCGACCCCGTCCGGCTCGAACTCGCCGAGATCGCCGAATACATCCGGGGGAGGACCGTCCTGATTACCGGCGCGGGCGGCTCCATAGGGTCGGAGATCGTCCGGCAGATGCTCCCCTTCGAACCCTCGCGCCTCGTGCTGCTCGGGAGGGGGGAGAACAGCCTCTTCCAGATCGAGCAGGAGCTGTGCGCAAAAAAAGTTTCCGTTCCCTTCGTGACCGTCGTCGCCGATGTGCGCAACCGCGAGCGGCTGACCCGCGTCTTCGAACGCTTCCACCCGCAGGTCGTCTTCCACGCGGCGGCGCACAAACACGTGCCGCTGATGGAGGAGAACCCCGAGGAGGCGATACTCAACAACGTCTTCGGCACGGCGAACCTCGCGGAGCTGGCGCTCGAACACGCCGTCGAGGTCTTCGTCAACATCTCCACCGACAAGGCGGTGAACCCCACCTCCATCATGGGAGCCTCCAAGCGCGTGGCGGAGATGATCATCCGCAGTATCGCCGCCCGCGCCGGAGATGGGCGCGCCTTCGTCTCCGTGCGCTTCGGCAACGTGCTGGGCAGCCGGGGGAGCGTCATCCCCACCTTCAAGGAGCAGATCCGCAGGGGCGGCCCCGTCACCGTCACCGACCCCGGCATGACGCGCTACTTCATGACCATCCCCGAGGCGGCGCAGCTCGTGCTGCAGGCGGGTGGGATGAAGCACAACGGCGCGGTCTTCGTGCTGGACATGGGCGAGCCGGTGAAGATCACCGACCTCGCCGCCGACCTGATCCGCCTCTCGGGGCTGGAGCCGGGGAAGGACGTGGAGATCATCTTCTCGGGCATCAGGCCGGGGGAGAAGCTCTTCGAGGAGCTGCTGACCGCCGAGGAGGGGACGGACGCCTCGCGCTTCAAAAAAATCTTCTTCGCCCGCAACAACGATCTGCCGGAGCGTTTTGACGGCCTGCTCGACGGCCTGCGCGGCGCGGCGCTGGACGAACGGCGCGGCGACATCAGAATTTTGCTCAAGCGCATCATCCCGCACGCCCTGTTCGACGCGCCGGAGCAAAGCTGCGTTCTTCTCGGCGAAGAGTCGGTTCCTTCGGCTGAAGGAGAGGGCGCGTTATGACGTTCACACGCCGGAGTGCGCTTTCCGGTGAAAGAACGGAAACGACTTTTGCAGACGTCCACCCGCACGCAAACAAGAATATGCCCATGCGGATGAAAAGAACGGAGCCGATTTTCGTAGACGCCCATCCGGACGGGAGCGAGGGGCGCGATGCGTTGCGCTTCACGGTCGAATCATCGCGTGAAAGGCTCGGGCGATGAGCGTCATGTATCCGTTCTGCAAGCGGGTTTTCGACCTCGCGCTCTCCCTCGCGCTGCTGCTGCTCTTCTCCGCGCCGCTGCTGGCGCTTGCGCTGGCGATAAAGATGGATTCGCCCGGCCCCGTGCTCTTCCGCCAGCGGCGGATCGGCAAGGGGAAGCGCGAGTTTCTTATTCTGAAGTTCCGCACCATGCGGACGGATGCGCCCAAGGAGACGCCGACGCACCTGCTGGCCGACCCGTCCGCGTACATCACGCCGCTCGGGGCCTTTCTGCGGCGGACCAGCCTCGACGAACTTCCTCAACTTCTCAACATCCTGAAGGGGGAGATGAGCTTCGTCGGGCCGCGCCCTGCGCTCTGGAACCAGGACGACCTGATCGCCGAGCGCGACCGGCGGGGCGCGAACGGCGTTCCCCCCGGACTGACCGGCCTGGCGCAGATCTCCGGCCGCGACGAGCTGCCGGTGGAGCGGAAAGCCGAGCTGGACGGAGAGTACGTGCACAAGGCGAGCATGGCGTTCGACCTGCGGATCCTCTTCCGCACGTTCAGGACGGTGGTATGCAAAGAGGGGTTCAAAGAGGGCGGCGGAACGCGGTGAGCATGTTCGCCGGTCTTCGTTACCCCGGCCGGGAATGATTTCGTGAGGGAGTGAGTGATATTGCTGTACGTCACTGGAATTACAGGACACTCGGGGAGTTGGTTCATCGAACGGATGGAGCGCGAGGCCGCGAAGGCGGGCGGAATGCCGTTGCCGTTCGCGGGCGTCCGCTGCGCCGTCCGGCCGGGGAGCGACGCGTCGCGCCTTGAAGCCTCTCCGCTGGGCGTCGAGATCGCGCGCGGCGACCTCGACGATACGGACTTTCTGCTTCGCTCGATGCGGGGCGCGCGTACCGTGCTCCACATCGCCTCCATCTTCACCTCGCCGAACGTCGCGGAGGCGGCGCTGCGCAGCGGCGTCGAATGGCTCGTCATGGTGCACACCACGGGGCGCTACTCCAAATACAAGAGCGCGTCAGAGGAGTACATCAAGATAGAAGAGGCCATCCTTTCAATGCGCGACCGGATCGGCGTCACCGTCCTGCGTCCGACGATGATCTACGGCTCCTCCCGCGACCGGAACATGTGGAAGCTGGTGGACTTCCTCCACCGGCACACGTTCTTCCCCCTCTTCGGCGCGGGAGCCAACCTGATGCAGCCGGTTCACGCCCGCGACCTCGGCAACGCCTACTACGACGTGCTCGCCAACCGCGACTGTACCTTCAACCGCGACTACAACCTGGCGGGGCAGCGCCCGATCTCCTACCTCGACCTCGTTCGCCGCGTCTCGTGGACGCTCGCGCAGTGTCGCGCCGACCAAGACGGGAGCCCGAACGGACGAACAGCCGTTCCGAAGGGGCGCAACGTCATCGTCAAAGTCCCGCTCTCCCTTTCGATATTGGGGGCGAAGCTGTACAACGCCGTCAGCCGCAACCCGGTCATCTCCGTCGAGCAGGTGCTGCGGATGCAGGAGGACAAGGCCTTCGACTTCGCGGACGCCGTGCGCGACTTCGGCTACGCGCCCCTCTCCTTCGAGGAGGGAATCGTCGAGGAGGTGCGGGAGTATCTGGCTTCGCGGGGTGGACGAAAGGGCGAGGCGCGTTCCGATGGTTGAGTTGAGAACTGGCTGTTTTAGTACGGATGGTGCACGCTTTGCTTCAGAATACGTCTGTGGTTTCGACCGGAAGCGCGGACGCCCAGCTTTGAAAGCCGCTCCCCTCAGCCGACCGGGAGACTCCCGATGAAGCTCCTCGTCGTCTGCCAGTACTTCCACCCCGAGCAGTTCCGCGTGAACGACATCTGCTTCGAGCTGGTCCGCCGGGGGCACGAGGTCACCGTCCTCACCGGCCTGCCGAACTACCCGCAGGGCGTGGTCGACGCGCGCTACCGACGGTTCCGCAACCGGCGCGAGACCGTGGAGGGCGTCCGCGTCGTCCGGTCGTGGCTGCTCGGGCGGGGGAAGGGGGCGCTGCGCCTCGCGCTGAACTACCTCTCCTTCGCGCTCTCGTCGACATGGAAAGCCCTCTTCATGGAGAGAGACTTCGACCTGATTCTGGTCTACCAGCTCTCGCCCGTGACGATGGCTCTGCCCGCCATCCTGATGAAGCGGCGCGCGAAGAAGCCCCTGGCGCTCTACTGCTTCGACCTGTGGCCCGAGAGCGTGGCCTCTGCGGGGTTCTCCAACGACAGCGCGCTCTACCGCGTTCTGCTGCGCCTGAGCCGCTGGATTTACTCCAAGACCGACACGGTCTTCGCCAGCTCGCTGCTCTTCGAGCGCTACTTCCGTGAGACGCTGCGGCTCGACGTCCCCGTCGTCCACCTGCCGATCTACGCCGAGGCGCTCTTCGACGAAATTCCGCCGAAGACGCCGGGGGAGACGCTCGACCTCCTCTTCGCCGGAAACGTCGGCGAGATGCAGAGCGTGGACACCATCATCCGCGCCGCCGCAGAGCTGAAGGACGAGTCCGATCTCGCATCCGTCCGCTTCCACATCGTCGGCGACGGCTCCGCGCTCGAACGCTGCCGGGAACTGGCCGCCGAACTGGGGGCGGAGAACGTCGTCTTCCACGGGCAGCACCCTGTCGGGGAAATGCCCCGCTTCTACGCGCAGGCGGACGCCTTCCTCGTCACCCTCAAGAAGAACGAGGCCATCTCGTACACCCTCCCCGGCAAGGTGCAGTCCTACCTCGCCGCCGGGCGCCCGATCATCGGGGCGATCGACGGCGAGACGCGCGCGCTCGTCGACCGCTTCGACTGCGGCCTCTGCGTCCCTGCGGAGGACTGGCGCGCCCTCGCCGAGGCGATCCGCCGATTCGCCGCCGACAGGGGCGCGCACGCGACAATGGGGCGCAACGCGAGGAAGTGTTCCGAAGAGCAGTTCTCCCGCGACCGCTTCTTCCCCCGCCTGGAGGAGCTGCTCGAAGACGCCGCGCGCGGAGATCGTTGAGGGGCCGGACGCTCCGCGAAATTTCCGATCCTTGATGCGAGGGTGTTTTTTGAAGGATATGTTTCGTGGTATACTCGGTACGGGAAGAATTGTACACGTCGCATGACTTGGAGATGGGCGAAATGCGTTCCCGCATTGTGTATGTCGGCAACCCCAAACACAAGGAGCCGTGGCAGAGAGGAAGAAAAGGCTCTCTCTGTCCGAAGGCCGTCACGCTGGAGCGCGCGCAGGCTTTACTGGACGAAAGCCTCTGTTGCGACGGCGTACGCTTCGCTCTTCTCGACGGCGTGGCGTTCGTCGGTCGCTCCGATTCGGCGGGGCGTTTGTGGCACGGCTATCCTGTCGGTTGGATGGAGGTTCCCCGAAGCGTATGGATGAAGTGGCTGAAGGAAGGCCGCCTCAAGAGGAGCGATATCGCCCGCTACTGGCGGTACGAGGAGGATTTTTAATCGTGCTCGCATCTCTTTCCGACGGGTGGAGAGTTTTCGGCGACCGCTCGTCTTTCTGTTGCGAATACCGCTTTCTGCCCGACCCGGACCGTGAGTCTTCAGGCGATCCGGCGTTCGTCGCTTCGTGGGGGGAGTTTCGCCTCTTTTCCAAGGGGAGAAATTTGTGTGCGGCGTCTGTCCAAGGGGAGTTCATCGATTCCGTTTCGTGGTATCTGCTGCCCCTTTTCGAGTGGATGGGAGCAAGCCGCGTCCATATCCTGCACGAACGCGCCTTTCCCGAGCCGGTGGAGGATATGTCCCGGCATACGCCCCGCGGCGTTTTCTACGAGACGACGTCCCGGTTTCTCGACTCTTTCACGGACGCCGCTCTGGAGAGGCTGGATACGTGGCTGACCTGGCGAAGCAGGCACGCGCTGCGCTCCGCCCAAGCCGGCGGCATCTTCCCCGACATTTTTTTTCAGCGGGTGCAGAACGCGGTCTGGCTCTCCTGGGGCCATGCGCCGCAGCCGGGCATGCCGGAGTCGTACCGCTTCATCGAGCCTTCCGGCGCGGATGCGGTCGACTTCACCTTCTTCCGGCTGACGGTGGACGCCCTGCTCGACGACGCTCTCGCCGAGCTGCGCCTCCGCTGCCCGGAAGACGACCGCATAGCCGAACTCGCTCGTCTGCTCGAACGATCGCGCATCAGCGAAGATATCCCTCGAACGATCATGGGCGACTCTCTTTGGGAGAAGGTGCGGCGTCGTTTCGAACGAACGAATGAACCGCTTTTCGACGCGATGCGGGAAAAAGAGTTCGAGCCGCTCGTTGCGATGTTCGGCTCTCTCTCGCCCAACATCTCGGAAGAGGACGTCGACTCCGTGGCGCGCGTTTTTTTCGAATCCGCCTCTTCCTCCGCGCTTTCGGACATTATGGAGTGCGAGGATGTTCCGTTGCTTCCCGAATGCGCGCCCGCGACCCAGGGGTACGAACTTGCGGAGCGGTCGCTTCGAAAGAGAAGCCGGTATGAGTCCCCCCGCATCCTCGACGTGGAGCGTATGACCGAAGAAGCGGGCGTCTCGGTCTCTTCGGTGGCGTTGAGCGATACCGACGTCAAGGCGCTTGCTTTGGCGGGCGGCGGATTTCGTCCGGCGGTCTTCCTGAACGAACGCAATCCCATGGTCTCCTCCGAGCAGGGGCGGCGCTTCGTTCTGGCTCACGAACTCTGCCATCTGCTTCATGATCGCTCCTACGGGCGATCGCTGGCCATGGCCACCGGTCCGTGGGCGCCGTGCGGAGTGGAAAAGCGGGCGAATGCTTTCGCGGCGATGCTCCTTCTTCCCCCCGCGCTTCTCGAAAAGCATCCGACGCCCAAGAATCCGGAGGAAGTACGCTCGTTGGCGGCGACGCTGCGCGTCGGCAAACGAACCCTCGTCAACCATCTTTTCAACATGGGGTATATCGACGCCTTCCGAAGAGAGAGGCTGCTTGAGAGCCTCTGATTTCCCGCAGGGAGAGTGCCGCGGCTATCCGCTGTACAAGAACAAAAATAACGCACACAACGGAGAGATCATGTTTATAAAGAAAAGAGTGCTCATCACAGGAGGAACGGGATCGTTCGGGCAGGCGGTGCTTGCGCGGCTGCTTCGGAGCGACGTCGCGGAGGTCCGCATCCTCTCGCGCGACGAGAAGAAGCAGGATGACATGCGCAAGAGCCTGCGGAACGAGCGCGTCTCGTTCTTCATCGGCGACGTGCGCGACCCGTGCAGCCTTGACGCCGCCATGAGCGGGGTGGACTACGTCTTCCACGCCGCCGCGCTGAAGCAGGTTCCCTCCTGCGAGTTCTTCCCGCTGGAGGCGGTGAAGACGAACATCCTGGGAACGGAGAACGTCCTCAACGCCGCCGTGCACACTGGCGTGCGCAAGATCGTCTGCCTCTCCACCGACAAGGCCGTCTACCCGATCAACGCGATGGGGCTGTCCAAGGCGCTGATGGAGAAGGTCTTCGTCGCCAAGTCGCGCACCGTTCCGCCGGAGAAGACGCTTGTCTGCGGCACGCGCTACGGCAACGTGATGGCCTCGCGGGGATCGGTCATACCGCTCTTCCTCGATCAGATCGGGAGCGGCCTGCCGCTCACCGTTACCGACCCGGAGATGACGCGCTTCATGATGACCCTCGACGACGCCGTCGACCTCGTCCTCCACGCCTTCGAACACGCCGAGACGGGCGACGTCTACGTCCAGAAGTCCCCGGCGTGCACCATCGGGGAGCTGGCCGAGACATTGAAGCGAATGCTGGGCGCGGAGAACCCCGTCCAGGTCATCGGCACGCGGCACGGAGAGAAGCTCTACGAGACGCTGCTGACCCGAGAGGAGATGGCGCACGCGGAGGAGCGCGGGAACTACTTCCGCATCCCCGCCGACAAGCGCGGGCTGAATTACGAAAAGTATTTCGAGCAGGGGAGCGAAACCGTCTCCCGGGGGTGGGAGTACACCTCCCACAACACGCACCGCCTGTCGCCGGACGAGCTGGAGGAGCTGCTGCTGCGCCTTCCCGAAGTCCGAGCGGCGATGGCAAAAAAGGGGAGGGCGCCGCGATGAACATTCTGGTCACGGGAGCGCGGGGATTCATGGGGCGCAACCTCTGCGCTGCGCTGCGCGCCTCGAAGGAGTTCGAGATTCTGGAGTACGACACGGGCGGCGCGCAGACGGGAGAGCTCCCCGCCGAACTGCGCGGAATGCTCCGCGAAGCCGATTTCGTCGTCCACCTCGCGGGCGTCAACCGCCCGAAGGACGAACGCGAGTTCGACCTCGGCAACCGGAAGCTCACCGAGGACATTCTGGACGCGCTCGACGAAGCCGGACGAACACCCGGTTTTCTGCTGGCCTCGTCCATCCACGCCGCCGGGGACACCCCGTACGGCGTCAGCAAGCGCCGCGCCGAGGAGCTTGTCCGCGCATGGGGGGCGCGCACGGGAGCGCACGCCACGGTCTACCGCCTGCCCAACACCTTCGGCAAGTGGAGCCGTCCGAACTACAACTCCGTCGTCGCCACCTGGTGCCACGCCGTCGCTCGCGACCTCCCCGTCCGCGTGGACGACCGAGCGAAAGTCCTCCCCCTCGTCTACATCGACGACGTGGTGGAGGAGTTTCTGTCCTGCATCCGGGGGGAGCCCTTCATCGGCCCCGACGGCTTCGCCACGGCGCGGCGGACGCACCCGATCACGCTGGGCGCGCTGCTCGACCTGCTGACGAGCTTCCGCCAGAGCCGGACGACGCTCCAGATCCCCGACTTCGCCGACCCCTTCGTCAAGGCCCTCTACGCAACCTACCTCTCGTACCTGCCGGAGGGGGAGTTCGCGTACGATCTCGTCATGCGTTCCGACAACCGGGGGTGGCTGGCCGAGTTTCTCAAGTCGCCCGCCATAGGGCAGATCTTCGTCTCCGTCACCAAGCCGGGCATCACGCGGGGGAACCACTGGCACCATACCAAGGTGGAGAAGTTCCTCGTCGTCAGCGGCGAGGCCGTCGTCCGCTTCCGGCACGTCTGCGGCGGCGACGTCTCGGAGTACCGCGTCTCCGGCGACCGCCCCCGCCCGATCGACATCCCCCCCGGCTACACGCACAATATCGTCAACGTGGGGGAGAGCGACCTCGTCACCCTCTTCTGGGCCTGCGAGATGCTGAACCCGGACAAGCCCGACACCTTCTTCGAGGAGGTCTGAAGATGGCCCGCCTGAAAGTCATGTCGATCATGGGCACGCGCCCGGAGATCATCCGCCTGAGCGAGATCCTCAAAAAGATGGACCTCTACTTCGACCACGTCCTCGTCCACACCGGGCAGAACTGGGACTACACGCTGAACCAGGTCTTCTTCGAGGACCTGGGCCTCCGCGAGCCGGACTACTACCTCGACTCCGTCGGCAAGGACCTGGGGCAGACCATCGGCAACATCATCTCCAAGTCGTTCGAGATGATGCAAAAAGAATGCCCCGACGCGCTGCTCGTCCTGGGCGACACCAACTCCGCCCTCTCGGCCATATCGGCCAAGCGGCTGAAGATCCCCATCTTCCACATGGAGGCGGGGAACCGCTGCTTCGACCAGAACCTCCCCGAGGAGACCAACCGGCGCATCGTCGACGCCATCTCCGACATCAACCTGCCGTACACCGAGCACGCCCGGCGGTACCTGCTCTCCGAGGGGTTCCGCAAGGAGCACATCTACGTCACCGGCTCGCCCATGACCGAGGTGCTGGCGCGCCACAAGGAGCGCATCCTCGCGTCGAACGCGCTGGAGACGCTCGGCCTGGAGGAGGGGCGCTACTTCCTGCTCTCCGCCCACAGGGAGGAGAACATCGACGACGAGCAGAACTTCCTCTCCCTGATGAGCGCCGTCAACGCGATCGCGGAGACGTACGCCATGCCCGTCATCTACTCCACTCACCCGCGCAGCAAGGGGTTCATCGAGAAGCGCGGCTTCGTCTTCCACCCGCTCGTGCGCAGCCTCAAGCCGTTCGGCTTCTTCGACTACAACAAGCTCCAGCTCAACGCCTACTGCGTTCTCTCCGACAGCGGCAGCGTCCCGGAGGAGGCCTCCATCCTCGGCTTCCCCGCCGTCTCGGTGCGCACCTCCACCGAGCGCCCCGAGGCGCTGGAGAAGGGCGCCTTCGTGCTGGGCGGCGTGAAGAAGGACGACATCCTCCAGGCCGTCGAACTGGCCCGCAGCATGTGGGAGCACGGCGAGCCCGTCTCGCCCGTGACCGACTACGCGGAGACGAACGTGTCGGTGAAGGTGATCAAGGTGATCCAGAGTTATACGAAGGTTGTGAACAAGGTTGTGTGGGGGAAGTAGGGCGGTGGCCCGCCGCTTTCAAACAGATTTTCTACTGGTTTCCGCTATTCGATGATATGAGGAGGCGTCGGTGTATGGAGGATTTTTCCCGCGTTTCGGTCTTAATTCCCTGCAAGGACGAGGAAGCGACCGTAGCCCGTGTGGTCAAAGGTTTTCAGGAGCACCTTCCCGGCGCAACGGTTTGGGTATACGACAATAATTCAACGGACAGTACGTTTGGCGAGGCTCTGGAAGCCGGCGCCGAAGTGCGGAGTGAATCGCGCCCCGGCAAAGGTTCCGTTGTACGCAGGATGTTTGCCGATATCGAGGCCGAGGTTTTCCTTCTTGTGGACGGAGACGATACGTACGCTCCCTCCGACGCCCCTCTTCTGGTGAAAACTCTTGAGGAGGAGAATCTCGACATGGTAGTGGCCTGCCGATGCGCGACGGATGAAGGAGCCGCGTACAGATCCGGGCATGTGCTTGGCAACCGTCTGCTGACAGGGTGTGTGCGCCTTCTTTTCGGTCAGGGAGTGTCCGATATGCTGTCGGGATATCGTGCCTTTTCCCGCAGGTACGTAAAGAGCTTCCCGTGCCTTTCGCAAGGGTTCGAGATAGAGACGGAGATGACCGTGCATGCGCTGGATTTGATGCTGCCGGTGGGCGAAATTTACTCGCGGTATGGAGCGAGGCCCGAAGGTTCCTCCAGCAAGTTAAGCACCTACAGAGATGGGTGGCGGATTCTGAAGACGATTCTGCGGCTGACGCGCGACTATCGCCCGTTCGAGTTTTTCGGGGCGATCTCGTTGTTGTTGATTGTTCTTGCCCTGGCGCTCGGGGTCCCGCTGATAGGAACATGGCTGGACACGGGGCTGGTACCGCGTTTCCCTACGGCCATTCTTGCGACGGGGGTGGCGATCCTCGGCGCGCTCAACTTCTTCTGCGGATTGCTTCTTTGCACATCGAGTAGGTATCAGAGGGAACAGAAGCGCTTGTTGTATCTGAACTGTTCCTGGAGGAAAGATCAATGAGCAGGGGGCAGATTTTTTTCACACTTGTTTTTGTATGTATGATATCCTCCGGACAGATTTTCTTCAAAAAGGCCGGTCTTGAAATCCGCGAGTCGGGGACATGGTTTACTTGGAGAAATGCGACATTGCTTGGAACGGCCTTCGTCATTTACCTCGCGGCGACGTTTCTATGGGTCAACCTCTTGAAAGAGGCTTCGCTGGCGAAGGCGTACAGTTTTATGTCGTTGAGTTTTGTTCTGGTGCCGTTGGCGAGTTTAATTGTCTTCGGCGAGAAAATTACGCTTTCTTATATGACCGGAGCGCTGTTCATCGTTGCCGGTATCATAATTGCTTCCAGGGGAGCTTGAAATGAAGTCCTCCGTTGCCTGTAAGTCCTCTAAAAAAGGATATGAGAGGATGATTTGAGACATGTCGCAGACTCTTTTCCATTTTTTGGCCGAGTATTCGTCGCTAAAGGTGTTTTTTATAGGAATCATAAGCACGACTTCTTTTTTGGGCGTAGGAAAATATGTTTTCGAGCGTATTTGGGGGCGAAAGTTTGCCTTTTACTTTTTAGTACCCATTTCAACTCTTTTGGGGATTCATATATACAGCTCTGCTTTGCAGTTGTTGGGCTTCTTTTCGATAGCCACTCCCTTTGTACTGAAAAGCGTTTTTTATACGCAAATTCTTGCCGGTAATTTTTTATTTGCGCTCGCGTTTAACAAGAAAATAGCAAGAAGCGATTTAGCAATGTGGCAAAAAGATTTTTCCGCATCAAGAGGAGTACTTGTTCTTGTTGTCCTTATCTTATTATCGCTCTTTGTAAATTTGATCATTTCTCTTGCTCCTTCGACAAAGTTCGACGAAATTTACTACCATATGCTGATGCCGCTTCGCATGTTCCAAGACAACTCGATTGAGTACTATAGACTTCCGTGGCATATTTTTATCCCTCATATGCACTACCAGATTCTAGCCGCTCCATTTTATGCGATCGGTTTGACGGATGCACTCAATGTTGTCTCGTGGGGAGTCAGTGTAACATTCGTTTTTTTTCTTGTCGGCGTTCTTTTTTCATTTACACGCAATCTCTTCTACTCTTTGCTGGTTGCGCTTGGGATGTATACTGGAATGCACAGTCCCGTATGGTATGTTACGGGAGGCGCCGGGGCGACATCCGTGCTTGCCATGACCATGCTCGTCTACCTCTTGGTGGATGGTAAGCGTTTTTTTAAAGAATGGGGCGCTCTCAAACTCTTGGGTATTATCTCTTTTCTTTCGATGGCAACTGCCGCCTCTAAATTAAGCTACCTCCCGATTTCCTTCCTATGTCTGACGATATGCGCTTTTCTAGTCTGGCGAAGATTTGGGTATACGCGCTTTTGTACTGTGTTTTGCGTTTCCGCTTCTTTTTGGATGATCTTCTATTTTCCAGCATTCGTTTGGTCGTGGTGTGCTTCCGGCTATATGTTGGGCCCGATGGCGGATCCGATAAATACAGTGTCTGTTTTAAGTTCTATTCAGGATCATCGTTCATTCGCCGGCGCTGTATATGAGGTTGTCATCGCGCTGCTTGAACTCACGCCGGTCGTATGGGGAGGATTTTTTCTTTTCTTTGTCGTTCCTTGGACAAGAAAAGCGGTCTTTCCTTTTTCGCTGGCTGTTATTCTTTTGGCATTACAGATTGTGCTCTTTATCTGGAAATTACCTCTGCACTTCCGCTACTTCGGCGGGCTTCATCTCGGTCTCGCACTCTTTTTCTGGAGCAGCGGACTGGATGAAATCCGAAAGCGCCTCGCGCTTATACAAGGGTACAAAAAGGTTATTGTACGCGCTCTTATAACTCTGTGTGTTATCCCTTGGTTTTGTCTGCAAGTCTTCTATTCGGCGCAATTCTTCCCAGTGGTATTTGGCTCGGAACCTGTCCGTTTCTTCGCCGAACGACTGATACCTTTTTATACTGATTTCGAAAAGCTGGATGAACTGCTTCCAGAAGATGCGGTGCTTTTTGTTCGCGGTATAAAAATGCCCGTATATTCGCCGAGGCGTTTTGTGTACGAACAAAGAGATTTAAGCTTTGTCGGTGAACATGCTCCCGTTTTTTTGTTCGCATCATCTCGACCGGATAACGATGAATGGTCTGAGTATATATTGGAGCCATTCTATACAAATAAAACCGCTAAATTTCTGACATTTAGGACGCCCGGAGTTCAGCCCTCCCTTTCGGAGTTAACCGTTTATCGTGTAGCAGCGAAAAAGAACGATGCTTATTGAATTCGAGAGTCCCGCCGAGTCCGCGAAATCAAATAGTGCCCTGCCGGAAAGACCTCTTGCAAACATCATGGTCTTCGACGTCGCCGCCGAGAGCGTGGGGGCGCTTTCCATACTCCATGACTTTCACCGGGATGTGGTGCGGCGGGCGGAAGAAGGGAAAAGGTGGTTCTTCGTCCTCGGCCGCACCGATTTGCCCGAGAGCGCGAGTGTCAGGGTGCTGCGGTTTCCGTGGGTCAAGAAAAGCTGGTTTCATCGGCTTTTCTTCGATTGGTTCGTTGCTCCCCGTTTGGTGAAAAAGTACGAGATCGACGAGGTCCTCTCGTTGCAGAATCTTACCGTTCCAAGAGTGCTGCAGCCGCAAACAGTCTATCTTCATCAATCGCTTCCGTTCTCCGAATACCGTTTTTCTTTCTTCGCGGAGCCGCTTCTCTGGACATATCAGAACATCATCGGACGCATGATACTGCGTTCTATAAAGAAAGCCGACGCCGTCATCGTCCAGACCAAGTGGATGAAAACGGCGTGCATGGAGAAGACAGGATGCCGCGAATCGAAATTTACGGTTGCCCCCCCTGAGATCGTGATCACTCCGCAGGCTTTCTTTTCTCCTTCGGCGCAGTCGCTTTCCACTTTTTTCTACCCCGCTTCCCCCTTCTCGTATAAAAATCACAAGATCATTCTGGAGGCGTGTAAAATACTCGAAAAGCAAGGAGAACATTCTATTTCAGTCTTATTTACACTCAGCGGATCTGAAAATAGAATATCAAGAGAGCTTCTTGCCGAAACCAAGCGACTGAACCTTCCAATCAAGTTCCTGGGGCCGCTGAGCAGGGGCGATGTTTTTAACTATTACTCTCAATCAGTGCTTCTTTTCCCTTCGTACATTGAGACCTTCGGGCTGCCTTTGCTTGAAGCGAGGGTCCATGGGAGTTTTGTCCTGGCTTCAAACTGTCCGTTTTCTCATGAAATACTCGACGGATATGAGCGTACGCGCTTCTTCGATCCCTCCGATGCAGAACAGCTTGCATCGGAGATACGTGAGATAAGGGCGTAATAAAGGCAGAAACTGATCATGTCCAGAGCTTAGGTTTGCCTTTTAGGCGACGGACCTGATCTATCAATTTGTAGGATACTTGGTCGCCAAGTGTTATAGAAAAAAATAGTTTAATATAATTTTTACAAAAACACCATAGACACGCAGCAAATGGAATGTTTATCTTAAGTTCTCTCAACAAACGCAGTTCTTCAAAAAAAGTTGTTGCTCCGATTTTGCTGCTCACCCCACCCACAGTCATTCTGTTGATGATTCGCGGGAAATACAAAACCGGGGCTTTTTCTCGGGCAAGAACAGATAGAAGGAGCTTCGAATCCGCTGCAATTCTATAGCTCTCATCGAAAGAGAAGTCACTAAAGACTTTTTTATTGTGGAAAACGGCCGGATGAGGCGGAATCGAGGGGATAAGATCCAGAAAAGAGCGTCGCCCTATTTTTTCGGGAGGTATATGGAGTCTCTCCCTATCCTTACCTGCTTTCTGCGAAACGAGCATCAGATCCCCGTACACAATTCCGTCGGATGCCTGTGTTTTTTTAAGAAACTCCTCCGTGTCGCGTAAAACTTCGGGGTCGGCTAGAATATCGTCCGCACCCAAAAAAAGTATCCATTCGCCGCGCGCGTGTTTCAACGCTTTGTTCCACGCATTGTAAATCCCCGTATCGGGCTCGGAAATCAGGACGGAAAATAGCTCCTTGTGCGAGTTCAGAAATTCCGCCGTGCCGTCGGTGGAAGCGCCGTCGACCACGATATATTCATAGTTATCGAATGTTTGCGCCGAAACGCTTTCAATGCAACGCTCGACGGAGTCCATCGCGTTCAGCGTGGACGTGATGAT
>Ga0334886_1002707_pt1 | contig 16993 bp, 12 predicted proteins | sample GraSluR1_MG_9_FD_207232 | JGI IMG/M metagenome (GOLD analysis project Ga0334886, IMG submission 207232) | Sludge microbial communities from methane-producing bioreactor in Wageningen University, Netherlands - Granular Sludge_27_06-R1 | ecosystem: Engineered > Bioreactor > Anaerobic >...
CCGGGGACGGGCGCCGCCGCTCGTTGTCACTTCCGCCTGGTGCATAAGGCCTCCCGGAGGATGCACAAGCACGAGGGTTCGGCTAACATGTAGAGCGACGAGAGGAAGGGTCCGCGTGCGTCCCCGAAGCCGATATCAGCGAGCAGCAACCGTGAAGAGCCGGTTCTTAGGCCTGTGGTTCCCGCTTGTCGCATTCTTCACGAGTGCCTGCGTGGCCCTCGTTGTCCTAGCCTTCGCCTTCCCCGCTCCTTCAGAGGCCGCTGTATACGCGGGTGGTCAGACGGGAGCACGAGGTGAGATGCCGGCGGCGCAGCCGGTAGCAGCCTCGGCCTATGGCCCAGAGTACGACGGGGTGGGTGCCGAGGTGGACACGGCGGCACCTTCCATACTTCTCGAGGCACCCGATCCGGCTGACCCCATTCTCCAAGCCGAACTCCTCGCCCGCGGCTTCGACATCGTGTGGGTGTTGCCACACATCGAAACCCTGGTGGTGAGGCCGTCGGCATCGTGGCTGGGCTCTGAATCCTTTGGCGGGGAGCCAATTGGCGGTCGATCCGCCTCCCGGGCGAGAGAAGCAGCCTACATGCCTGCCACTCTCGAGGCACTGGAGAAGATCCCCGGGGTGGAAGCCGCTCGAGTAGCCACCTACAAGTATGCCTCGGTGGTGCCCAACGATCCCTACTACCCCTTCGTGAGTGACGCATATCCCGGCCAGTGGGCCATGGAAAGGGTGGGCTTGGAGCAGGCGTGGGAGTGGGTCACCGGTAGTCCGGCCGTCACCCTGGCCGTGCTCGACAGCGGTTTGGCCTACGACATCGACGACTTCAACGATCGCATCGTCAACCCCTACAGCACGCTGAGCTTGGGCAAGCCGGGCTGGAAGCCCTATGAATGGGACGATGTCTTCGGTCACGGCTCGGGGGTGACGGGCATAGCCGCGGCGACCGGCAACAATGGCTACGGCATAGCCGGGGCGGCTTGGGGAGTCTCTCTGATGCCCGTACACTTCACCAACAATGGCCGGGTCGACCTCGGCGATTTTGTTGCTGCCATCACCTATGCCGTCGACGGAGGGGCCGATGTCATCAACATCAGCTACGGATCATCGACTACCGAATCCAGGGAGCGCCGGGCCATCCGTCACGCCGTCGAGAACGATGTGGTCGTGGTGGCTGCGGCTGGCAACCGCGGAGTGAACCAGGGCATCGATTATCCGGCCGCTCTGCCCGGGGTCATCGCCGTGGGCGCCACCGATGCCCTCGATCGCCGGGCGACTTTCAGCTGTACCGGACCGGAACTCGACCTCGTGGCGCCCGGCGTGAGTATTCTCACCTACACGGCCAACGCCACGACCTACGGGCTGACATACACTCAGGGCACCTCGTTCTCCTCGCCTCTGGTGGCAGGTGTGGCGGCACTCATGCTGTCGGTGAACCCGCACTTGACGCCGGCCCAGATCGAGCAGATGTTGGGGCAGTCGGCCGACGACCTGGGGCCATCGGGCTTCGACGAGCACTTCGGCTACGGGCTGCTGAACGCCCATGCCGCCCTAGCTCTGGCGGAAGCGACGGCACCTTCCACGACCACCACGCTCCCGCCCACCACCACGACCACCACGCTCCCGCCCACCACCACGACCACCACGCTCCCGCCCACCACCACGACCACGACCGTGTCGCCCACCACGACCACGACGACTGTTCCGCCCCGCACCTTCTCCGACGTTCCCGACGACGGCCTCTATAGCGTAGCCATCATGGGGCTGGCGCGGGAAGGCGTGGTGGAAGGCTACACCGACGGCACCTTCCGCCCGCTTGAGCCTCTCTGGCGGGCTCAATTCGCCAAGATGGTGAGCGGCCTCTTGGAGCTCCAGGTGCACGAAGATCTCGTGCCTCCGTTCGGCGATCTGGGCCTCGACAACCCGAGCAGTCTCTATCCCCACCAGTACGTGGCGGCGGCGGCTCAGGCAGGCATAACCTACGGCACGGCCCCGGGCCGGTTCTCCCCCTATCGCGAGCTCTCGCGCGCCCAGGCTGCCACCATGATCGTACGGGGAGCGCAGGGCCTCTTCCCTGGCCTACTCACCATCCCCCCGCCAGAGTACGAGGGGTCGCTCGGCATCTTCGACGCCACGCACGGCCCCTCCATGCGCCTCGCGGAGTACAACGGTCTCTTGGTCGGCCTGCAGGGTTACGGTCCGGGGTGGGATCCCTGGCGGAACACCGACCGGGGAGAAGTCGCCCAGATGATGTGGCAGTTCTGGCTGCTACGCCTGTAGGGAGTCCTGTCGGCGCGTGAAACTGCTCGAACACCAGGCCAAGGCTCTCTTCGCGTCGTACGGCATCCCCATCCCTGAGGGTCGGGTATGCCGTACGGCTGCCGAGGTGGAGAGCGCGTACGAGATGGTGGGGCCCGAGGTCGTGCTGAAGGCCCAGGTACCGGCCGGACGGCGGGGCAAGGAGGGCGGTATCTGGTTGGGCTCCGGAGTGGAGGGAGCCTTGGCGGAGGCTCGGCGCCTCTTGTCTTCGCACATCCGCGGTTATCCGGTGAAGGAACTCCTGATGGAAGAGAGGGTGGCGGTGGAGAGGGAGCTCTACCTGAGCGTTCTCACCGACACGGCGGGTGGTAGGAACTGTCCCATGGTCATGGTGAGTCCGGAGGGTGGGGTCGACATCGAGGAGCTCGCCTCGACCGATCCCGCATCTCTGCACACCGTGCACGTCGACCCCTGCTACGGTCTCCTGCCCTACCAGGCCCGACGAATTGTGCGGGCGTCGGGCCTTTCACCCGGTCTCCATGCGGAGATGGTGCGCATTATGGAGGCCCTCTACCGAGCCTACATCGCACACGACGCTGAGCTGGTGGAGATCAACCCTCTCGTAGTGGCTGCCTCGGGAGATGAGAGGAGGCTGCTGGCGCTCGACGCCAAGATGAGCATCGACAACGCGGCCACCTACCGGCATCCGGAGATCGAGGGAGCAGAGGTAGAATCGGTTGAGACCTACGCGGCTTCCCTGGGCCTGAGCTACGTGGAGCTCGACGGTACCGTCGGGCTCATCAGCAATGGCGCCGGGCTCACCATGGCCACCATGGACCACCTGGCTCTGCTCGGCGCGTCACCGGCGAACTTCCTCGACACAGGGGAGCGCATCTTGAGGGGCGGTGTCCCCGACGCCTTCGGCATCCTGCTGGCGAATCCCCGGGTGAAGGTTATCCTCATCAACATCTTCGGCGGCGGGGTGCGGTGCGACGTGATCGCCCAGAAACTCATCGAGGCGGCGGCCGGGCTGCCCGAGGGCCATCCCCCGGTGGTGGTGTCGCTCAACGGGCGCAATGACGAGGAGGGCCGTCGCATGTTGGCCGACGCGGCGCTCTCCGGGGTCGAGGTGTACCCCACCATCGATGAAGCCATAGCCACCGCCGCGGCTCAGGGAGCCGGCTCATGAGCATTCTCATCGACGAGAACTCCAAGGTGGTGGTGCAGGGCATCACGGGCCGGTTCGGCTCTTATCACTCGCAGCGTATGGTGGAGTACGGCACCCAGGTGGTGGCGGGAGTCACGCCGGGCAAGGGCGGCGGTGAAGTGGGCGGCATTCCCGTGTATGAGTCGCTGTGGCAGGCGAAGGAGGCCGGTGGTGCCGAGGTGGTGGCGGTGCTCGTGCCCGGGCCCTTCGTGAAGGACGCCGCCTTTGAAGCCATCGACGCCGGCATGGATCTCATCGTGTGTCTGGTGGAAGGCGTCCCCGTCCACGACACCATGATGATCGTCCGTCGGCTAAAGGACAGCTCCACCCGCATGATCGGGCCCAATAGTCCGGGGCTCATCTCGCCGGGGCGGTCTTTGGTGGGATTCATGCCCGGCCACGTCTACGTGCCCGGTACGGTGGGCATCGTTTCCCGCAGCGGCACGTTCTCATACCAAGTGGCCCAAGCGCTCACGCAGAGAGGCATCGGGCAGAGTACCTGTGTCGGTATCGGCGGAGACCCCATCTCGGGCATGTCGTTCGCCGAAGCGCTCGACTTGTTCGAGGCCGACCCGGGCACGGAGGTGATCGTGCTGATCGGGGAGATAGGCCGTGCGGCGGAGGAGGAGGCCGCGGAACACATCCGACGCTGTATCACCAAGCCGGTGTTCTCCATGATTCTCGGAGCCACGGCGCCTCCCGGTAAGCAGATGGGGCACGCCGGTGCCATTATCACTGCGGGCAAGGGTACGCATGCGAGCAAGACGGCCGCGCTCCGTGGGGCCGGCGTGCCCGTGGCACGGACGGCGACCGAACTCGCTGCGCTCGTGGCGGAATGGTGTGCGACACACCCTCGCCGCTAGTGTCCCGCCCGGAGCTTGGCAATGGGGGCGAGGTGGACTGCGTGAACGGCGTAGCTGACGGGCAGGACGATACGCGGGGCGCAACTCCCTGTGAGGTGGGAAGCGTGGTTGTCGCTCTTGCCGACGAAGAGGAGCGCCGCCTCATCACCGCTGAGTTGCAGGGGGCCTTTCCAGGCGCCCGTATTCAGGAGCTTCTTTCTGATGTCACCCCCGAGCCGGCCGACGTCGTCGTGGTGGGGGGCGTGAGAGGGCAGGGTCCTGCTCATGCCCAGGCGGTCTCGGTGGCTGAAAGCGCCTGCCGGTGCCGGCCGGAGTGCGTGGTACTCCTCCTCCTCGACCCGGGGGACGGCCCAGCGCTCAGCGAAGCGCTCCAGGCCGGCGTCGACGACTACGTCTTTCGCGTGGAAGGCTATGTGTCGAGGCTACCCCACATGGTGGCGGCGTGCTGGGAACGCAAGCTTCGCCGCCGCCGTCTCGATGAGCTCGAGGAAAGGTACGGGGAGCTTCTCGATCGGGTGCCGGTGGGGGTGTTTCGGACCACCGCCGAGGGCGCCGTCCGGGAGGCGAACCGCGTGGCGGCCGAGATGTGCGGATATGGAAGCCGGGAGGACTTCCTCGGCGCTGATGTGAGCCGTATCTATGTGAACCCGTCCGACAGGCCGGCCTGGGTGGCTCGGGCTCTTCACGGTGAGCCCATACGTGGTCTCGAGGTGGAGATGTGCCGCCCCGACGGTTCGACCTTCTGGGCCTCATTCGATATTGACCCCGCCCGAGACTCAGAGGGCAACATCACCCACTTCTACGGCACCATGCAGGATGTCACGGCCCTGCGCGAGGCCCGCCGCGGGCTGGTGCGAGCCCAGGGGCTCACCAAGGAGCAACGCGACCTGGCCCTGGCTTTGGCGGCCACCTCTTCCACCGAAGGGGCGCTCCGTCTCTGTCTCGAGACGGCGATTCGCGTCTCCGGACTCGACTACGGAGAGGCATCCGTCTTCGATGAAGGTGGCTTGGGGAGTAACCCGGTGGTCACGGTGGGGTTGCCACCCGCGCTCGAAGCGGTGCCGGCGGAGCTTCGGTTTGCGGCCAGGATACCGGTGGTGCACGAGGGCCGCACGGTCGCCGGCCTCGACGTGGGTTCTCTCACTCTTACGGCCATCACCACCGTGGAGATGGAAGCGCTCAGGGCGATCGCGGCGCAGATGGGTGGCACCCTCGCGCGAATCAAGGCCGAGGAGTCGGCCCGGAGACGGGCGCTACGTTACCGGCAGCTGCTCGACAACATGCCCGACGTGGTGTACACAATGAACCGGGAGGGGCGCATCGTGGCGGTCAACGCCGCACTCGAGCGCATACTCGGCTTCGCCCCGGAAGAGGTGGTGGGTACGCACTTCGTCCGTCTGATTCACCCTGACGACAGGGACTTCGCCCTGCGCCAGTTCGAGCGGGCGATGGCGGAGCGACGTCTGCACACACGTGGTCTCACCCTTCGCATGATGACGAAGTCACGTCAGGTCCGCCATGTCGAACTCAATTCCGACATCACCTTCGACGCACAGGGTGAGTTCGTGCAGGAAGAGGGCGTCTTCCGCGACATCTCGGAGAGGGTGGCGGCCGACGAGGACCGCATGTTGCTGCAGTCGGCAGTCGAGCAGGTGACAGAGGGCATCCTCATCACCGATTCCCGGGGCCGTGTACTCTACGCGAATCCGGCCTTCGAGCGCTTGAGCGGCGTTGCCCGGCAGGACCTCTTGGGCAGGTTCCCGGGGCCCGTGGTGCGTGGGCTGGAAGACGGAGAGAAGGAGAAGGCCTTCCTGAAGGCGTTTTGGGAGAGAAGGGGCTGGCAGGGATCGGTTCGCTACCGGACGGCGCACGGAAGCAGACTGAGTCTGCGGGTGACGCTGTCGCCGGTACACGACCGTCGAGGAGCGTCTGCGGACATGGTGCTGGTGGTGGGGGACGCCACCGACCAGGAGCGCATCGAAGAGGAATTGCGGCAGAGCCAGAAGATGGAGGCCGTGGGGAGACTGGCCGGAGGAGTCGCCCACGATTTCAACAACATGCTGACGGCGATCTTCGGCGGTGCGGACGAGCTACTGGAGAGCCTCCCGGCGAGAGACACGCGGCGGGAGGAGGTGGAGGAAATCCGTAACGCGGCCGAGCGGGCGTCCGCTTTGACCCGGCAACTGCTCGCCTTCTCGCGCCGCCAGGTGTTGCATCCACGGCCGGTGGACCTGAATGGGATCATCAGGGAGATGCAGGTGCTGTTGGGTCGCCTCATCGGTGAGGACATCCACCTGCTGTCGCGTCTGGGTGAGAGTCTCGGCTCGGTGATGGTCGATCCCAACCAGATCGAGCAGGTTCTCCTGAATCTGGCGGTCAATGCCCGCGACGCCATGCCCGAGGGCGGAGTGCTCGCGATCGAGACCACGAGCGTCACCGTGCCCGAGGTAGCGGAAGGCGGCTTCCCGCAGGATGGAGCGGCGGCCGATTCCGCCGGCCTCGCGGCCCTGGCCGGGCTCGAGCCGGGGGACTACGTGAAGCTCACGGTGTCTGACTCGGGGAGGGGCATGGATGCCGATACCATCTCCCACCTCTTCGAGCCCTTCTTCACCACCAAAGAGCACGGGGAGGGGACCGGTCTCGGTCTCTCCACGGTCTACGGCATCGTCGCCCAGAGCGGCGGCGAGATCGTGGTGAGCTCAGAGCCGGGTATGGGCACCACCTTCGAGGTGTTCCTGCCCAAGACGGAATCTACCGCCGATCGGGATGCGCGGGTCGCGGTGCGGTCGGAGACGGAGGCTTCCGGCAGGCAGGAGGGCGACTTGGTGGTGGTGGAGGACGAAGCGTTGGTGCGCAGCCTCATGTGCCGCGTACTGCGTCGGGCGGGTTTTCGGGTGCACGAAGCGGCTGCCGGCCTCGAGGCTCTCGAGATCATGCGGCTGGAGGGGGAAGGGATCGCCATGGTCATCACCGATGCGGTGATGCCCGGCATGAGCGGGCGAACGCTCTTGTGCCGTCTGAGAGAAGAGTGGCCTCACGTGGCGCTCCTGCTGGTGTCGGGTTACGACCCGGAGCTGGTCGGAGCCGGACCCTTGGCGGAACTCGGAGTGGGATTCCTGCCCAAGCCGTTCAGTCCGGAAGAGTTGTTGGAAGCCGTGAGGACTGCCCTTTCGCGCGGAAACCGGTGTGGAGAAGACCTCAGGGTATGAGCACTGCCGCGCCCTGCAGCCTGCCGTGGCGCAGGTCGGCCAGCGCTTCATTGGCTCTGTGCAGAGGGTAGAGGGCGACTTCCGTGTGCACCGGTACTTCGGGGGCCAGGGCGAGGAACTCACGGCCGTCCCGGCGGGTGAGGTTGGCCACGGACCGGATCACCCGCTCTCCCCACAGAACCGAGTAGGGAAACGCGGGTATGTCGCTCATGTGGATACCTCCACACACGACGGTGCCCCCCTTGGCCAAGGTTCGGAGCGCGGCAGGCACGAGCGCTCCCACGGGCGCGAAGATGATGGCCGCATCCAGCTCTTCCGGCGCCGGGGTGGAGGAGCCTCCGGTCCATTCAGCCCCCAGTTCACGGGCGAACTCCTGGGCCTCGGTATCTCCGTCTCTCGTGAAGGCGAACACCCGCCTGCCCTCGTAGCGGGCCACCTGGGCCACGATGTGGGCGGCCGCTCCGAAACCGTAGATGCCGAGTGAGCGGGCTTCGCCGGCCATGACCAGCGATCGGTAGCCGATGAGACCCGCACAGAGAAGAGGTGCGGCGTGTGCATCGTCGAACTGTACCGGCAGGGGAAGACAGAAGCGGTGGTCCGCCACCGTGTACTCGGCGTAGCCGCCATCGAGGTGGTAGCCGGTGAAGCGGGCCTGGTCGCACAGATTCTCGCGGTCCGAGAGGCAGTACCGGCAGGCGCCGCAGGTCCAACCCAACCAGGGCACCCCCACCCTGTCCCCGACCTCGAACCCCTTGACGTCGCTTCCCACCGCCTCCACCACTCCTACGATCTCGTGGCCGGGAATGAGAGGAAGTACCGGCTCGGTGAGTTCTCCGTCGACCACGTGGAGATCGGTGCGGCACACCGCGCAGGCTCTGACCGCGAGTAGGAGCTGTCCGGGAGCAGGTGAAGGCGTACGTACGTCGGCGAAGCGAAGAGGTGCGCCCGGCCGGTCGAGGATCATCGCCTTCATGGAAGGTGCCTCTCTCAGTTGAGCGCCGGGGAGTGGCCCGCGGTCTTCAGCGAAACCTCGGTGACGGAGGGGAGGAGCGAGGCCACCGGTGTACGGAGCCCGTCGTCCGCCTCCAGTGCTGCTACCAAGGCGTCCACCACCTCGGGATCGAACTGGGAGCCGGAACAGCGCCTGAGCTCCGGCACCGCTTCCCGGTGTGTGCGTCCCCGGCGGTAGGGACGATTTGAGCGGATGGCGTGATATGCGTCGGCGGCGGCGATGATGCGTGCTCCCAGGGGAATGTCCATCCCGCGCAGGTGAGAGGGGTAGCCGGTGCCGTCGTAGCGTTCCTGGTGATGCAGGACCAGGGGGATGACATCGTGCAGCTCGGGGGCCTGTTCGATGATGGTCTTCCCCAGGACCGGGTGCTGGCGGATGCTCTCCCACTCCCCGGGGGTGAGGCTGCCCTCTTTCGAGAGAATCGAGTCGGGCACCCCGATCTTGCCCACGTCATGAAGCAGAGCTCCTACTCGTATGCGATTCACCTCCAGGCCGGGAAGGCCGAGTTGCTGGGCCACGGCGGCGGCGATATCGGACACAGAGCGGGAGTGGCTGTGCGTGTAGCGATCGCGAACGTCGACTGCCGCCGCGAGGCTGCGCACCACCGTAGCGGCGCTCGGAGTGCCGCTCTCGGCGGAGGGGGCGTGGACGGAGGGCAGCTCGTGGTGTGTTTGCACCTGGTTGCCGCCGAGCGATTTGGCCACCTTGAGTGCCCGTTCGGCAGCCTCCACCAGAACAGGAGCGTCGGCGCCGTCCGCCGGATACACTGAGATGCCCAAGCTCGCCGTGAGGCGCAGATCGTGGTCTTCACCGGCATCGAAGGTCCAGGCGGCGACGGTCTTGCGGATTCTCTCCGCGGTGTCGGCGGCGCTGCGTTGCAGGGTGTGGGGAAGGATGATGGCGAATTGGTCGCCGGCGAAGCGGGCGCACAGGTCGATCTCGCGCACGAGGACGCCTATCCGCGAAGCCAACTCGCCGAGCACGCGGTCACCCGTCTTGTGCCCGTGACGGTTGTTGATGTGACGGAACTGGTCCAGGTCGATGATGATGAGTGCGAAGGAGTCGCCGAAGCGGTACGCGCGGTCACACTCATGACCGAGCCTGTCTTGGAATGCCCGATGGGTTGCGGTGCGAGTGAGCGGATCAATCAGGTCGGACCGCAACGGCTCGGCGAGCTGCAGGGGGAAGAGAGGCCACACCAGGAAGGCGCCGGACATGACGAGAAGGGCGGCGGCAAGGAGCGCGGCTTCACCACCGACCGCGAGTCCGGCCGGTACTCTGTCGCCCACCAGTGCAGCGGCGATATTCGCAATGACGAGCAGGGCCGCAACGGCCGTGAGCACCAGTCCGCGCCTGCCCCTGGGGTAGTCGCGTACCCTCCAGGCGAGACAGGCGACTGTCGTAGAAGCCACGAGGGCCGTCGCCAAGAGCCCGTACCCGGTGTAGATACCGAGCACCGGCCGCGCTCTCCTTTCTGTCCTTCTCCCTGCTCAGGCGTTTCGACGGCCGGCCCCGTTTCTCCTGCTTGGGGGGGTAGACTGCAAGCGTGGCATTCTTGTGCCGGGACCTTCAGGGGGGAGCCGGAAAAGCGGCGGGGCCGCCCCAGGGCGGCCCCGCAACAGATGTCAGACACTCGTGGCCGTACAGAGACGGCCGGGCCCCTCGCCCCCTAATCGAGGCTGATGGCACCCTCGGGGCACTCATCGGCTGCTTCGTCAACACAGCCGGACTCTTCGATCGCGCCCGGATCGGCGATCACGTGGCTGATGCCGTCATCGCCCACTTCGAAGACATCGGGGCACGTGTCTTCGCAGATTCCACAACCGGTGCAAAGATCGGGATCCACTTTCGGAACAGCCATGCCTTTCCTCCTCTTGGGGGGGTAGTTCTACCCGTATATAAGCAGAGCACGGAGGGGTGCGCAAGAAGAAGCCCCCTTCCGTCGGCAAGAGTTTATCCGTCCTTGAGCGGGCGGCCAAGATCCCTGTGCTATGCTTGCGCTTCACCGCTATGGATACCGTTCAGCGAGTCACTCTCTTCTGCCGCCGCGAACACCTGTTCCTCTCCGCTCGGGGTGCCCTCGTCATGTGCTCGGGTGGACAGGACTCCCTCGCACTTCTCCATCTTCTTGCCTCAGGCGGCCTCGGTGCCGACGGACCCGCCCGGGTGAGCGTGCTGCACGTCAATCACCACCTTCGAGGGCCGGAGAGCGACGCCGATCAGGCGCTTGTGGAGGGCATCTGCAGTCGGCTGGGGGTGCCCCTGCGTGTCGAACACCGTCCCCTGAAGAAGGGAGCCGGCAACCTACAGGAGCAGGCCCGGCTTGCCCGGCGCGAAGCGGCCCATGCGGTCTCGTCCCAGGTTGGGGCCGGGGTGGTGGTGCTCGGCCATACCCTCGACGATCAAGCCGAGACCCTCCTCTATCGGGCCTGTCGGTATGGAGGGCTTCGTTCTCTGCGGGGCATGATGCCGAAGGAGGGCCCCTGGGTGAGGCCCTTCCTCTGCGTACGCCGCAGCGAGACCGAGGCGTACTGCGTGGGTCACGGTTTGACCTTCGCGGTCGATCGCGGTAACGACGATCCGGGTTACGCGCGCACCGGCATCCGTGCCCGGGTACTTCCTCTGCTCGAGGAGCTCCTCCCGGGAGCGGCGGAGGCATTGGCTCGTACTGCGGAAGTTGCGGCCGAGGCGTCGGCGGTCACCGGCGATGCCGTTGAGCGGGCACGAGATGAGGTGAGCGCAGGAGGAGTATTCTCGGCGCCGAGGCTTCTCGGCCTGCCGATGCCGCTTCGCCGCGCGCTGTTGCACCGGCTGCTCGAGGAGGTGGCCGGCAGGGGTGTCTCCCGCCGGGTGGTACTCGATACCGAGGCGCTTCTCGAGGTCGAGGGGAGCGCCAGCCTGGACGTGGGCTCGGGGTATGTGGTGTGCAAGGAGTACGACGAGGTGCTCCTCACGCCACGCGAGGACGAAGCGGTTGCGCGCATGGCCGCGTGGGCGGCGTCCGTCACCTTGCCCGTTCCTGGTGAGGTGGAGGCGCATGGCTTGAGGCTGCGGGCTCGGATTGTGGCAGGGTATGAGGCGCATGACCCCCGCACGGAGGCCTACCTCGACGCCGACAGTGTGGTCTCCTCGCTCACGGTGCGCGGGGTCCGGCCCGGTGACCGCATGCAGCCTTTGGGCATGAGCGGGTCCCGGCTGCTGAAGGACATACTCGTGGATCGGGCGGTACCGGCGCGTGGGCGGCCACGGGTGCCCGTGTTCGTCTCCGCCGGCAGAGTGGTGTGGCTCGGTGGTGTGGTGGTGGCCGAGTCAAGTAGAATATCTGAGAGGACGAAAAGGTTCTTGCGGTTGAGCATCGAGAAGGTCGCCGAGCCCGGCGTCTCAAGGCAAGCCAATGGCAGGGGAGCGGGTTGATGAAGGTCTTGATCTCTGAGGAGGCACTGCAGAAGCGTATCGAGGAGCTGGCGGAGGCCATCTCGCAAGACTACAGAGACCGCAAGCCGGTGCTGGTGTGTGTGCTCAAGGGCGCGGTCGTCTTCGTGGCCGATCTGGTGCGGCGGCTGGAGTTCGATCTCGAGATGGACTTCATGGCGGTGTCGAGCTACGGTTCGTCCACCGACAGTTCCGGGGTCGTCCGCATCCTCAAGGACCTCGACATGGACATCAAGGGGCGCCACGTGCTCATCGTGGAAGACATCATCGACTCCGGCCTCACGCTGAAGTACCTGGTGAAGAACCTGAGCTCCCGAGGCCCGGCCAGTCTCGAGATATGCACCCTTCTCAACAAGCCGGGCCGGCGCAAGGCGGCATTGCCCTGCCGCTACACGGGCTTCGAGATCGAGAACCTCTTCGTCGTCGGCTACGGCCTCGACTGCGCGGAGAAGGGGCGGAATCTCCCTTTCATCGGTGTACTCGAAGATTCGGACCAGACCACTGTCGAGTACTCGTAGGGTGAGGCCGCCCGCAAGGCGTGGCGACCTCCTTGGTGGATCTGCGCCCCGGTGTGGGCGGGCGCCTCGGAAAGGGCACCGTCGGGGCGCTGTGGTAACATCTGGCTTACTGTAGAGATGGCTTGTATTGGCCCTCGAAGGGTGGAGTTTCTTTGAGTAGATTCTTCAAGAGTGCAGCGTTTCCCATATTGATCGTCATTCTGCTCGCTTTTTTCGTGCAGAATCTCTTCTATGGCGGCCAAGCGCACAAAGACATGACCTTTATGGAGTTTCAGAGGGCGGTCCAGTCGCAAGACGTCGTCGCGCCTCTCACCGTGAAGACGAAAGACCTCGTGGTCGAGGGCAAGTTGAAGACCACCGGCGAGAGCTTCTCGGTGGGTTTCACCGAGGGCTACGACATGCAGGGCTTCCTGCTGCAGAACAGCGTCGATTTTACGACCGATGCGCAGAAGCAGTCCGTGTGGCTCACGCTTCTCGGCACCTTTGCACCCATGCTACTCCTCATCATCTTCTTTTTCTTCATCATGAACCAGATGCAGGGGGGCGGCAGCAAGGTCATGAGTTTCGGCAAGTCCCGGGCCAAGCGCCTCAGTATCGATGCGCCCAAAGTCACGTTCGCCGATGTGGCGGGGGCCGATGAGGCGGTGGAAGAGCTTGAGGAGATCAAAGACTTCCTCGAGAACCCCAAGAAATTCCTGGCTCTGGGTGCGCGCATTCCCAAGGGCGTGCTCCTGTTCGGGCCTCCAGGTACGGGCAAGACGCTCCTCGCCCGGGCGGTGGCGGGCGAGGCGGGAGTGCCCTTCTTCAGCATCTCCGGCTCCGATTTCGTTGAGATGTTCGTGGGTGTGGGTGCGAGCCGCGTGCGCGATTTGTTCGATCAGGCCAAGCAGAACCAGCCCTGCATCATCTTCATCGACGAGATCGATGCCGTCGGCCGCCACCGTGGAGCGGGTATGGGCGGCGGTCACGACGAGCGTGAGCAGACGCTCAACCAGTTGTTGGTGGAGATGGACGGTTTCGAGGCCAACGAGAGCATCATCATCATGGCGGCCACCAACCGGCCCGATATTCTCGACCCGGCCCTCCTCCGTCCCGGCCGCTTCGATCGGCAGATCACGGTCGACCGTCCCGACCGCGACGGTCGCAAGGCCATCCTCGACGTCCACACCAAGGGTAAGCCGCTCGCTTCCGACGTCGACATGGGCGTGCTCGCCGGGCAGACGCCCGGCTTCACAGGTGCAGACCTTGCCAACCTGGTCAACGAGGCGGCGCTTCTCTCTGCCCGGCAGGGTGGCAAGATAGTGGGCATGGCCGAGCTCGAGGAGTCCATCCTGCGTGTCATCGCCGGCCCCGAGAAGAAGTCCCGTATCTTGAGTGAAGAGGAGCGGCTCATCACCGCATACCACGAGACGGGCCATGCCCTCGTTGCCCATTACCTGCCTCACTCCGACCCGGTTCACAAGATCTCTATCATCAGCCGTGGCCAAGCCCTCGGCTACACCATCACCCTGCCCACCGAAGACAAGTTCATGGTCAAGAAGAAGGAGATCATGGACAAGCTTGCCCACATGTTGGGTGGCCGGGTGGCCGAGGAGGTCCGGTTCGACGACATCACCACGGGCGCGGCCAACGACCTGCAGCGCGCCACCGAAACCGCTCGGCGCATGATCACCCAGTACGGCATGAGCGAGAACCTGGGCCCGCTCACCTTCGGGCATGACCCGGCACAGCCCTTCGTGGGCCGCGAGTTCGGGGCGGGTCCGGAGTACTCCGAGGAGACCTCTCGCAAGATCGACGCCGAGATACGGCGTGTGATCGACGAGGCATACAACACCGCCCGCCGGGTGCTGGTCGAGCACCGGGCCGAGCTTGACATGCTGTCCCTGCTTCTCATAGAGCGGGAGACCATCGACAAGGACGAGTTCGAACGCCTGCTCGAGGGCGAGTCGCCCGACGAGGTATTCCGTGAGAAGGACGAGCAGAAGTCCAAGAAGGCTCGCGAGTCGGCTCGTTCGGAGCGCAAGCGCCAGCCGCGGGAGCAGGAGGGTAGGGAGCGTGTGGTTCCCGGTCCGGCGACACCCTCTGTCTCCTCCGCGAGCGACCTGGGTCACGAAGGCTGAGGCCCGGAGGGGTCCCCGTGGACCGGGACAGGATCGAACAGGGCGTCCGCCTCATTCTCGAAGGCATCGGTGAAGACCTCGCGCGCGAAGGTCTCATGGAGACTCCCCGCCGGGTCGCAGATCTCTATGAAGAGGTCCTCGACGGCATAGGGTGCGACCTGAAGACCCTGGTGCAGCCCATGGCCTCCGACACCCATCAAGAGCTGGTGCTCATCCGTGACATTCCCTTCTTCTCCATCTGCGAGCACCATCTCGTACCCTTCTTCGGGGTGGCGCACGTGGGGTACATTCCTTCCAAGGGGGGAGGTATCGCGGGGCTTTCGAAGCTGGCCCGGCTGGTGAAGATGGCGGCGGCCCGTCTTCAGTTACAGGAGCGTCTCACCAGCGAGATTGCCGACACGGTGGTGCATACTCTGGAGCCGGCCGGTGTGCTTGTGCTCATTCAGGCCGAGCACCTCTGTATGTCCATGCGTGGGGTACGCACGGTCGGCTCCCTCACGGTGACGTCGGCGGTACGCGGAGTGTGTCGTTCCAGTGCTGCCACCAGAGCCGAAGTGCTGGCCCTCATCGATGCACCGCGGTCATAGCCCCCTGGGTGAGCGAGCGAAAGGCATGCTGTGATTCCCATCGTCGGTCTTCCCCACGTACTTCTTCTTCGCGACGTCGACGACGTGCGCAAGGTGCTCGGCCGCATGGCGGTGTCGAGCGCCGGCATCGACATCATGGACAAGAAGGCTCTGTTCCGGGTCGTTCACGTCAAGGGCATCGACATTCGCGCCGCCAACATACTCAAGCAGGAGATGCTGTCGCGGGGGGGCGAGGTAGCCACCTCCAGGGAAGTGTACGAACTTGGCGGTCGGGAAGCCGAGTGCCTGATGATGGGCACGCTTGCCCAGTACGAACGTCTCTTGCCGAAGCTACGCGATCAACCATTTGGCCTGCGAGAGCTCTCCGAAGCCATCATGTCGGCCCTCACCCACGTCGACAGTCTGGCTCCCGTGTGCCACCCATTACTGCAGTCGGCACGCGTGCCCCTGGTGATGGGGGCGCTGAATGTCACTCCCGACTCCTTCTCCGACGGTGGTGACTTCGCGGAGTTTGAGGCGGCGGCTGCACGGGCGCGTGAGATGGCCGCCCAAGGTGCCGACCTCATCGATATCGGTGGCCAGTCGACTCGTCCCGGGTCCGACCCGGTTCCGCTCGAGGTGGAGATGCAGCGGGTGGTGCCGCTGGTGGCCGAGCTTGCCCCCGACCTCGGGGTGCCGATATCGGTCGACACGAGCCGGGCGGCGGTGGCGGCGGCTGCCTTGGAGGCGGGCGCAGGGCTCATCAACGACGTGACGGCGCTGCGAGGAGACCCCGAGATGGCGGCCTGCCTGCGCGACGCCGCCTGTCCCGTGGTGCTCATGCACATGCAGGGCACGCCGGCTACCATGCAGCTCGACCCCACCTACGATGACGTGGTGCAGGATATCTACGCCTGGTTTGCGGAGCGCCTCAGCTGGGCGGTCGACCAGGGTCTCGCCGAAGAGAACTTGGTCATCGATCCGGGCATCGGTTTCGGCAAGACCGTGGAGCACAACCTAGCCCTGCTCCGGCAGCTGCGCAGCTTCCGTTCACTCGGCCGGCCCGTGGCGGTGGGCACGTCGCGCAAGTACTTCCTGGGAGTGATCCTCGACCTCCCAGAGCCCAAGGACAGGGTGCTCTCCACCGTCGCCACCACCGTCATCGCGGCCCGAGAGGAGGCGCACCTGGTGCGCGTGCACGACGTGGCTGAGAATGTGCAGGCTCTCAAAGTGGTGAGTGCGGTCTATGGATAGCCACCCTGAGCGTGGCTGCGCTGAGGGGGGCCGCGAAGGCTGCGGCGGGGGCGGCTGCGGTCCGGCAGTCCCGGGCCTAGCTGCCTCAGTCGGTGGTCCAAGGCAGGTCGGTGGTCCGGCCCCAGTTGGCGACCGCCTCTGTGGGGGCCGAGGTGACGAGACGGAGGCCGGTGGCTCCGCGACCCCGCCTGGGGGCGCGGTCCGTAGCCTGCAGGTCTCCTTCACCGGGCTCGAACTGTTCGGGCACCACGGGGTGCTCGACGAAGAGCAGCGGATGGGGCAGCGGTTCGTCGTCGACGTGGCGGTGGCGCCGCTCGAGTCTGCTCTGGGTGATGAGTTGTCACGCACGGTGAGCTATGTAGCGCTTATGGAGACGGCCGAAGACGTGGTTGCGGGGCGGAGCTTCCAGCTCATCGAGAGCGTGGCCGAGGCGCTCGCCGAGGAAATCCTGTGCCGTTACCCGGTAGGTCGAGTGTGGGTGCGAGTGGGCAAACCACATGCACCGCTCCGCTTCTCCGTGCAGGGAGTCTTTGCCGAGTTCGAGCTTCGGCGGCC
>Ga0334886_1002710_pt1 | contig 16985 bp, 15 predicted proteins | sample GraSluR1_MG_9_FD_207232 | JGI IMG/M metagenome (GOLD analysis project Ga0334886, IMG submission 207232) | Sludge microbial communities from methane-producing bioreactor in Wageningen University, Netherlands - Granular Sludge_27_06-R1 | ecosystem: Engineered > Bioreactor > Anaerobic >...
TATTGCTTTGTTTTAACGATGACAAGCAATTCGACTGCGGAAGATTTTGAACGAGTTCCCAAAGAGTTTATGCTGTCCCTTCAAGTAGCCCGGAAAATTCGGTTTTGGAGAAAATCCTTCGACAATCTGGGTATGGTATTGGGAGGTTTGAATGAGATCGAGATCATCCAAGCGTTGGAAGAAAACGACGGACTTGTCTTGTTGCCTGGATTGGGCCAACAAGGAGGCAGCGTTGCCTCTTTAAAACGAAAACCGCATTATGAACGGTTTATCGTACATGTTTCTAAGGCGGTTCTTTTTTCGGATAACATCCTTCAATCTGTTCGGGAGTTTTATCACCTTACAAGTCCTGATCCTCACCAATATTGATTCGTATGGAAGTGGTCATTGAAAAGATGGTTCATGGTGGGCAAGGGATGGGAAGAGATGAGGAAGGCCGAATTGTATTCATCGATCGGGGATACCCTGGGGAAATCGTCGATGTCGAAATTACCCGTGAGCGGAAAGATTTTCGATTCGGGAGGATCTGCAGTTTTATTTATCGATCTCCAAAACGTTCAGGTCCTGTATGCGGCGTTTGGAACGAATGTGGTGGATGTGATTGGTTGGACTATGAATATGAGAGCCAGATTCAAGCCAAACAAAAAATCCTGGAGGAGCAGTTTCTACGAACGTTGGGTATAGACCTTACCCCTTTCTGTCAGCCTTTTGTGGGTTCTCCGGAATTGCATCATTATCGGAATAAGATGGAATACTTTCATCAGAAAACGGATTCGGGCTATCGAATATGTCTTCATTCAAGATTTGGTTTTCGCGGAGTCATACCGGAAGGTTGCAAAGTCGCTCCTAAAGTATTCGGGCGAATCCTAAAGGAACTATCAAAGGGAGATTTCCAAAACCTAACCGAAACGACTCATACAGTGTTGCGTATATCGAAATCAACTGGAGCGATTGCATTGATTTGGGTTGGATTAAAAAACCCGGATCGTCGAATTGAAAGGGCAGCGCAAATGATTGCCAATCGGTTTCCAGTTCTTTCATCGGTTACATATGTCATACACTCTGGTCGAAAGGCAGCATTAGATGGGCGCGCTGTACCTCTCATTGGAGAACCGTTCTTGGAAGAAACCATTTGCGGATTTCGATACATCATTCCATCCACCTCTTTCTTTCAAATCAATGTACCTGTTGCAGAAATGGTATTGGAAACGATCAAAGCGCTCTGGAGTCCAACGCCAAAAGAAAGAGTATTGGATTTGTACGGCGGTGTCGGTTTGTTCTCGGTGTTCTTTGGTTCACTGGTCCGAGAGATCGTGACGGTGGAACTGAATAAGGCATCCGTATCCGCTGCGCGAAAAAACGCCAAAGTCAACAATATACCGGCGATGAAAGCAGAATCAGCCAAGTGCGCCACTTTTTTGCGATCTCAACCCCAGAATCGATGGGATACGATTATAATGGATCCGCCAAAATCCGGAGTCGAAAAAGAGGTTATATCGGAGATTATTCGGATTCGTCCAAAACGAATGATCTACGTATCGTGTGATCCTGCCTCATTGACGAGAGACCTTAAATTACTTACCGACTCCGGCTTTTTGCTGGATCACGTTCAGGGTTTGGATATGTTCCCCCATACAGGGCACTTCGAGTCGATCACAGTACTAAAAGGCCCATGAAGTGATACCAAGAAGAAAAAGAAAGAAACTGGCAAAGGGTGGGCTTCATTGACCTTTTCGCAGAATCGACAAGGATACAGCGATCAATGGATCCCTTGCAAGACCATGTCGATCACCCGCGCGTTATGATATGAGTCCTCCAAAGGAATCAATGGGGTTTCCCCGTCTAGAAGGACTCGGCCAAATTGCTCCGCTTCTAATTGATAGTTGCTGAGGCTTTCAATCCATCGGTCTTCCCATCCTTCGTTATTCTTGCGAATCCGATAATTCAAACGACCTTGGTGGTTAAAGGGCACTTCAGTAACCAAAATCCCTTCTGTACCCGACACTTCGCAAACCATCCGAAATGGTTGATCAAACCCACAGTGAAAAAAACCGGTAATTGATTGAGGAAAATCGATCATAACCGAAACAGAAAGGTCAACACCGGATTTGATTACTCCTCTGCTTTGAACATTCAGAGGTTCTTGAGAAGTAAGGGTTCGCATAAGGTGAATCGGATAGCACCCAACATCGTAGGTCGCGCCCCCACCAAGCGCGGGAGATAAGCGAATGTCATTCGGTCTGTTGAGTAAAGGAAAAGTAAACGCAGAGATGATCTGGCGCAGATCACCAATCTCATTCGAGTTGATTGCCTTTTTGATCTCATGAACTAATGGGTTGTGGCGATAGGCAAAAGCTTCCATTACTGGTTTCTTATGTTCTCTCGATGCCTTCTGGATCAACTTGATCTCTTCAGCATGGAGCACAAGCGGTTTTTCGCATAATACCGCTTTTCCTTGTTCAAGAGCTTTCAATGTCCATTCCAAATGCATGGAATTTGGCAATGGAATATACACAGCATCGATCTGATCATCGCGAAGCAGATCATCATAGGAAGAATAGGGGTTCAGAGCAGGAAAATGTTGGATAAACTGACGCACCTTATCCTTTGAGCGCCCGGCGATACCCACCATCACACCGTTATTTGCATTCTGAAGGCCAGGAAGAAAGGCTTTGAATGCGATTCTAGCCGTTCCCAAAATTCCCCAACGGACTTTTCTCATGTTCTTGCTCCTCTCCGTAAAAGATCAGATAGGTTTCTGACAGATGGGACAGAAATAGATTGTCCCTCCGAGGTACTGGCTCTTCTGAATCGGGCTTGAACAGATTGAACAAGGGGTTCCTAAGGTATTGCGACTCATTCTGGTGGCATATCGACCCTTTTCACCGAAGAGGTCTTTTTCTGTATCTCTTCCATCCTTTTCTGCCATTTCTTTCACCGTTTCCTTGACGGAATGGAACAGGGTATGGCGTGTTGGATCGGAAATATCCCGTACTTTTGTTTTGGGGTGGATCCGCGCACGGAAGAGTATATCCTGCAAAACACCGTTTCCAAGACCCGGTATCCTTTGATCTGTCGCAAGGAAGGCTTTGACACTGAGGTTTTGAACATCCTCTCTACAGATTAGATCAAACCAGTAAGACTCGGAGAATCCAGAAGAAAAGGGATTATTGCGTTCCTGCGCCAAACGGTAGTAGGGGTTATCGAACATACCCGCACGGAAAGCCCATAGGCCCCCGTACATTTGAACGGATGCGCATAATATACGCCCATCGGAAAATTGGATCAGAAGCTGATGCTTATCCGGCGCGGTTTTTCCCGGACCGAAAAACCGTAGATTTACGCCTTCAGCAAAGAGAAGGATCGTATCTTCATCCCATTGAGTTTCAACCATGCCAGCCTTATAACGCGCTTGAATAAAGGTTTTTCCGATCAGTAGAGTGCGATACTCCTCAGGATCATCATGAAACCATGCGAACTTATGGGGAGAATGATTGGGAGTTACATGAGAGATTAGGGCGTTTGGAAGTATCTGATTCATTTGTCGGGCAAGGACAACTGCTTCGGGGAGTTCAATCATGATTACATTTCCTTACCGTTCGTAGCAAGCTCTGCAATATATCGTTGCTGGGATTCAATAATTATCCGTTCTGCTTCCTCTCTTCCAAACCAACCCTCGCTCCCGGTGGGCTTGTTTTCCAAGACTTTGTAGACCTGAAAGAAATGATCGATCTCTTTTAAGAGATGGGGTGGGACGCCTTCTAAAGTTTCCACATGATTCCAAAACGGATCTTGTAATGGAACGCAAAGAACCTTCTCATCCTGGCCCTTTTCATCCCACATCTCAAATATTCCGATTGGCCGAACGTCGATGACACAACCCGGAAACGTTGGCTCCCACACAAGAACCAAGCAGTCCAAGGGATCATCATCTAAGGCTAATGTTTCCGAGAAAAACCCATAATCACAGGGATAGTGGACAGCTGAGAATAGAGTCCGATTAAACCGAATCGCGTTCAGCTCCTTGTCATACTCGTACTTGTTCCTGCTGCCTTTGGGGATTTCTATCATTGCAGTCAATACCATAAGCCCCCTCCTTAAAAAAGCGCCCCTAAGGGCGCTTGATTGATGGTTTGACAGGGTCATCCTTCTCTTTGACCCAATTCCCGGTCGATGAGATATAACGCTTTGCCATCGCTTCCAACCAATTTGAGCTTTTCGATGATTTCATCAACCTGCGCTTCCTCTTCTACCTGTTCGTCATGGAACCAGTGTAAGAAGGAAACAGTTGCATAGTCCTTTTTTTCTTGCGCAAGATCGGTGATTTCGCTAATGCTTGCGGTAACGAATTGTTCATGTTTATAGGCTTCTTCAAATACATGCAACGGAGAATCCCATTCTAAGGGCGGTTTCTTAATTTCTAGAAGCTCGACCCTTCCACCCCGTTCGATGATGTAATGGTAAATTTTGGCAGCATGTTCCATTTCCTCTTTTGCTTGTAAGGCCATCCACTTTGCAGAACCAAGTAAGGTTTTTGATTCAAAATAAGCCGACATTGCCTGATACAAGTACGCGGCATATAACTCGGCATTCACCTGTCTGTTGAGCGCTTCCAATACTTTGTCTTTCATCATGAGTAACTCCTCCTTTGGCTTTATTCTGTCTCTCTATTAGACGCAAAAGATGGTGCTTTATGACAAAAGAAAGCCGCTTGTCTTCTCGTCAAAAGATCACGAAAGGTCGGGAAAGTACTTTTTTTTCTGCAAGGGTATGTTATAATTGATCAAAAGAAAAAGGATGGTGAGTGCAGCATGAAAAAAGGGGTTCTTGTATTGGTAATCATGGTTATGCTCTGCGTGATCGCGCTATCAGATTGGTTGATTCAGGTAAAATTTGAAGGATTCGAGTATGAGCGGAATCCTCCATTAGAGCTTGCACTCATTCTTGACGTCATCCATCAAGATATTGCGACATATGACGATCCGAACAATTACATTTGGCATACTCCGGAATTTCCACAGGGGGCTTACTTTGTTGAACGATGGAATCAACTGAAACACGTGATCACCTCTTTGCTTTATCGCGAAGGATATAGTTTTGTGGGAATCTACACCCAAGACCATGTTGCTGGAATGAAGTTGATTCCTTATATCTACATCGAGCGTCGTTTTGCACCTCCAAATCCAGTTGGAGACCCTGAAAACCTTCAGCAACGGGATTTTGACCTTTCTCTGAATCAGAGTATCATTGCTCAGGCCCACAATCAAAAGCAAGCATACTTCACTACCAATATTCGTCGACTTATCGAATACCCAGAACTCCACCAAAAAGCCCGAGAGTATCAAGAAAAAGCGGGGGTTCGAGGATACTTTGCCTATCCGCTACTGAACGGAGATATTCCCATTGGTGTGTTGGTTATTGCCACCATGGAACCAGGCATTACCGAGGAGCAGTTCTTCCGTATTCAGCAGTATTCAACGGCTATTGTTTGGCTGGTGGTGGAAACTCTCGACTTGATCAACAATCCCGAGAAACTCGGCCGATAGATTAATGAAGTATAAGACAAAAATAGGGGAGTTGGACGTCCCTGATGAGGAGGTTCTTTTTTTCCCTTTCGGGATTCCTGGATTCGACCGATTGAAGAAATACGCTCTTTTCTCTGTACCTGATTCCCACCCGGTTCAATGGCTTCTTTCCTTGGAAGAAGAAAAGGTTTCGTTTCCTTTGATCGATCCATGGTCGATTCGGAGCGACTATGCTTTTGAGCTGCCAAAGATTGCTGTGGAAGTATTGGGTATCGAAGAGAAAACCCAAATTATGGTCTTGTGTATTTTGAGAATCCCCCAAAGCAATCCGCAGGGAATGACGGTAAACTTTTTGGCTCCCCTTATCATCAACCTTCAAAACCTTATGGGTGTCCAGATAGTGCTAGAAAACTCTCCCTACAGCATTCGCCACAACGTAGCCGAAGAGGTAGTAAACCAGCAAAAAGAAAAAGAAAAAGGAGAAGCAGATGCTGGTACTGAATCGTAAAGAAGAAGAAGAACTCATCATCGAAACCCCGGAAGGCCCGGTGGTTATTCGATTACTCAACATAGACGGCAAGAGTGTGAAGTTGGGCATTGAAGCTCCAAAAAAGTACCTCATTCTTCGCAAGGAGTTGTACGATCGGATTTACCAAGAAAATGTGGAGTCCATGAACGAGGTCTCCATGGATGTTGTAAAGCAACTCATGAAGAAAAAAGGATCCAAAGATGAATAGGGAAAGGATCCATCAATTGGAGCGACTTTCAGGAATCCTGCTTTGTGAAGAAGAGGTTCAGAAGGCGATGGATCAGATATCAGAATGGATCGAAGACATGAAAGCCCTCAAAACCTTTCCTGTCCTTAATGAACTTCCGATGATCCAACCATTCGAGATCGATACGGTGTATTATGATGAAGACGACCAATGGGGGGGTTCTCCGAGTTTAATCCTTCAAAACTATCCCGTTGTGAAAGATGGCTTTATTCTTGTACCCGAAAGAGATTGAAGCAGGAAAAGCGTACGAGCAAATCGCTGCTGAATTCTTGATGAGCAAAGGATACCAGATATTGGACCGCAATTTTCGGACCCGTTTGGGTGAGATTGATATAATTGCAATCCAAGAAGGGGAGCTGGTTTTTGTCGAAGTCAAAGGAGGACAAGCAGATCCCCCGCCACAGCTCAGAGTCACAAAATCCAAAATCCGGAAGATGACCCGGGCGATTTATGCATACCTTTCTCGAAATATCCATCCCGATGCTTTTCAAGCAGTGCGAATTGATGTTGTCGTTGTTTTAGAACCGGATCGACAGATTCAGCATTTCGTTGATGTAACAGCCCATGGATGAGTTTCGAATCAATGAAAGGATAAGGAGGATTATTCCTCTGGTTTGGTTCTCAACTGGTTGCTCCCGATGATTCGAACGCCCGGATCAGATGGGTTAACTTTTTTTCAAATGCAATGATTTCTTTTTCTTCAAGGCGAAGAGTTGTTTCACTTTCGCTCAGCAGATAGCAAAGGGTTCCCTCAATTGGTTGATGGGGAAAAACAGATTGAAGGCAGTAGAGATAGAACTGAAGCTGAAATTGGTGCTGTTGCTGAAAAACCTGGTCATTATAGCTACTGTATTTGAACTCCAAAACCTTCCAAACACCATCACAAAAATAGAGTTTATCCATAATCCCTGTGAGTACATGGAATCCCAGACGCCTCATGATCGTTTTTTCAGAAAATACAGGGTTTCTTTTTGAGAGACACCGGTCCAATTCTTCAACAAACGAAGGGGGGCGGTTAGCCCATTGTTTTAAAATTCTCCATACTGGCAAAACGTCGGCCTTCGCAATTCCTTCCCAATACGCATGTTGCTCCAGCGCCTCTTTTGTGATCGAATCAAGAGGAACACGGCCAATCTGTTGCATAGCATGATGGACCATCTTCCCGAGTTGGGCTTTTTTCTGGATCCTTTCTTTGAACCAGGGTTGATTTGATTCTTCCTCATTTTGGAAGTCAGAAGAATCATAAGCGTTGCGCAACAGAAGGCTCGGACTTATATACTTTCGGTACGTTTCTTTCTGAATTACACGCGCAGTAGCCGGCATTTCCAATGGGATCTTCCCGATCTCAGGTTTTTGGAGAAACAGGTTTTCTTTCGGCAGATCAGCGAAGGGAATTTCCTTCACCAATCCAACGTATTCAGCTTCTGGTGGGTTTTTCCATAAATAGTCATCGTTCATCAATTCTGCTTTTTGCAGCATATGCAAAAAAACTGGAGTGCCTTTGTTTTTTTTGAATGGGATCGAATGACTAAGAACCAGTTCTTTTTTTGCGCGTGTCATTGCCACATAAAGGATTCGTTTTTCCTCTTCATGAATCAATGTCCGCTCTTCTTCTTGCATCTGCCCAAAAAAACTGTCCTCCACAGGAAAGCCCATGGGTGGAAAGAAACTGATCTGATCTTTTCCTGGATCTATTAAGATTCGATCATCCATAATATTCATTTTTTGCCAGCCCAATTCTGGAAGAAAAACGATGGGGAATTCGAGTCCTTTGGCTTTGTGAATAGTCATAATCCGGACTAAATTGCTCTGTTCCGATTCTTCGACCGCTTCTCCTTCATCGATTTCTGTTCTTTGGCGAATATGGTATAAAAAATCCTTCCAGGATACGATACGAGCATAACGAGATGCAAATTCTTGGAATTTCTGAAGATTCAAGAGTTTTCTCCGAGAATTGTGCATCATGCTGAGCGTTAGTTCATAGCGGAAAAGATCGATGCTCTTTTGGACAAGTTTAGCGGGTGAGGAAAAAAGATACTGGTTTCGGAGTTGTTCAAGAACATCGAGGAAAGCTTTGGCTTTATTGCTTTCTCGCGAGAATTCGATCAATGCCTGAAAGAAACACTTCGGATCTTTCGAACGGATCGCGACAATTTCTGAATCCGTAAAAGGGCTAAAATAGGAACGGAGCAGAGAGAGAAATTCAAAGTCATCCAAAGGATCAGCGAGAACACGGATTAAACTGCACAAGCTGATAATTTCAGGTTTCTTAAAGAACTGACGGCTTCCTACAACATAATATGGGATCTCCCATTGAGTTAAGGTTTCTTCTAAGATGGGCAGAGAAGAGTATCTCCTAAGTAGAATAACCATATCACGATAAACGTTTCCTTTCTGAATCATGGAAACGATCGATGCAGCAAGAACACGCGTTTCTTCCTCCCAGCGACTTGAAGCAGGCAATAGATGAACTTTGGGGGCTTCTTTCGGGTCTGCTGCTTTTTCCGGATCAGGAATTAGCGGGTCATAAACAGAAGCACAGTCAGAACTATGATCACTCATCACTCGAGAAAAAACCAGATTGATAAAATGCAACAATGAAGCCGCCGACCGGTAGTTCTTTTGCAAGAGGAAGATATCAGAATGAGAAAAATCTCTCATCGTACGGTTGAACACACGGACATCTGCCCCACGAAACCGATAAATCGATTGCTTTCCGTCTCCAACATAAACAACTCGGTTCTTTTGGGATTGGAGTAAAGAAATAATTCTCTTCTGCGATTCGTTTGTGTCCTGAAACTCATCAACCATTATCAACTGGAACCTCTCTGAAAGAGAGTTTCGAACAGAATCATGTTCTTCCAACAAATGGATGGTCATTAAAAGAAGATCTTCATAGTCAATGCCGTTCATCGAACGATTTTCCGCCATATAGGCATCAAGAATCTCATGAAAGGCACTCAGAAAACCCGGAATTCCTTGTGTAAGTTCTTGCTGCAATTTATCATCAGCGACTCCGGTCTTGATGTCACGATTGATTATGCTCATGATTTCATATCTTTTTCGAAGCAAGGATTCTTGCAGCATTTGGATCAAACCCTCATATCGATATAGTTTGAGAAATGGGGCTACCTTTTTTAAGTGGGCATGACCTTCTGGTTCGGAAAAGTACTTCAAGCAAGCTCTACGAATTAAGTCTTTCTGCTCATGCTCCGATATGATTTCAAAAGAAGAATCAAGCCCGCTTTGAATGGGGTATTCACGCAATACCCTCGAGCAAAACCCATGGATCGTCGAAATCCACGCAAAGGGCAACCGTTGGATACAACGATGGAAAAATTGGCGAACCTGCATACGATTCTGACGGTTTTCAAACTCTTTTTGCATATCGAAGAGGATCCGTTCCCGGATTTCTTTCGCTGCTTTTTCCGTAAAGGTGATGGCTAAAACTTGGTGCAAATCCCACCTGTTTCTTAGTAGAGTTTGGATCAGCTTTTGGATCATCGTATGGGTTTTTCCGGTTCCTGCGCCCGCTTTGACAAACACATTCCCATTGGCTTCGATAATCGCGTTCTGTTCAGGGTTTCGCATTCCCGTTTTTATCCTTTCGTGGTCTCGGACCGTAGTTGGCAGAGCCCATGTTCGCTAAATGGGCACCGATATATATGACCTGATACGGGTGTAAAGATTCCATTCAGCACCTTCATGATCCGTTCGTTCATTTCCGGAACAAACGATTCCATTCGAAGATCTTTCGCTCGAGTATTTCTTCTCCCTCGGGAATCGTAAGCAAGATAGGCTTCTGTTTCCTCATCCCATACATGGAGATTCTGTGTAACCTTTTTTGGGTTTTTTTTGTCCGGAAGTACGATCATATACCCCATCCCAACCACTTTTTGGGAGTTCTGGATCCTATTCCTCGCTAAGGCATAAAACATGAGTTGATCCATCTCTTTCGCGGAGGCAGAACTCCGCTTGTAATCGATAAGAAATTCGAACCCGGAAGGGGTTTGATCGATCCGGTCGATTTTGCCTGTGAGCAGAAGCCTCGGGTTCTCAAGGATACAGATGCCATTCTCGGGCCGGATCATCATTTCAAAGATTTGCGGGATGAAGGAAACAGCCTCAAATGACTTCGCTTGAGTTCCCGAGGGGCTTAATACGGGAGACTGATGATATCGGCGCAGAAAATCGGAAATGACTCTGTGGAAAAAGTCTATCTCCACTTCGCGAATCATTTTGTATGGATGAAACATTCGAGAAATCACTTCGTTTTCGACAATACCCCATAAACGCGTATTTATATACTTTTCAAGAGCTTCCTCCGTCCAGTTTTGGATCAATGCCAGACCTTCGGATGTCAGAGACTCAAAGACCTTTTTCAAAATAGCGTGCATGATGGATCCTTCTTGCATTGGATCAAATCCAAGCGCACTCTCCGATGGAATCCGAATCTTCAGGATGGATTCCCAAAAAAACCGGGCAGGACATTGTTTTAAAGAAGCATATTTCGAGGGACTGAATGATTTCCCAAACAACGAGTGGAGTTGGAACCGCGATTCAGGATCTTCTACACGCACCAAATATTTCTCTTGCTCTGCTTGTTGAATCATTCGAACCAGGGCGATGGATCTTTCAATGGTATCCTGCTCGTATATTTCGCTCCATAATGGGGATAGGACCAGTGTATCGAGGTTCTGTACCGATTGAAGGAAATGGAGAAGAAAGGCTTGAGGGGAGTACAGCCAAGAGCTCCCTTTTGGTGTCGCATCCAATCGGTTTTTGGATTTGGGAAATATATATCGTAAGATTTGATTAAAAAAGAAAGAAGGAATATAAGGGTTTCCAGTGATATCTCCAAGTGGGTAAGAAAAAAACGCAGTACTATGCACTTGTCTGACGGAACTCCAAAAATCTCTTTCTTCTCGGTCCAAAATTCTTTGTCTATTGTCGCTTCCGAAAACAGTATCATGGAACAACATTGACTGAAAGGGGATCTTTGGATAATCTTGATGCACCATGCCGGGATAAAAACGGAGCTTGTGTTGACGAAAACGACTGGATTGCAGGTCCATCATTCGCACCCGATTGTCCATTTTCATGCTTGGAGGAAATCCGGAATGATCCAAAATCGTTTTCAGATAAAACCAAAATGTCACGGGGTTTACGGCGCCCGCGCTTTTTTTGTGGGCAATATGGCAAAGCCGCTCAATTTTTGAAAGGATATGATCGAAAAAGAAGCGAATCGCGGTTTCTTCTTTTTCTTCATAGCTGAGCATTTTCGACCGTTCCAAAGACTCGAGAAAACCTTCAAATATGATCCTATATGCTTGGACTGGTTGCTGAACTTGTTGAGCAAAGCATGATTCCAAGAGAGAAAAAAGATGAGAGATCCCTAAGCGGAATTGTTCAATCTGATTCAACCGGTCTTGCAGTTCCGCCGCAATCTCATCATAATCCTCTGAATACTTTGCCGATTCGATTCTTTGTTCAGTAAAGCTATGAAATGAACGGATCTTTCTCTCCCACTCGTTTTTTCGTTCTTTCAGACCTTTGGGGTAGTCTTTAAATGGAAATGGATTCGTTGAAGAATAGTCCAATCCCGCATCCCGCACGATTCGTTCTCTATCGCCAAGGCTTAATGCGGGTGGTTTCACCAAACCGCTATCCATGATCATCAGGAGAAGGTCCGAAGGGAACCCTCTTCCAAATGCCATAAAGGGAAGGATCAATCGATGAACCGTAACACTTTCCAAAATGGGTAGATTTTGGTCCGATCGCCATGGAATGCCCATCTCTTCCATCTCTTTTTCAAAAAGAGGGAGATATACCGAAGGATTTCGAATGACAATCCCAATATCGTCTGGTTCCAGAGCCTCTTCCAAAAGCGAATCCTTGATCTTGCAACAAATCCATTGTACTTCTACTGCAGGAGACTCGAAGGTGTGAACGCGAATGGTTTCTCGAAACGCGGATGGGGATGTTGTTCGACCACTGTGAATCGAATGAGCAAAGCGGGCAACTGGTGTGGATTTTTTGGGAAAATATGCGTGAGATCTTCTTTCCACCTTTGTAACGGGGTAATGAATGGTCAACTTCTTAGTGAAGTGTTCCCACGAGGGGTCTGCATATTCGTTAGCGGATTCCATCGGGATGGATAAATGAATGTATGGTATATAATGGGCCATTGCGCCAATCATTTCTTGAATGGGGTGGGGCAAATCCAAAAACCCATCGATGAATAAGGCGCGAATGGGTCGGTATAGCGCTTGAAAGAACTCTTTTTCCGTTCGTAAAAGATCAGAAAGGTGATAATACCCATGAGTAATTGTATACACTTGAAGCTTTTCTAAACGGGACTCCAGTTTTTCAAACAAACCCTTGAAGTCTCTCAATGTTTGATCTTCTGAACCATCAATTTCTGCTTTCAATTGCTCGATGTCTTTTTGCTCTTGAAAAAGAAAATAGAAATCGACGAACTGCTGTAAAATCCCTTTGCCTCGTTTAAGTAACTCGAATAGGTAAGAATCATCTGTGATTAAGTCAGTGATCAGAGCGGAAAGGAAGTCTCTGTCAATGAAAAACCGATTTGGTTCAATTCGATTCAGAGTTTCGACCGTGTATTGGTCCACTACTCGCAACTGTTCCGGGAAAAGCCCATTGATATAGATAAGCAATTGCTCGCGAATTTGACGAATGGATCCCCCAGACGGTCCAAGCCAAAGATAAGAAAAAGGACCGGTTTCCTGATGCAAACGCACAACCTCGCGGACCATCCTTTCCGTCTTTCCTGATGAAGGAGGTCCTTGATACAGATAAACAGTTTGCACAATCTTTCCTCCATGATGCCACGCTTTCAATAAAAGAGGATGAAATCGGGTTGAAATATGGTATCTCTTTGTTTCATTATAGCATAAAGAAATAGGGTATTCAAGAGAAGCAAAATATGGTATAATAGATAAAGAAAAAACCCACTTTCTTTTCGTTCTTTTTGATTATCCAACACAAATACCATTATTCACGATTTATAAACCTTTGAAATACAGAAAAACGATCAAGAAAGTCACAGCGAGAACAATGTGATATTAGGACAGAGCGTGAGCTTTTGGGTTTTACTATGCTCTTTACAGGAACAACTGAAAGAAGAGCAGAATTGGTCGATCCAACCAAAATTGCCAATTCCTTTTGACCATGCTTCGACCAGAAAATAGGAAATCAAAGGAGATTCAGTTATGGCGAAACTCAAGATGGCGATAATTGGAGGAGGGAGCAGTTATTCTCCTGAGTTGGTAGACGGGATTATTCAAAACCATTCTTCGCTTCCCGTTGATGAGCTTGTATTGATTGACCTACCGCAAGCCGAACATAAATTGCGTACAATCTTCTCTCTGACCGAAAGAATGGTCCAAAAAGCAGGGCTCAACATCTCAGTAGCAACCAGTTTCGACCGGCTCAATGCATTGAAAGAATGTTCTTATGTCATTACCCAATTTCGGGTTGGTGGTTTAGAAGCGCGCGCAAAGGACGAAAAGATCCCTTTGGAGTATGGCTTGCTGGGTCAAGAGACAACGGGAGCAGGGGGTTTTGCTAAAGCACTGCGAACTGTCCCGATTGCTTTAGATATCGCGCGCGATATGGAACAGGTATGTCCTGAGGCATGGTTAATCAATTTCACAAACCCGTCCGGTTTAGTTACTCAAGCAGTGAACGACCATTCTGCGATCCGATGCATCGGTCTGTGCAATGTCCCCATCAACATGCTTCGAAACACCGCTTCGTTCCTCAACATACCAACGGACCAGCTTTCCATGCGTTTTATTGGGCTGAACCATCTCAGTTTTGTTGATCAGGTGGTGTTTCGTAGCAAGAACCAGCTTCCCACACTCCTACGCGATCCTTCGTTTATCGACCATATAGCCAAATACCTCCAATCTTCAGAAGGTTCCAAGCAGTTGGTCCAAGGGCTTCAAATGATTCCTTCTCCATATTTGTACTACTACTACTATGAAAAAGAAGCCATCGAAAAGGCTCAATCAGATATTCGATACGGTAAGGGGACTCGGGCGCAACAAGTGATGGCAGTGGAAAAAGATCTCTTTCAGTTGTACGAAGACCCGAACCTTGACCGGAAACCCGAACAGCTTTCAAAAAGAGGGGGTTCCTTATACTCGGAAGCGGCCATATCCCTCATCAGTAGTATACAGAACAATCTTGGCGAAATCCATGTTGTGAATGTGCCCAATCAGGGATCTGTGAAAGGGTTGCCTATGGATGCAGTGATCGAAACAAACTGTTATGTCGATCAATCAGGGGCTCATCCCCTTTCAATCGGTCTGTTGCCGGACTCAATTGCGCCCTTGATTCAGAGAGCGAAGCAATATGAAACATATACCATAGAAGCAGCAGTTCAGGGATGCAAGCAAAAAGCATACCTTGCGCTTTTGACCAATCCTTTGGTTCATTTTGCAAGCCAAATACCATTCTTAATGGACGCGCTTCTGAAAGAAAATGAGCAGTATCTCTTCCAGTTTTTTACAAAGGAGGAGGAATGATGGGGTTTTTTTTGGGCATTGATGGGGGAAACACCAAAACTCGGTGCGTGATTGGAGATGAGTCAGGAGCAATCCTTGCTGACCAGCTGGCTGGCCCTTCAAACCATCAATCCCTTGGGGCACAGAGAGTCCAGGATACTTTAGAATGCTTGATCCGAGCAAGCCTAGAAGAAGCCGAGATTCCGATTTCAGATCTTAATGGAGCGTATTTGGGCCTTGCGGGTGCGGATTTACCTTCCGATTTTGAGCTTTTAAGAACAGTCTGCGACTCGCTGTTCTCGGGAATTCCTTACCAAATAGATAATGACGCCTGGATCATTATGAGAAGCGGCCTTCAGAAAGATTGGGGGGCTGTTTGTATTTGCGGCGCCGGGTCAAATTCGGCGGCATGCAACGAAAAAGGCGATCGAGCAATTCTGCGTTCTTTATCCCATACTTTGGGTGGGTGTGGCGGTGGAATGGAAATGGCCAGGGAAGCTTTGCATCGCGCGTTTCGGCATGATGAGCAAACAGGCCCTTTCACAATGCTTGCAGAACGGATTCCCCATCTATTTTCGGTTCCCGACATGGCTTCTGTGATCGGTTTTTTTTATCCAGAGCAGCAACCGACTGCCTACGAAACGATGAAAAAAATCCCCCCGTTAGTGTTTGAGCTTGCAAATCAGCATGATACTGTTTGCCAAGAGATACTGATTCAAATGGGTCTAGCGTTGGGAGAAATGGCATCAGGTCCAATTCGAAAAGTTAAAATTATGGAAGAATCATTTACCGTAGTCTTGGGCGGAAGTGTATTTCTTGGGTCTTCCCCACTGTTGATCGATAGTTTTTCCTTGTCTTTGCGTAGAACTGCTCCAAGAGCGGAAGTGTTCGTCGCAAGGATGCCACCGGTTATTGGAGCATTTCTGAGCGCTTTAGACCATTTTGGGCCGATTCCATCGGAACCAATTTACCTCAAATTAGAGGAGAGATATAGGTAATCGAGTGAATAGACTTTGATGGTTTGATTTCCACACGGGTTTGTGATACAATTCTATATGGGGGTTCCCCGGGGGAGTGAGGGATATTGAAGAGAAGGATCAGTATTGAACTTGGCGGAAAAGAATACGCATTCAAGACCGATGAATCTCCCGAAGCGGTTCAAAAAGCAATAGAACGGGTGGAAATGGATTTCCAGCGGTTCGGAAAGTTCAAAGATTCCAACGAATCCTCGACATTCGATGAAATCCTGGTTCTCCTTCTTCTCATCTACTCTTCCAAAGTGGGTCAGTTGGAAGAGCACCAAAAAGACTTGGAAGAGCGATTGGAACGTTTGCTGCTTGAGATGGAAGGGAGAAAAGCAGACCGAAGTGATATGGTCAGCTAAACGGATTGGTATCTTTGATTCAGGCGTGGGGGGAATATCGGTAGCAAATGCCATTCGGAGGGCCTTTTCTCAGGTTGGCCTGTCTTTTTCTTTGTTTTATTTGGGAGATACTGAAAACCTTCCGTATGGCTCGAAATCGATCCAAACCCTTCGATTACTTGCCCGTAGAAATGTTCACTTTTTCAACCAACTTCAGTTGGATCACCTAGTAGTCGCATGCAATACTTCTCATTCTGTCGCAATGGATATCTTTGATGAAGAGTCAAACTGCCCGGTTGTCGGTGTTATCGATCCGGCTGTTCGGTCTCTTCAATCCCGATACTCTGTGAATCCTGTAAACATTGGCATTATTGCCACCGAGCGGACAGTGCAAAGTGGGTGCTACCAAAAAAAACTCTCCGCAGTTCTCCCGATGGGTTCTCGCATCTATCAAAAGGCCTGTCCTCTTTTGGTCCCGTTGATCGAAGGGTGGGATGTAAACCCTTCTGCCTTGTACACTGTCTCTAAAGAATACCTCTCAGAACTAATTCGGCATGATCTTCAAACGATTGTTTTTGGTTGCACTCATTATCCCTTTTTATTGAGCGTTATGAAACAAAGCACCTCCATTGAGTTTTTTGATCCCGCTTATGCCGTAGCAAGTGAATTGGTCCGGATGATGAACATATCTTCTGAAGGGAAAGAAGCGCAATCGGAGACGCAAATCATGGTTACCGGAAACCCCGATCAATTCATACGGACGCTCAAACGGTTCCAAGTCGGTTGGGTT
>Ga0334886_1002717_pt1 | contig 16964 bp, 15 predicted proteins | sample GraSluR1_MG_9_FD_207232 | JGI IMG/M metagenome (GOLD analysis project Ga0334886, IMG submission 207232) | Sludge microbial communities from methane-producing bioreactor in Wageningen University, Netherlands - Granular Sludge_27_06-R1 | ecosystem: Engineered > Bioreactor > Anaerobic >...
AACAAGCAGATGAGACGCCGCGGCAGCGCGTGCGCATCCGTTACGCCAAGGAAGAGCGCATCAAGTTCATCTCGCACCAGGACGAGTTCCGCGCCTGGGAGCGAGCGCTGCGCCGCGCCGGTTTGCCGCTGCTCTACAAGCAAGGCTTCAACCCGCAGCCGCACATCCAGTTCGCCTCGCCCCTCGGCGTCGGCTTCACCGGCCTGCGCGAGCCGGTCGACATCACCTTCGCGCCGCCGGTTCCCCTGCCCGAACTGCACGAACGGCTGGCAGCGTCGCTGCCGCCCGGCCTAACCGTGCGCGACCTTGCCGAAGTCCCGCTGAAGACGCCGGCATTACAGAGCCAACTGATCGGCGCGGACTACGCCATCCGTCTCTTTGCCGAAGCGGATGAGACGATCGACGGCGAGCCGGTCGCCGGCGCTATTGAACGCCGCATCACCGCGTTGCTGCAGGAGACCGAGATTTGGCGGGAGCGAGAACGCAAGGGCAAACGCTACCGCTACAATCTGCGCCCGCTCATTTTGGAACTCGCCTATCAGGGCTATGACAGCGCAGAAGAGGAACACCGCATCTTTCTGCGCGTACAGCAGCGCGCCGGCGCGACCGGGAGACCTGACGAAGTAGTTGCCGCGCTGGGTCTGGACGGCTACCCGCGCTCACTCTGCCGGGAGCGCCTTTACTTCGCCGACGACGAGGGCGACACGGCGCTCTTCGCGCCCTATCCGGTCGTGGACAAAGAGGACATCGCCGAGCAAGCCGTGAAGCAAACAGCCCGCCCCAGCGGGAAAAAGCGGCGCGCCGTCAAAGGGCGTACGATCGCCGAGCGCGCTGGAGACGAGTTCATCTAGCGCGCTTTAACGGCACATAGCTATGTGCCGCCGCCGTTGCCATTGTCGCCGTCTTCAGCCTGTGTAGCGCCGGCGGGCGTCTCCACCGACCCGCTCTGCATAGCCGCCAGCGCATCGATCTCCGCCCGGTCGCTGATGATCTGTGACAGGCGACCGTCCATCATCTGAATCACCCGATCAACGTATTTCACCATGCGCAGGTCATGCGTCACCATGATCCCGGCTCGCTCCTGCTCATGGATCAGATGGGCGAAAGTCTCGACCACCTGGTAGGCGCGCTCCGTGTCGAGACTGGCGGTCGGCTCGTCGGCGAGGACGACGCTGGGCTGATGGATGAGGGCGCGCGCGATGGCGACGCGTTGCTGCTGGCCGCCGGATAGCTGTCCAGGGTAGGCGCGCATGCGATCGGCCAAGCCAAGCCTCTCTAGAAGCTCACGGCTGCGAACGCGGCCCGCCCGGTCCAGCTTGCCGTTCAGACGGAGCATCAGTTCTACGTTTTCGAGCGCGGTCAAATAGGGCACGAGGTTATTCGACTGAAAGGAGAAACCGATCGCCCGGCCGCGGAAGCGGGTGCGCTCCGCCTCGCTCAATTCGCCGAGCGGTTCGCCCCCGATCAGGATTTCGCCGTCGCTCGGGGAGAGAAGCCCCGCCAGCATCGCCAGGAGCGTCGTCTTGCCGGAGCCGCTCGGCCCGACCAGGGCGACGAACTCGCCCGGCATGATCGAAAACGAGACCTGATTGACGGCCGTCACCGCATTGGCGCCCTGCCCATACACTTTCGTCACCACATCGGCGCGCAGCGCTTCCGACATCTCGCCCTCCCCTATTGGGCTAAGCCCAGCGCTACCAGCGGCTCGACGCGCAGCAGCAGAAAGACCGAGACGAGCCCGCCTACCGGCCCAATCACCATCAGCGCGATGACGGCGGACGCCACCGCGTCGCCGGTGAAGGTAATGGGCACAGCCGGCGGAAAGGTGAGCGACAACGCCAGCGACCCGGCCGTACCCAGCGCCACGCCCAGCGCGTTGAGCGTGACGATCTGCGCAATGGCCGACAGCGCAACCGTCCGGTTCGAGGCGCCGATGGCCTTGAGCATGCCGACCTGCGCCACCTTCTGCAGCGTCTGAATCTGGAAGAAGCCCCCAACCACCAGCACGCCGATCAAGAAGGTGAAATAGCGCTGCGTCGACAGCGTGCTCATCTGGGCCGAATAGCCGGGCGCGGCCTCGTAGGCGGTCTTACGGTCGACGGCTTCGATGCCGCCGACGACCGTCTCCAGCCGTTCCGCCATGACGTCGATCTGGGCCGGGTCGTCCAACTTTACGGCGACGATATTGGAGACATACTCGCCGTTGCCGCCTCGCTCGTTTTCGCCTTGAGGCTTAACCTTCTCGAACGTGAGGTAGGGCACGAAGATGCCGGGCTGGATAAAGTAAGCCCGGCCATCGGTCGCGCCCACAATCGCCAGGTCGTAGAATTCCTCTTTCGTGCCCTGAATCGAGCGCACCGTCAGCGTGTCGCCCACGGCCAACCCTGTCAGCCGGACCAAGCGCTCATCGATCACGACCTCGTTGGCGCGGGCTCGGCCGAGGTTGCGGCCCTCAAAGGCAGGCGGCTCGCCGGGACGCCCCGGCTCCACGCCGAAGAGCGAAACGTCGATAGGATCGCGCCCCGGGACGATGACTGATACGCTGGAATTAGCGACCTGCCCTGCATCCGCCACACCCTCGACGCGGCGGATAGCGTTGAGCTTGGATCGTCCGATACGGCTAGCTCCGATTGACAGGTCGACATTCTCCTGAAAGACGACCAGTTCGCCGTTCAGCTTTTCCAGGTACTCGCGATTGCCCGATCCCAGCCCTTCGGAGAGGGCGGCGATGAATAACACCAGCGTGGTGATCAGCGCCACGATCATCGCGATCAGCAGATAGCGTCCCTTGCTGTGCCCGATTTCCTTGAAGCTCAGGTAAAAGGCCATAGTTTAGCGCCCACTGAAATCGACGACTGCCGTCATGTTCCACAGCAGACGTTCATCGCCCACGTCAGGCTTGACCACGACAGTATAGACGATATCGCCGCGCTGATCCGTGCCAACCGGGCGGATGCGGTCAACCGTGCCGGGCAGCGTCAGATCAGGGATGGCGTCGAAAGCGACCTGCACCTGTTGGCCGGGCTGCACATGGACGATATCCAGTTCGGTCAGGTCTTCTGTGCGAAACTCCCAGTCCGCTAAGTCGCCCATACGCAGGATGGGGACGGAGGCGGTCGCCTGCTCGCCTACGTTGATGCTGACGACGGCGACCGTTCCGGTGAACGGCGCGCGCAGTTCTGTATCCGCCAGAGCGACCAAAGCCTGCTGCAGGGCAGCGGTTGCCGCCGCCACGTCCGCCGCGGCCACGGCGATTTCCTCTGCGCTAGCCCCGGCGCGCAACAAGTCCAACTGTGCGGCAAGCTGGCGCACCTCCTCTTCGGCCGCGGCCACCTCTTCCGGCTGTTCGGCGCGCAGTTGGTTCAGGCGGGCTTGGGCCTGCTCGACCGCAGCGTAGGCCGCGTCGAGATCGGCCTGGCTAGGCCCGGTCTGCAGATCGGCCAGTTGGGCGCGCGCCGCCTCGAAATTGTTCGTCGCCTGCTGCAAGGCGGCGGACTGGGGCAGCGCCGAGATGTTGGGCTGCCACTTGACCTCGTCGTAGGCGCTCTGGGCCTGGCTCAGAGTAGCCTCGGCGTTCGCCAACGCGGCGCGTGCGCTGATCAGCGTCTCCTCGCTGGCGCCCTCCTGCACCTTGCGCAACGCCGCCCTGGCGCCGGCGACATCCGCCTCGGCCGCGGCGATCTGTCCGGGCAACGTCCCCCCGGCGACGCGCGCAAGGCGGGCGTTGGCGGCGGCCAGCGCCGCTTCGGCCGCGGCGATCTCCTGCGGACGGGCGCCGGCGGCTAGATTGCTATATGCAGCTTGGGCGCGCTGCAAGTCCGCCTCCGCCCGGCTCACCGCGGTGCGCTGCTGGGCCGCGTCCAGCCGCGCCAAGACCTGGCCTTCCTCGACGATATCGCCCTCGGCGACCAGCAGTTCGGCCACGACGCCGCCGGCCGAAAACCCTAACTCGGCTTGACGGACGGGCACGACCCGCGCGTCGACGACCGGGCCCGATGCAAGCGCCGGCGCCCCCGTAAACGAAGCCGTCTCCGTCGCGCCCTCCGCCGCCGCCGGCTCGGCCTGGGCATCGCCCCGTCCAAACATCTGACACCCGGCGAGTAAGCCGCCGATAAGGAATATGCCTGCTACCAGAATCACTGACGTTCGTCGCATCGAATCACCCTCGGCTGTTGCCGCCCATCTGAACCAAAAGACCGTGTCGCTCCGGCCGGCCTTGCGCACTATGTATGGCAGGCTTCACTCGGTACAAAGCGCTACTCGGACGCAGCGCGTCCGACCGTCATAATGCCGTGCAGCACCATGTCGATGGCCGCCTCGGCCATCTCCGCACGCCCCACGGTAACGGGCTGCGTCTGGCTGAACGTGATGCCATCCATCAGCGCCAGGAAGAAACCCGCCAGCATCTCCGGGTTGATATCGCGCACCTCTCCGCGACGCTGAGCCGCCACAAAGGCGTCGCGCAGGGGGAAGAACAGCGCCTCGTAAGCCGTCTGCGCCAATCGCTGGGCGCGCTCACGACTGAGGGCGGGCAGGTCGGCATACATCATGCCGATGACATTGATCGGTCTGTGCTGCGCGAACCAGTCCGCGATCGCCAGCAGTTGACTGCGCAGATCATCGCCCGCCGCGTCCATTTCGCCGCGCATCCCCTCGCTATGCGTCTGGAAGGCGCGTTCGGCCATCTCGACGTATAACTGCTCCTTGCCGTCGGGAAAGTGGTAATAGAGCGAAGCCTGTCGAATGTCCAAGCGTTCGGCAAGGTCCCGCAAAGTGACGGCGGCGTAACCGTGTTCCATGAACATGTTTTCGGCCGCATCCAGCACTCGTTGTTTGGCGTCGGTTAGCTCTACTTCGTCCGTCACTGTCTATCCCCAATCGCTTATCGCAGCGCATGTGACCGGCTCGACGCCGTCACCGCGGCATACACACATAGCGCCCAGTATAACATGCGCCTACCTAATGTTAGGTAGGCGCATTCTCAATTGCTTCGGCGGAAGAAGAACCGGCGCGCCTGGGTCAGGCGCGCCGGTCGCAATAAAGAGGTTTTGAGGCGTCTGCAAAACTGTCTAGGTTGGTCGCATAACTGCACGAAACGGCGCTTGAGAGTTCAGCCTGTACCGAACTCCGGCGCCGGGACATGTGACTCACGGGGATGCCGCAGAGTAGCGATCACCAACCAGGAACGAAGCACCGCCCACAGGGCCGCGAAGCCGCCGCAGATCAGGCTGATCCAAGCGAAATCAGGCATGAAGAGCCGCATCATCCCGAGCAACCCGCTCGCCCGCAGAGACACTGGCAGCGCTATCAGCGCCAGGTTAGGGATTAGCGGAAGCAGGATGTGCAGCGCCCACTTTCTTGCACCGCTAGGGCGCCGGTTCGGCTCTTGACGCCAGCGGCGAATCTGGCGCAGCGTGTACGCCACCCCCGCCATCTGTAGCACGGGGATGAGCAGCAGGCCGCGCAGCGCCCACGGAACGATGCCATACCAGCGTGTCGATGGCGGCGTCTCAGATGAATTTTTTGAAGTTCACAGGTTTGTCTCCTTGGCAACCTTTTGGGAGCGCGGGCAATTGGATCACCACAGGAATTCGATGAAGGTTTCCTAGCTCCGAGGGGTCGACGCCGAGACCCTTCACCTTGTTCAGCGTCACGGTGTACCCAGGAATGCGTGACATCGAACTTGTAGCCGGGTTTGAGCATATGCCCGCCTACTGGCATACAGGCGGCCCATAGGAAGTGGGGCTCCGAGCGGCTGACAATCACCAGGCGAAACATGGCGGGGCAACCCTCCAGCAAGAGCGCCACGGCAGTGTGTACAGCCTGGCTGTCTTGCACTGCTCAACGCCGCGTAATTAAATATCAAGGAGGTGCGGAGTTCTGTCAAGCGTTCGGTGATGAAGGCATGTTTTTTCAAACGGGAAGGCGTCTTCAGGTTAAGCGCCGCGCACGCACCCCACGCTAATCCGGTAACGTGGCTTGCGGGCGTCCTCAACTCGCACCAAATCAGCGGCGCAGGCTCGGCAGGTATAGCTTGGGGATCGGCGTTGCGGTCGGCGGCGCCAGCAGCGGGCAGGTGAACGGATTGGTCTCACCCACAACTGCGAGGCCGCCGCTCCCTGTGTCTTCGGCGAGCAGGGTTAACGTGTAGGTCATGCCGCACCGCGCGCCGAAGTCCAGCGCGACGAGCGAAGGGGTATAGTCGCTCGCCAGCGGGTTGCTGGCATCGGTGCGGAGATTGTACAAGGCCTCATCGTTGGCGCGCAGTTGAATGCCGAGCAGTTTCTCTCCGGGGTTGACGGAAATGGGCTGCCAGCCGGCAACGTGGATCCGGCATTGCGCCGGCAGCGAGGCATAGCAGGCGCCATGAACCGCCCCGCTGAAGCTGCCTGGAGCGGCGACCACAGGCACAGGCCAGTGCGGCCGCATGCCAGCCCAGAGCAGCGCGATAAGGACGCCAGCAACTAACGCCGATAGCAGTCGATTGCGCATGGGAGGTCCTCCTATCCAGCCTGTCGAAGCCGCGGGCCGCTAGGGGACTTCTGACGGGCAAGCGATCTCTTGGGCTTGCCCGTAATTCAACGCGTTGTCGTCGGTCGTGTCCTTGGCAATCAGGTTGACCGTGTAGGTGACGCCGCAGGTCGCCGCGAAATCAAGCGCTACGGGAGAGGGCGAATAGTCCGTAGCGGGCGGGTTGGACACGTCTACGCGGAAATCATAGATCGGCTTGCCATTGGCAAAAAGCGTGAAGAACTCCAGCTTGGCCCCCGCCCCGTCGTTGATGTTGATCGTAAAGGGATCGACGTGGATCTTACAGACATCTTCTGCGGCGATATAGCAGCCGGCGTTGATGGGGCTGGCAAAACCCTCTGGTCCGGCGATAGCTGACTGTGCACCGGACCGCAACAGGCTGAAGGCGGACAACACGGTGACCAACAAGGCAGTCGCCACGACAATAGTCCTGCGCATATCATCCTCCCGGCAAAACACATAACGCGTGCCGTGCCCCAGCGAGTTCGACGGAACTGGATGAATGCTCATTCGCCGAAGTCGATTCGCGGCCACTCCGAAAGAGGGCGCAATTATGGCACAACGCGCGCACGGGTGCAAACGTCGTTTTTTCGCTATCGGCAAGATCGAAGTCCTCCGCCGTTTGACCGGCGGCCACGGTTTCGGTATACTATACCTTTGTGGGCGGAGTCGGCGCGTAGCCGAAAACAGACGTTGTGGGCGGCGATTCACTGCTCTCAGCGAATGACGCCAACCCTTTGAAATTGCGACGGCACGGAAGTCGCAAAGCCGCTCCGCAAGCGCCAGGCAGTGAGCGTTAAGCCCTGGCCGCGGCTCTAGGAAAGGAAGCAGCTATGTACGCAGTGATACGAACCGGCGGCAAGCAGTATCGCGTGGCCGCTGGCGATTCCGTCGAAGTCGAGAAACTCGACGGCGAGATCGGCGAGACGATTACGCTGGACGATGTGTTGCTCGTTGCCGACGGCGATACCGTCCAGATCGGCCAGCCAACCGTTGCAGGCGCCTCGGTATCCGCCCGCATCACGGGACAGCATCGAGGCAACAAGGTGCGCGTGTTTCGCTATAGGCCGAAGAAGCGCATTCGCGTGCGCAGCGGGCATCGCCAGTATTTGACCCGCCTGCAGATTGAGTCTGTAAACCTGTAGGTTCCGGTGAGCGGTACGGACAGCGAGTAAGAACGGAGAAATAAGCGATGGCACACAAAAAAGGCGGCGGTTCCAGTCGCAATAACCGGGACAGCAATGCGCAACGCCTGGGCGTGAAGCGCTTTGGCGGCGAATTCGTCTCCGCCGGCAGCATCATTGTTCGCCAGCGCGGCACGAAATTCCATCCGGGAATCAATGTCGGCATCGGTAGGGACGACACCCTGTTTGCCACATCCGACGGCTACGTCACCTTCGAGTGGGCGCGCGGCGGCAAAAAGCAGGTGAGCGTATACGACGAAAAGGCGAGCGCGTAAATGAAAGCAAATATCCACCCGACCTATTATCCAACCGCGAGGGTGACGTGCTCTTGCGGTGCGACATGGACGACGGGCAGCACCGTGCCGGAAATCCGCACGGACGTATGCAGCACATGCCACCCGTTCTACACAGGCGAACAGCGCATCGTCGACACGGCCGGCCAAGTCGAGCGCTTCATGAAGCGTCTCGAACGCCGCCAGACCGACGCGGCCCGCCGCCAGTTGCAGCAACAGGTGCGCAAAGAGGCGGATGAAGCCGCCCGCCGCGCCCGCGCTCGCGGCGACGACCCCGAAGCGGCCGCCGCCCAGGTGCTTGCCAAATACGAACAGGAATAGCGCCGGCGGCATAGCAGCCGTTGAGATGTTCATAATGGGCAGGGGCTTTGCGCCTCTGCCCTTTTGATTTTTGCCCCTGTTGCGGTATCCTATCAGTAGCTCGCGGCTTGGCCAATGCCGAGGGGCTCGCCGTCACACCTCGCCCGAGGACAGCACGCCATGCACTACCAATCGAACGAAGGATGGCTCGAGATCATCTGCGGGTCGATGTTCAGCGGCAAGACCGAAGAGCTGCTGCGGCGCATCCGTCGCGCCGAGATCGCACGCAAAAAGGTCCTCGTCTTCAAGCCGCAAATCGACCATCGCTACGGACGCGAACAGGTCGCGTCCCACGTTGGCAAGATGCGCGCCGAAGCGATCGCTGTCGCCAGCGCCCAAGAGATTCTGGACCTGGTTCAGCCTGATACGCAGGTGGTCGCCGTTGACGAAGTGCAGTTTTTCGACTGGACGATTGCGGATGTTTGCAGCGTGCTCGCCAACGCGGGGTTGCGCGTGATCGCTGCCGGGCTGGACCAGGACTTTCGCGGAGAGCCTTTTGGGCCGATGCCGTTGTTGATGGCGTTGGCTGAACAGGTAGACAAGCTTCAAGCCATCTGCGTCGTGTGCGGTTCGCCGGCCAGCCGTACACAACGCTTGATCGACGGGCGACCTGCCCGTTATGACGACCCCATAATTCTTGTCGGCGGCAGTGAAAGTTACGAAGCCAGGTGCCGCCGCTGTCATCAGGTGCCGGGCAAGCCTGCACCGAATGGCGCGCTCGATGCGCTGCGACGAACTTCGGCAGAAAAATAGATACAATTGCGAAAACAAACCGGGGCAGCCGTACGGCTGCCCCGGTCCGATCTGCCGCCGGCGTTACCGGCGTTACCGAACATCCATAGCCAGCACGTCACCCGTCACGGAGTCGACAATCACCGTGGCCGTTTGGCGGCTCGTGCTCAGCTCCACGACCCACACATCGGCGCCGTCACGCTGATCAGGAGAAGCGACTTTTTCGATGATCGCGCCGCGGAGCAGGCCGGCATTTTCGACGGCCTCAACCGCAATGTCTATCGCTTCCCTTGCGCTGATGCCGCCGTCCGGTTCTCTCGTCTGAGCAGTCGCAGCCTGGACAGGGCGTGCGCCAAGCACGACATCGATCGCGACGGTTTCACCGTTGCGGATTACCGTCAGCGTCACCTCCTGACCGGGCGAAGCCTTGGTCACCAGATAGCTTACCAAATCCTCGAAACGTTGCACCGCTTGACCGTCGATGGCCGTCACAATGTCGCCGCCACGGCGATACTGGACGCCGTTCCGCCCCTGAACCGTTTCGTCACCGCCGCGCAGCCCCGCTGCATCTGACGGGCCGCCCGGAATCACCTCCGCCACATACACGCCCAACAGGTCGTTCGGCAATTCAAGCGTCTTGGCCAGCTCGGCGGAAATGGTCGAACCGCTCAGTCCTAGGTAGGCGTAGTCGTATGCGCCGTTCTCGATCAGGGCGGGCACGACACGGCGCACCACAGCCGCCGGAATGGCAAAGCCCACGCCGGAATTGCTGCGCACTTCGGAACGAATGGCGAAGTTGACGCCTACAACTTGGCCGTACAAGTCGAGCAGCGGGCCGCCCGAATTACCGGGGTTGATCGCCGCGTCCGTCTGAATCACGTCCGGCAGCGTGTATCGCGTCTCCATAGCGTCTCCGACAGGCAGACCGCGCCCAAGTGCGCTGACAATGCCTGTCGTCATGGTGCCGGCCAGGCCGTAGGGGTTGCCGATAGCCACGACTGTATGACCCACGCGCAGGCTGTCGTTCACCTCGACCTGCAACGGCCGCCATTCCATGCCTTCCGGCGGCGTCACCTTGATCACCGCCAGATCGGCTTGCGGGTCCGCGGCCACCACTTCCGCATCAGCCCAACGTCCGTCATTGAAAATAACGAGCACGCTGACCGCATCTTCCACGACATGGTTGTTGGTGACGATGTGGCCCTGTCCGTCATAGATAAAGCCCGACCCTTGACTCTCCAAGAGAGGGCCTTCCCCCTCCGGCATGTTGAACCCTGGGAACATGGCGGACTCGGCGCGCGTCGTCACCTGGATGTTCACCACCGAAGGCGCCACGCTCTCATATAGATCCGCCAGCGCCTCCTGATCCGTAACCAACGAACTATCGTCGACGGACGCCGGGGCTGCAATGTAGGCCGGCTCCGCCGTGATGGACTGCATGGACTGCGCCGATTCCCACAAAACAGGAATATACAGGGCCGCCAAAACCACTGCCGCCGCACACGCCAAGATCAGGATCGTTCTCCAGGCCAGTCTGCCGCGTTTGGGAAGCGAGTTGTTGTGTTTCGCTTCAATCAAGTCGTACCGATCATCTCCCATAGGAGTCTCCCCTTCATACAACACTACAAATGGTTGCTTGTGCTTCATGGACTGCCGCAACCGACCAGATACTCACAGTCTCTGGGAAACGGCATCAAATTAAACATAACAGGCACAGCTTAAATCTCGATTAAGCGGCCTTGAAGACTGCCTAAGAGCGTCTCCGCCCTATGGCGTTTCTTCCGATGCCGTATCAGGCACAACTTGCTCCGGCGCTGCCGTCTCCGGAAGTTGGGCTTGGCCGCCGGCTGCCAGCGCCAACTGCTCCAGCGTCATGCGCAGTGCGTCGATCTCGCGGCCGTAGCCGGTCCAATCTCCCTGGCCTGCCAACTCCTGCGCGCGGGCGAAGTGCTGGTTCGCCGTGTCGACCAACTCCTCAAGCGACTGGGACAGGCCCATCTCGAGGGCGGGCATAGCGATCTCCCCGTCAGAGGTTACCAACTGCTCAACCGCTAATGCGCCGCCATAGGTAGCCAGTTCCTGCAGACTTGCATCGGCTAACAACTCGCTGCCATACAGCGCGACAAAGGCAAGCCCCATGTTCTCGGCCATCCTAACGACCTCGCCGTCAGACACAATCACGCGCTTCAACTCCGGGATTCTGCCGTTGGCCGCTTGCAGATAAAGCGGTTCTACATACACCAAGCTGTTGGCGACCGGAATCACGAGCAGATTGCCGCGAATGACATCGCTGCCCTGCTGGCTCCACAGGCTGAGTTGCGCGCTGATCGTGGGGTCCTGGTCGATGCGCGCCTCGATCTGTTTTGGACCGAAATGCAGCGAGTCCTTGCCGAACTCGAAGACGAGCATGTCGCCATAGTTCTCCGGATCGCTCTTGGCCGACAGCCACGCGATCATGTTCTCGCGGTTGGCCGGCGTAAAAGGCAGAATCTGGAGATATTCAAGCTTGTCCTCCCCCGGCAACTCCATGAGCACGTAATACGGCTCCATGAGCAGCGGCTGGCTGCCGAAGATCTCCTCCGGCCACGCCCACATGTCTTCCCGATTGTAGAACTCGTTGGGATCGGTCATGTGATAGGTCAGATACATTGTCGCCTGGATCGTGAACATATCCGCCGGGTAGCGTAAATGCGCCAACAGATCGTCGGGCATATCGCTCATCGGCGCAAACAAATCGGGGAAAATGCGGCTGTACGCCGCGATGATCGGGTCGTCGTCGTCCACGACATAGAAACGCATCGACCCGTCATAGGCGTTCGTCACGATCTTCACCGAATTGCGGATATAGTTGATGTTCTGAGTCGGCTGGCTGTACGGGAAGCGATTGCTGACCGTGTACGCATCGTGGATCCAGTGCAGATGCCCGGACGAGTCAATCACGATGTACGGATCGCGGTCATAGCGCAAGAACGGCGCGACCATCTGCACCCGCTCGCGAATGTTGCGACGCCAGAGCAGTTGGCTTTGCGGCTCGATGTCAGAGTTCAACAGCATGTTGATGTCGGCAAAGCGCACGGCGAACAGCAGACGCGACCACAGGCTCATGGCAATGCCCGTGTCAGCCTCGAAGCGGGTCATCACATTGCCTTCGCCCCGCGGATAGCTGAACTCCATCTCCTTCGTTCGCCCGATGACATAGCTGTCTGTGAGTTCACCGAAGTAGATGTGCGGCCGCGTGATCGGTATCGCGCCTTGCGGCGGCAGGTCCTTCACATAGAAATCGGGCAAACCGTCACGCGTCACCTGCGCGACGGGCGAGGCCGCTACGCCGAAGCCGTGCGTGTAGACCAGCCGCTGGTTTACCCAAGTCTGGGCGTCCTGCGACAAGTTGCCGGGGACCAATTCGCGCGCGGCCAACATGACTTGCCTGCGTTCGCCGTTGATGACATAGCGGTCAATGTCGATGTCGTTGAACTGATAGTACTGGCGCAGCGCCTGCACCTGATTATATGTCTGCAGCAGCGGGCGATAGTCCCACAGCCGCACGTTGGTTAAGGTGCTGGCTTCCTCCAGCAGCGCATCCGCCGTAACGCGGCCCTGCACCTCGTAATCCTCGACGCGGATGTCCGTCAGGTCATACGCTTCGCGCGTCAGGCGAATATTGTGCTCAATGTACGGCCGCTCCAAGTTCAATTCGTTGGGGCTGACCTGGAAACGTTGCACGAAGCCGGGGAAGACGTTGCCCGCAAGTACGGCCACCGATATCCACACCACGAACAGCGCGACCATCGCCCGCCAAGCGCGGCGCTGAAATACCGTCGCCAACAAGGCCACGGCGGCTACGAGCGTGACGATAGCTAGAATGTTGTAGGCGGGCAATTGCGCCTTAACATCTGTATAACCGGCCCCATACACCGGGCCTCGCTGGCTATACACCAACTCATAAGCGTTGATGCGGTACTGCCACGCCATCAGCGCCAGGATGAGCGAAACCAACACGCCGAGATGCACCAGCACCCGCGTTCGCACCTCCCAGCCTCGCCAGCCTATGCCGCTGGCAAGGATCGCGCCGGCGAGTGAGAAGACCAGCGCCGCCATGAGCCACGTCCGCACCGCTTTCCAGATCGGCAGCGTAAAGACGAAGAACCCAACGTCGCGTCCAAACACCGGATCCGACAAGCCGAACTGAGACTGGTTGAAGTAAAGAAGCACATCTTCCCAGATGGCCGAAACCGATAGCCCAACTAAAAAGGCCAGCGCGCCCGCCGCCGCCAGCAGCGTGGGGACGACCCGCAGCCCAAACGCCGCCGCGATCTGTTCTAATGGCGTACCGGACAACCCGCGCGGGTCCAGCCGCCGCGCGAGGAAGATGTTCAACGCCACGAACAACCAGAACAGCCCTCCGCCCACGGCAAATAGACTAAGCCGCGCGGCGATGCGCGTGGTAAACACGGACGTCAGCCCCAAGCTGTCGAACCAACTCCAATCGGCCAACAGCCCGATGATCTGGTTGAAGAAGATGAAGATCAGAAACGGAATCAGATACCACAGAGCGCGCCGTGGATTCCCGCGCTGAGGGGGACGCGCCCTCTCCCGGTCAACCGGCGGTCCCTCTCCGCCGCTCTGAAGATTCTCTTCAAGCGAGCGGATCAGGTCAGAAAATGGATCAGTATTTCGCATGGCAAATCCTCTCTATAGTCTTTGACGTTTCATTGTAACAGAGAAATGGGAAAACCGGCTGTAAGGCCTGCCCGTTTATACCTGTGCTATAATTCCGGCCATGTCATCCGATTGGCCCGACCCCCTGGCCGCGCCGGAAGCGGCGCGCATCCAGACGGCATTGGAGCAGTTCTGGCCGCTCTTGGCCGACCTGGCCGAATTGCTCGCCGCACAGGAACTCCTGCTCGGCGTTGAGCGCGTCGCCGCGCTGCGCAGCCTTGTCCTAGAACTGATGCTGGCGTTGAACGGCATTCAACGACCGGCCGGCGCGCGAACGTTGAACCGCTACCTAAGCCGGCGCCAGCGGGAAGCGCTGGAAAAGACGCTGATCACGCCTCGACCCGACCACGACGCCTACGTAGGCCAGGCAGTCGCCCTCGTCGTGATCTATCGCTGGTATGCGCCGCAGTTAGTCGACAAATTTGGACTTGCATACCCCGCGGAAACCGAGCAAGAAGTCTGGCAGCGTATCAGCCGGCTCCTGCCCGACTGGCCCGCCGCGATCACGACAGACTAAGGCAGAATATGCCCGCCCCGCTTCGCATCCAGTTCGTCGCCCCGTTCGGCCTTGCCCACAAGACCACGGTATGGGCGCGCACCTTGCCGCTGGCGCGCGAACTGTGTGCACAGGGCCATCAAGTCGACATCCTGGTTCCGCCGTGGGACTGTCCGGAAGATGCGGGCGTCGACATGACGGTCGACGGCGTAGCCGTGCATAACCTGTCCGTCGGCGGCGGCCTGCCGGCGATCACGGCGCGCCTGCTACGACGCATCGACCAGGCCAAGCCGGACGTGGTACATGTAGTCAAGCCGCGCGCCTATGCCGGCATAGTGCAGTGGGCGCTCTGGCAGGCGCGCCGCTTCGGGTCTTCGCCCGCCGTCTTTCTAGACATCGACGATTGGGAACAGCCGTGGGCCGCGATCAACGGCTATCCGTGGCACATAGCGCGCTTCCTAGCCTGGCAGGAGGAATGGGGCATTCGCCACGCCAGCGCCATCACCGCGGCCAGCCGCTGGCTGACCGAGCGCGCTGCCAATGCCTCGCCGTCCATTCCGGTCGAGTACTTGCCTAACGGCGTCGACGCCGGCGACACGCCGTCGCGCCGTCGCCCGGCGCTGACTCAGCCGCGCGTGCTCTGGTTCACGCGTTTCGTCGAAACGACGCCGGAATGGATGGCCGCTTTCTGGCGTGCTCTGCGGAATGTGCTGCCCTCGGCGACATTGATCGTCGCCGGGCAAGCTTTGCAAGCCGGGAGAGAGGCCGCTTTTCGCACAGCGCTGGCGGACCCGCAGACAGAGTGGCTCGGCTATGTAGAAAGGGCGCGGCTGCCCGCCCTCTTTGCCTCCGCGACCTGCGCCATTTTCCCCTCACAAGAGACGCCGCTGCTCCAGGCTAAGTGCAGCGTGCGCATGGCAACCGCATTGCAACATGGCGTCCCCGTGGCAGCCAGCGCCGTAGGCGAGCTAGCCGCCTATGGCGCAGACGGAGCCGCGCGGCTCATCCCGCCCGACGCTCCGCCGGATGCGTTTGCACGACGCGTGGCGGCGCTGCTCCAGTCGCCGGATGAGCAAACTGCTCTTAGCGCAGCCGCACAAAGCCGCATGGCGAGTCAATATGGCTGGCCGCGTCTAGCCGCACAACTTGGCCAGTTCTATCTGGACGTTCTAGGCCATGCGGACTGAGGGGAAGCGGCAGCCCGCCGCACCTGCGCGACGCCGGTCGCTTAACCGGCTCGCAGCTTGGGCGCTCCAATGGGGGCCTGCGCTCGGCCTCTCCGCCGCCATCTACTGGTTAAGCAGCAGTCCTAAGCTGGGCAGACCCAATCTAGTCGTTACATTTCTGGCCGATCTCTTCGGCGATCGCGCTTGGTTTTCCCGCGTCCTGCCCATCGTACAGCGGCTCGACGCGGCGAGTTCTTGGCTTGCGCACTTCGCCGAGTTCGCCCTGTTAGCGCTCGCTTGGCGTTGGGCATTGCACGGGGTGCAGATACAACGACGACACAAATCGCTTCTCGCCTGGCTGCTCACCGCGCTCTATGCAGTGGCTGATGAATGGCATCAGAGCTTTGTCCCCGGTCGGCATGCCGACTGGCGCGATGTCGCCGTCGACATTGCCGGAGCGACCTTCGCCCTGGCGGCGCTGGCCTTCATCCGGCGACGCCGGAATTCGCGGGCAGGCAAGCCCTAACCCGGCAGCGGCATTCGCGGATACTTGCGGCCCGGTTCGCCCTCGTCGCGGGCGCGGGCTTGCGTCTCCTGTTCGATTTGTTCCTGCAGACGCATGCGCGCTCGATAGCGTTGCCGCTCCTTGACCTGCCAACGTGCGGGATCGTCGAGCGCGCCGACATAGCGCGCCGCGATCAGATAGCCCGTATGCGCGATCATCGAATCCTCCGGTCGCAGACGCTCCGGAATCGGCTTGTAGCCGCGCAGCAGCACTTCTTCCACCGTCACATCGACGAAGCTGTTTTCCTCCAACCCGTAGAGCAACTCTGTGACCTGGTTGGTCGTCGGCAGCAGGCTGGCGAAAAAGCCGCTGCGCCGCAACGCCCGGCCCGCCGCGGGCAAGTGCCGCCACGGGTCGCGCACATCCAGGAACACGGCATCGACGCCGCTCTCCTCAAAGCCGCGGTCAATAGCGGCCAAGTGCAGATGCACGAAGGGCAATAGGCCCACGCGCTCTAGGCTGCGCCTTGCCAGTGCATGAATGTCGGGGCGCGCCTCGTAGCTATAGACTTTGCCCGTAGGCGCCACAGCCCAGGCCAATGCGGTGGTCAGCCCGCCGCTTCCAGTGCCCGCCTCGATGACGCGGCTGCCCGCGTGCAGATTAAGGCGGTGAACCAGCCAGGCGGCATCCTTCGGATAGACGATCTGGGTCACGCGCTTGAGATGCGTCATCAGGTCATACAGCGACGGCTCAAGCAAAAGCGCCGGGTTGTTGAGCTGGCTGTACACCACATCGCCCAACTCCCGCCCGATCATGTCATCGTGGGCAAAGACGCCGAGATGCGTATGCAGCGTCCGTCCGCGCCTTAACGTGACCAGATAGCGCTTCTGATCGGCGGACAATAGCAGCACGACGTCCGACGCGTCTGTTTTGACTCTGCCCGCCCGATACCAGGGCGATGTTGGCGTTGGCGATGGT
>Ga0334886_1002718_pt1 | contig 16954 bp, 14 predicted proteins | sample GraSluR1_MG_9_FD_207232 | JGI IMG/M metagenome (GOLD analysis project Ga0334886, IMG submission 207232) | Sludge microbial communities from methane-producing bioreactor in Wageningen University, Netherlands - Granular Sludge_27_06-R1 | ecosystem: Engineered > Bioreactor > Anaerobic >...
AAGCCCTCCAACGCCGATGATACTGCCTGGGCAGCTGGGTGGGAAAGTAGGACGCTGCCGGGAGCTAATATGAGAATGACAAAAATAGGGCTGGAGAGATGATCTTCAGCCCTATTTTTTTGAATATATCATCAATGTTACTTTGGTTATGAGTTAACAAGAATAATATGATTCGTATATAATGAGAGCATGGTTAAAGAACGATCACTGATAAGAAATACCGCGGTAGTTGGAGCTGGTACATTTCTTTCCCGTATCACTGGACTCATCAGGGAAATCCTGGTTTCCTCAATGTTTGGAGCTTCTTGGGTAACTGATGTATTTTTTGTTGCCTACACCATACCAAACCTGCTTCGGCGCTTGTTTGCAGAGGGAGCTCTCAGTACTTCGGTTATTCCGGTATTTTCTCAATATTCAGAAAAAAGCCACGAAGAATCCCAAAAGTTTATTTATTCAATATTCACTGGTCTTACTATGGTCGTATCAGTTGTTTGTATGATAGGAATGACTTTTTCACCTTGGATTGTTGAAATGGTTGGAGTCGGCTTTCGTTCCGAACCGGATAAAATTCAAATGGCTATTAATATGACTCGCATTATGTTTCCCTTCTTGCTCATCATATCCTGGTCAGCTTTGGTCATGGGAATACTGAACACCCTTCACATTTTCAGTTGGTCAGCGATAGCACCGGTTTTTTTTAATGCTGGGACGATTCTTACTCTTTTGCTGCTCAGAGCCTATGCCGGCCCGTATTCTTTAGCGATCGGTGTGCTGGTTGGCGGTGTTGGTCAATTTGTTATTCAACTTTATCCCTTTTATAAAAAAGGGTATGTTCTCCGTTTTTTTAGAAAATTTTGGCACGATCCAGGGTTTCGTGAGGTGATTCGACTCATGCTGCCGGTTACCTTAGCTTTGGCAGTTGGTCAGTTGAACACTTTAGTCGATCGAATTATTGCTTCAACCTGCCAAGAAGGAGCCGTATCCGCTCTTTACTATGCTGACCGTTTATTAGAGCTCCCCTTGGGAATTTTTGGTATCGCTCTTTCAACGGCGATTCTTCCTTCTCTGTCACAGTTAGTTTTTAAAAACAATCCTCAGGAATGGAACAATACTTTTACCCAAGGAATCCGATTGGTTTTATTCATTATGATCCCTGTTACAAGTTATCTCGCTATATTTCGCAATGAAGCAATCCGCCTCATATATGAACGGGGGATGTTTGACGCTGTAGCCACTCAAATGACTGCCCAGAGTCTTTTGTTCTACGTTCCTGGACTGGTTTTCTTCTCGATGAATCATGTTATCACCAAAGCCTTTTATTCACTCAAAGATACTGTGACGCCAGTTCGAATCAGTGTTATTATGGTAGGCATCAATGTGATTTTAGACTTAATATTGGTTCGTTATTTAGGTTTTAGTGGTTTAGCTTTAGCAACTGCTCTGGTTGCAGTGTTTAATTGTATTTGGTTATTTTTTTCTCTTAAACGAAAACATGCCTTTTATGAAAAAGACCGTACCTTTTACTCTTGGTTGGTCAAAATAGTCATTCTAAATCTTATTTTTATTGGACTTTGTTGGGGAATCCTTCCTGTTGTACAAAACTTACAGAGCACGCTATCGTTGCTGGCTTTTTTTGGGATTTCATTAATTATTTTTAGCTTAATCTATGTCTTACTATCTCAACTTATGGGATTGAAAGAAGGGAAATCAATTTGGTCTTTTATGCTTCGAAAGCTGGTTGGAAAGGGTTAAAGATATGACAGAGAATCAATCAATTCGAAACTTTTGTATAATTGCTCACATCGATCACGGAAAATCAACCTTGGCTGATCGTATTTTGGATTTATGCCATACTATTCCTAAACAGAAAATGCGAGATCAAGTATTGGATCGGATGGATTTAGAGCGAGAAAGAGGAATTACTATCAAGGCAAAAGCAGTGAGATTAGAATATTTTTCTTCTCAGCGGAATTCTTCTTATGTTTTTAATATGATCGACACTCCCGGTCATGCCGATTTCAGTTATGAGGTGTCAAGAAGTTTAGCGGCTTGCGAAGGAGCAATATTGGTTATCGATGCTACCCAAGGCGTTGAGGCACAAACCTTAGCTCATACCAACATTGCTTTAGCCGAAGGCTTAGCCATATTGCCAGTCATCAATAAAATAGATCTTCCCTCAGCCAACCCCGATCGAGTTTGTGAAGAAATTGAGAATGTTCTTGGCCCTGACCACCTCCCTATAGCTTTAGTGAGTGCTAAATTGGGGAAGGGGGTTGAAGAACTCTTAGAAAAAGTAATTGATTTCATTCCACCACCTCAGGGTCAGGCGAAAAAATCTCTGAAGGCTTTAGTATTTGATTCGATATATGATTCCTACCGGGGGGTTCTGCCTTTTATACGAATTTTTGAAGGTCTCATTAATAAAGGTATTGAAATAATGATTTATTCGAATAAACAAAAATACCAAGTGATAGAAATAGGTATATTTAATCCTGACATGAAAGAGATTGAATCTCTTGGGCCAGGTGAGGTTGGATATATTTCTTGTAATATAAAAGCTATTCAGGATTGCCGAGTCGGAGACACGATAACTTTGGCGATCAATCCAACTTCTCAAGCCGTGCCGGGCTACAAAAAGGCAAAACCGATGGTTTTTTGTAGTTTTTATCCGATAAATGCCGAGGGATATGAAATCTTAAAAGAGGCATTGGAAAAGCTCCAGCTCAACGATGCTTCTTTGATGTTTGAACCCGATGTCTCTGAGGCTTTGGGATTCGGCTTTCGCTGTGGGTTTTTAGGTTTACTCCACATGGAAATCATACAAGAACGTATCGAGCGAGAATTTGACATTGAAGTGGTAGCGACTGCTCCTCACGTAGTTTATCACGTTTTGACAAAAAATGGAGAGATTATTGAGGTGAAATCTCCTCGGGATTTCCCTTCTGCCGGAGAAATTGAAGAGGCCGAGGAACCAATTGTCGAAATGAAAATTATAACTCCATCTACCGCCATTGGAGGGGTTATGGACCTCTGCCAATCCAAGCGAGGGGTTTTACAAGACATGACTTATCTGGATCCAAATACAGTGATTATACGTTACCATCTTCCCATGGCTGAAATTCTTTTCGATTTTTATAACCGTCTTAAATCGGTTAGTCGTGGATATGCAAGCATGGACTATGAATTTTTTGGTTATGCCTCTTCCAATCTGGTTAAAGTGGATATTTTAGTGAGTAAGGAAAAGGTTGATGGATTATCCTTTATCAGTCACGAAGAAAATGCCACCCGTCGGTCACGAGAATTGGTGACCCGTTTGAGGAAATTAATTCCTCGGCAGATGTTTACTGTTTCAGTTCAAGCTGCTATTGGTGGAAAAATCATTGCTCGAGAAGATGTGGCAGCCTTACGAAAAGACGTATTAGCAAAATGTTACGGTGGAGATATTACCCGGAAAAGAAAACTTTTAGAAAAGCAAAAAGAAGGGAAAAAGAGAATGAAGGCGGTAGGCAAAATAAGCCTTCCCCAGGAAGCGTTTTTAGCCGTTTTACAAACTGAAGAACAATGAGAGAAATTGCTTTATATATTCATGTTCCCTTTTGTATTCAAAAGTGTCGTTATTGTGATTTTGTTTCCTATCCCTATCATCAGTCGGAAGCTATTTCTGATTATTTTAAAGTTCTCGTTCAAGAGATTCAAATACGAGTAGAGAAGGAGAATCTTCAAAATATTGTTTTAAAGAGCATTTATTTCGGTGGGGGGACCCCATCTTTAGTCCCATCCGAAATTTTAAATGATTTTATATCGTTTCTTGGTCAAAACTTTCGGTTTTCTGAATCGATTGAAGTATCCATGGAAGCGAATCCTGGAACCTTGAATTCAGAGAAAATTCGTGAGCTTGCTCATTTAGGAGTAAACCGTCTCAGTTTAGGAATTCAAAGTTTTCAAAACCGATTTTTGTTTTTTTTAGGGAGAACTTATCAGGAAAAAGAAGTTCATAACCTTCTAAAAGATATAATTGACACTGGTTTGTTTTTGAACTGGAGTTTCGATCTGATGTACGGTCTTCCCTTTCAAACTTTTTCTGATTGGAAAAAAGAAATAGAATATCTATTCAGGTATCAACCCCCTCATTTTTCTCTCTACAACCTTACCCTAAGTCATCGGGTGCCCTTGGGAGTTTTTTATAAAAATCACTTCGCTTTATTTCCTGGACAAGACTGGGAAGCATCAGTCTACCGATGGACACAGCAAGCATTACGGAAATGTGGATATAGAAGATATGAAATTTCAAATTTTGCCAAACCTGGATATGAATGTCTTCACAATCTTACCTATTGGCGAAATCAAGAATATTTGGGTTTGGGAGTATCGTCCTGTTCTTATTTAAAAGGAATCAGAATGAAAAATGCCTCGACGTTGAGTCACTATCAAAAAAGAATCAAAAATTGCCGATCTCCAGTGGTAAACAAAGACATTCTTACCCTTAAACAAAAATTAGCGGAAGAGATAATTCTCGCCTTGAGAATGAGCGAAGGGTTTGAAACGGAAAAACTATTTCAATCTTACCCAGAAAATATGGTTCAAGAGAAACTTGCTCTTCTTGAGAATTTTGCTCTAAGTCATTTTATTCAAGAGAAGACGGGAAGGTGGATTCTTACATCCAAGGGGACTTTAATTGCTAACCAATTATTCCTTGAGATCTTAGATTAACCGAATACAAAAAGACCGTTGACACATAAAAAACAGTGCAAAGTCCTTATGAATATGATATTTTTATATTATGATTCCCATTCGAGATGAGTTACCCACCAGGAAATTTCCATTCATCACGGTTATTTTAATCGTTATTAATATATTTATATTTTTATTTGAAATCTTACTTGGTCACAGATTGGAACCGTTTTTTCAATACGGTGGTTTAGTACCAGCTTCTCTGTGGGGTAGGGGTGAGCTCAGTACGTCTTTCGTTACACCCTGGTTTACCTTGTTTAGTTCAATGTTTTTGCATGGAAACATCCTTCACCTGGGCTCAAATATGCTCTATTTGTGGATTTTTGGAAATAATGTGGAGGATTTTTTAGGACGGTTTCATTATCTTATTTTTTACCTTATTAGTGGTATGTTTGCCGGGTTGGTTCATGCTCTTCTTTTTCCCTCGTCAACTATACCAACAATAGGTGCAAGTGGTGCTATTGCTGGAGTGATGGGAGGCTATCTCATACTCTTCCCTGGAGCAAGAGTTGTTGTCATGCTCATTTTTGGTTTTTTTGTTACATTCGTGCGAGTGAAAGCTATTTTAGTTTTAGGAATTTGGATACTTCTCCAGGTGGTTTCCGGTTTAACCTCGTTGGGTATGAGTTCAAAAGGAGGAGTTGCCTGGTTTGCTCACATTGGAGGTTTTTTATTAGGCATGTTATGGTGTAAAATAGTTTCGAACCGATATTATCGAACCCATTATTGGTAAAAAATGAATTCGAATGTTTGAGGAGGAAGATACTTGTTTATAGAAGAAATAATGATTCCAGAAGCTCCAACGGTCAATGACTTCGATACCGTTGGAGATACAATTCAGTTTTTAAATCGCAGAAAACTCTCTGGAGTTCCGGTAGTAGATCTGGAACAAAACTTAGTTGGTTACTTTTCTGGAACTGATTTTTTTAATTACATTCAAAGCGAAGTAAAAAAAGAAATAGGAGGCGCAATCTTATCTTTTTATGAATTCCGAAAGAAAATGAGAGAAGTTTTTGATAAAGAAGTTTCCGAATTTTTATCGGAAAAAAGCGAATTTCTTGAAGTAAGCCAAACTGAAGAAGACGCAATTCATTTTTTCCTTCAATCAGATTTAGAATCAGTTCCAGTGGTACGGATGGGTAAAGTTGTTGGAATGTTGAGTAAAACGAAATTACTCCAGGTTATGCTAGAAAACAAATAAGAGGAGGTTGTAAAAATTGGACAAAAAAACCATTCGAGACATCCCTCAAGATCAATTAAAAGGCAAGAAAGTTTTAGTACGGGTAGATTTTAATGTTCCTCTGAATGAAAAACGCGAAGTCACTGATGACACTCGTATTGTCATGAGCTTACCGACTATTCGTTTTTTGCTGGAACTCGGAGCTCGAGTTATACTCGTTTCGCACCTGGGAAGACCGAAAGGTGGACCTAAAGAAGAGCTCAAAATGAATCCGGTTGCTTTAAAACTGGAACAGCTTTTGGGACGTAAAGTGCAAAAAGCTGATGATTGTATTGGTGAATCGGTTACTCAAATGGCTAACGGGCTTAAAGATGGTGAGGTTCTTTTACTGGAAAACGTTCGATTCTCTCCCCAGGAAGAAGCAAACGATCCAGAATTTGCCCGTTCATTAGCAAGCTTAGCCGATATTTATGTTAATGACGCCTTTGGAACCGCCCACCGAGCACACGCTTCAACAGCTGGTGTTGCCGCCTTTTTACCCGCCTATGCAGGATTCCTCATGGAAAAAGAATTGGAGTCTCTTGGTGAGAAGTTGAATCATCCAGTTCGTCCTTTCTTGGCAATTTTAGGTGGAGCAAAAGTTTCGAGTAAAATCGGTGTGATACAAAAACTGATTGAGAAGGTCGATGTTCTCCTTATTGGTGGAGGCATGTCTTATACTTTTATTAAGGCTTTGGGGTATGAAGTTGGTACCTCGCTTCTTGAAGAGAGTATGCTGGAAGAAGCCAAAAAGATTATGGATATGGCGAAAGAAAAAAATGTCGATTTTATATTACCTGATGATTTTATTGTGGCATCAGAGGGAAAAGAGGGAGTTCCCGTTCAGGTGGTTGCATGGAATCAAATGCCGGCGAATATGGGTGGTTTTGATATTGGTCCCAAAACTATTGAGAAATTTGGGCAAGCAATTATGAAAGCCAAGACCATTTTTTGGAATGGACCGGTTGGTCTTTTTGAAGTTGAACCATTTTCCACCGGAACAGTAGAAATGGCGAAAAAAGTAGCCCAAAGTGGAGCAGTGACCGTGGTTGGGGGAGGAGATACAATCGCAGCCATAAACCAAGCTGGTGTGGCTGATGCCATTACTCATATATCAACCGGAGGTGGTGCCTCGTTAGAGTTTGTGGAAGGGAGAAAGTTGCCTGGTGTTGAGGTTCTTCAAAACAAGTAATTTCCTCTTCACAAATACCGTGATGTTTTATGGGTTGGTACAATGAAGGACCTAATAAAAATAAATAATTTTGTATAACTGAAAACCCTCAAATTCTAAAAAGGGATTTGAGGGTTTTATTTTTCATCAAAACCAAGATCGAGGGATTCTAATTTTTTTATTATATTCTTCCAATGGGTTCCAGGCCAAAAAGTTTGGTTGCACCGAGGGCATACCTTTATATCGGAAAAACTGCGAAGAACATAGAGTGGCGCCCAGGGGATTTGATCCTTTTGAGAGGGAATTTCTAATGGTATATTGCAATGTGGACAGCGGGTTAAAGACAGATGAGGATGAAGTTGGAAATGATGCAAAATTTCGTTAATTTGCTTTTCGACGGTTACCGATCTGACCAAATATCCAAGGTTTTTGGCCTTTTTATACAGCAGAGTGTCTTTGGTCAATAAAATCCGGTTTTGATATCGGGCTTGAGCCAGTAATTGTGCATCAGCGAGATAACGAACATATTGGGTGTCAAAACCGAGAATTCTCAACCAGCGGGCTAACTTTCCTAACATACAATCAGCAATAAATTTGTTGTTACTCATTTATTCCTACCAATTTTTGCGACTTCCTGTTTGTTGACAACCAAAACAAACTTCTTTAGACCCCATTTAAAAAAACAGAAAAACTGTTTTTAAATATTATGTATAATAATATCAAGAAATGGGAATTATTGGTATGAATAATAGCTCATAAAAAAATCCAAAAAAAGTATTCAAACTCACTTGAAGTGTGTCATAATTGGTAAAATGGTTTAAAAGCCTTAATACGGATAAGAACAAGTTATTTTTTCACGGTTTTTTAGAGATTGGAAATCCGGAGGGTCATATTATGGCAGAAACCAAGGCGCCTTATTTTCTTGGCATTGATGTTGGAACACAAGGTTTGCGCAGTGGTATATTTGATTTAAGAGGAAATGTTGTTGCACTTTCTTTTTACTCCTATCCCGAATACCATCCCCGTCCAGGATGGGCCGAACAAGATCCTATCGATTGGTGGAAGGCAGTCCAGGATACCGTTCGACGTTGTATCTATGAGGGAGAAATCCAACCTGAAGATATTGCATCAATCAGTGTTAGTGCCAGCTCTTGCACCGTATTACCGGTAGACCGTTTTGGGAACCCCAAATACCGAGCTATTATGTGGATGGATGTGAGAGCGTTTGATCAAGCAGCGAGGATTAATGCCACTGAGAATCCGATTTTAAGATACGCAGGTGGCCACGAGTCACCGGAATGGATGATTCCGAAAGCTCTTTGGCTTAAAGAGAACTTACCAGACATATTTGCCAATTCTGATTTTATCGTTGAATGTCAAAACTGGGTGGTTTATAAACTTACCGATCGTTGGGTAACATCGCTGAACAATGCCATTTGTAAGTGGAATTATTGTCCTACTGAAGATGGATGGCCGGTATCTCTTTTAAGAGATTTAAATTTTGAAGAAGTTCTCCAAAAATGGCCCCGCGAAATCATTCCGGTAGGAAAACCGGTGGGTGAGTTAACCAAACGGGCTGCTCATGAACTTGGTCTCATACCAGGGATTCCTATTATACAAGGTGGAATTGATGCTTATGCTGCAATGGTTGGGTTAGATGTAGTCCATCCTCAACGATTAGCCATAGTGATCGGATCATCAACCTGTCATATGGCATTATCGGAAACGCCAATATTCAGTAAAGGAATTTGGGGTCCTTACCAGGGAGCGGTTCTTCCGGATATGTGGATTTTGGAAGGTGGGCAGAGCTCCACTGGTTCGATTATCAAATGGTTTAGTGATAATTTTGCTGCCCAGGAATGTAAAGAAGCTTGTGATATCGGAGAAAGCCTGTTTGATGTTTTGGATAAAATTGCTGCCCAGGTGGCTCCTGGTTCTGATGGATTGATCGTTCTTGATAATTTCCAGGGGAATCGAAGTCCCTATCAGGACCCGTTAGCACGTGGAGCTTTATGGGGTCTATCCCTGAGCCATACCAAAGCCCATGTGCTGAGAGCGATGTATGAAGGAACAGCTTATGGGACTTTCCATATTCTTGAAGTCTTAGCTCAAGATGGTTTTGATGTTCAGGAAATGTATGCCAGCGGTGGTGGAGCCCGGAGCAAACTGTGGTTGCAGATCCATGCTGATGTAACCAATGTTCCGATCTATTTAACGACAGTTGAGGAGGCCAGCACCTTGGGGACAGCAATATACGCAGCGGTTGGAGCTGGGTTTTATAATAACATTCCTGATGCGACGTTGAAAATGGTACAAATATCCGGACAAATTTACCCAATTAAAGAAAACTATGAAATCTATCGTTTTTACTATGATAAATATATCAAGAGTTATTTCTCAATGAAAGATTTAATGCACGAAATTTCTACTCGTGTTAACCGCAATCAAAATTCCGCTCGGTCCCATTAAGTAACCGGGCGGAATTTTTCTTTTTTCTTTCGCTCCTCACTCCTTTAATGTCGGAAATGGCGAATTCCGGTAAAGATCATACCAATACCTAAGCGATTACAGGCATCGATTGAATCCTGATCATGAATTGACCCTCCAGGTTGGATAATTGCTGTTATCCCATGCTCGGCGGCAGCCTCAACAACGTCTGGAAAGGGGAAAAAGGCATCAGAGGCCAAAACCGATCCAACTTCCTTTCCCTCGGCTTTTATGCAGGCAATTTTTAGAGAGTCAATCCGACTCATTTGACCAGCTCCAATTCCTACGGTTTGCAACCCTTTAGTAAGAATGATCGCGTTGGACTTGGTATGTTTGGCTACTATCCATCCAAACAAAAGGCTTTCTCTTTCCTGATCGGAGGGGGAGAGGTTGGTTACGGTTTTTAATTGATTGGGATCATAACTAATCCGGTCAGGATTCTGAACCAGATAACCGCCATCCAATTTTTTAATATCATATTCTGCTGGGTTACTTAAAGGAGCTTTTAAAATTCTCAAGTTTTTCTTTGCTTCGAAAATTTTCAGTGCTTCAGGTTGAAATTCAGGAGCAATAACTACTTCAATAAATAAATTCTTAAAAACCATTGCTGTCTCGGGGTCTACGGTTCGATTAAAAGCGATGATTCCGCCAAAAGCTGATGCTGGATCACACTCCAAGGCTTTGGTTGCTGATTGAGTTAATACTGGATCGACTGCCACTCCACAGGGATTATTATGTTTCACAATAACCGTTGCTGGTTGAGTAAATTCCCGAACCAAGGAATAGGCTGCCTGGGTATCATAAAGATTATTGAAAGAAAGCTCTTTCCCGCCAAATTGCTGATAAGCATTCATAAAGCCTTGACGATCTAGGGAAAGGTCTTCGTACAGTGCAGCTTTTTGATGAGGATTTTCTCCATAGCGAAGGGAATTTTTTTTCTTCATTTTTATGGAAATATAGGAAGGGAAATCATCGGTTTGATTATCCATCAGTTGAGATAGATAATTGGCGATATAAGAATCATATTCCGAGCTTTTTAGAAAAGCTTGAATAGCATACTGTCCAGACAAATGGGAAGGGAAGTGTTCATGGTTTTTTTCTAATTCTTCCATAAATGAAGGATATTGCTCGGGAGAGGATAGGATGACTACATGTTTGAAATTTTTTGCCGAAGCCCGAAGGAGAGTAATTCCACCAATATCGATCTCCTCAACTACTTTTTCCAAAGCAGTTTCTCCTGAAGCCATCATTTGTTCAAAAGGATACAGGTTACAAACGACGCAATCAATCGGGTTGATATTGTGGGTGTTGAGATCATTTATATCGCCCTCAAGATCGCGACGGGCTAAAATTCCACCTTCAATAATAGGATGAAGAGTTTTTACCCGACCCCCTAATATTTCAGGAAAACCGGTTACTTCTGAAACCTCTTTGACTGGATAGCCCAAATCACGAATGAATCTTGCAGTTCCACCGGTAGCAATCAAGGAAATATTATGTTTCGAAAAGAAAGCGACTAAATCAGCCAAGCCGGATTTGTCTGAAACACTAATTAAAGCGGTCTTAATCGGTATCATGCTGTTACCTCCATTTTTTGGTAAGTTTATCGAAAAAACCGTTTGTTTAGGTTTTTCAATTTATTATGAAGATAGTTTATTGGTTATTATAATGTTTTCATTCAAAAAGAGAAATTCTTCTTTCGAGGAGCTCAATTTTAAATTCCATTTATACGGTGAACACGAGAGATGAGTTGCGAGTAGTGAATAGCGAATGATGAATGAAAAGAACTCACCCTCATCCTTCCATCAAGGGAGAAGGAATTTTGAGTCGTCATTGCAAGACCTGGTTTTTTGAGGTCGTGGCAATCTCTTCAGTCATCTTTTATTATGTGTGATATTGTGGAATTGGTATAAATGAGATGCTTATCATGTCCGGTAAATGCTACCTTCCTCAGAATGAAAGAATGGCTCAATGAGATTCTCACGGCGCATAATATGCTCCTCAGAATGATAACCTTCCATGGCAACCCTTTTTCAAAATAAAAATTATGAATTTCGTTGAAAAACTGGACGTTCAGGGTTAACTTGAGTAATATTATATATATTTTACGACCGGTTTTGGAATGAGGTGTGTGAAAAAAATGATGAGTTCTCGTATATTGATTGTTGGAAGTTTGAATATCGATATGATTTTGAAAGTTGATCGAATGCCTGAGACCGGGGAGAACCTTTTTGCCCGTCAATTCACTATGCTGCCCGGTGGAAAAGGAAATAACCAAGCCATAGCTTGTGCACGGTTAGGGCTTATGGTGTACATGGTTGGTAAAATTGGAGATGATGATTTTGGAGCTCGTCTTCGCTTGAATTTGGAGCAAGAAAATGTTGATTTCAATTTTGTCACCAAGCAAGCTTTAACTCATTCAGGTTTGGCTTTTATATTTATCGATACCAAAGGAGAAAACCGAATTTTAGTTGCGCCCGGAGCAAATATGAAACTTTCAGTTGACGATTTAGAAAATGCTTCCCAGCTTTTTAAAACATGTGATTATCTCATACTTCAACTCGAGGTACCCCATAGTGTGGTAAAGAGCGCGATCCAAAAAGCTCACGAGAACGATGTTAAAGTCATTCTTAACCCGGCACCCGCTCAACCTTTTCCTATTGAAGTCCTGACTGAAAAAGACGTTATCACCCCTAATCAATATGAGGCTGAAGTATTGAGCGGGGTTAAGATACGAAGCATTGAGGATGGCGTGCAAGCATTGAAAACCTTGGATAAAAGATGTCCATCTCGTAAGGTTATTACTTTGGGAGAAAAAGGAGCATTAGCCAGTGATTCTGGAAATCGATGTATTCATTTGGTTCCCAGAAAAATTGATGTTCAGGATACCACTGCGGCGGGTGATGCTTTTAATGCTGGTCTGGCTTATGGATTATCCAAAGGATTGGATTGGGTAACAACTCTTCAATTGGCAAATAATGCCGGTGCTATTGCCTGTACTCGAATTGGCGCTCAGAGTGCTCTTCCTTATTTGCGGGATATTGATAGTTTCTATTCAATTCAAGGCGCGGGTGAAATTCGATACTTCGATGTTTAATCTAACCTTTGATGAAAATATTCAGATTTTTCTCCGATTGATACTGGCTTTTATGGCAGGTGGACTTATTGGTTATCAGCGTGAAAAAGCAGAAAAACCAGCAGGTCTGCGGACTCATATATTGGTTTGTATCGGTTCAGCTTTAATAACTTTAGTATCGATTTATGGCTTTGGGAAAATGGGTTCTGACCCTTCCCGCATTGTGGCACAAATTGTCAGTGGAATTGGTTTTCTTGGGGCGGGGACAATTTTCCGTTTTGGACCTTCAGTAAAAGGATTGACAACGGCTGCCAGCTTGTGGGCGGTATGTGGAGTTGGCATTACTATTGGAGTTGGTCTTTATTTTGCTGCTCTCTTATCAGTTTTATTGATTATGGCAGTATTGGCTTTATTGGAACTCTTTGAACAGCGATTAAGAACTAAAGGAGCCCATTTAATCCGAGTCTTGATATTCGATACCCCAGGAACAATTGGAAAAATTGGGGAAAAATTAGGAGAAATGGAAGTAAGCATAAAAAACATAAAAATGCTTCGGGAGGGATTAAATTTGATGAGATGTTACCTCTGGTTAGACCTCCCTGCCCACCTCTCTTTAACCATGGTTTTGAGTGCACTTCAGGAATTAGATGCGGTCCAAGAGGTTGAAGTTGATTAAGCGCTTTATATTGAAATAAAGATAATTTAAAGAACGAGAAGGAAAACTTGAGAAAAAATGGAAAAAATTACTTTACCTAAAGGAACAAAGGATATCGGAGATCCGGAAATATTTATTTGGTATCACGTCGAGAATATTGTCAGAAAAGAGGCAGCTCATTTTCATTATATCGAATTAAGAACACCTCTTTTTGAACAGACTGAGCTTTTTGCTCGAGGGGTAGGAGAGGAAACCGATATTGTCCAAAAGGAGATGTACACCTTTCTTGATAAGGGAGGCCGCAGTGTAACCCTCCGACCGGAAGGAACGGCACCGGTCATGAGGTCCTATCTCGAACAGAGCTTCCATATCCACAATCCTCGGATGAAATATTTTTATATGGGACCCATGTTCCGTTATGAACGACCCCAAGCTGGTCGAATGCGGCAGTTTCACCAATTTGGATTTGAGGCAATCGGATTTCAAAGTCCGGCAGCCGATGCCGAGATTATTCTTTTGGCTGATCGAATATATAAAAAAATTGGATTAAAAAATATCCGTTTAGAAATCAATAGTTTGGGATGTAAAAAATGTAAACCGCAATATCTGGAAGCTTTAAAAAATTTTTTGCGAAACCAAGCAGCCCAATTCTGCAGAAATTGTTCCAACCGTATTGAGACCAATCCTCTCAGAGTGCTGGATTGTAAAAATGCATCATGTCAGAATATCCTTCATAGTGAAAGTTTTCCGATTATCCAAAATTTTCTCTGTGATGACTGTCTCACTCATCAAAACCATGTAATCGGAATTCTCGAAAGCGCTCAAATCCACCCGGTTATTAATCCTTATCTGGTAAGAGGTCTTGATTATTATATAAAAACTACCTTTGAAATGAAGACCGAAGAATTAGGAGCCCAAAATGCCATTGGAGGAGGAGGCCGATACGATAATTTATCTGATGCTTTAGGAGTAAAAGGCATCCCGGGGGTCGGATTTGCTGCCGGGATGGAACGAATTATTCTCCTTTTGCAAAAACAGAGCGAATCAAAAGCATTTTTCCAGAAACCATTTATTTATTTATCTCCTCTTGATCAACAGGGAGAAGATGTTTTATTACGGCTTTCTATCGTTCTTGACGAAAATTCAATTCCCTTTCATTTAGATTTTTCAGATAAATCCCTGAAATACCATTTTAAAAATGCTCAGCGAATGGACGCTTCTTTTATTATCATTGCTGGAGAAAACGAATATCAGACCAAGACGTATACTTTAAAAAACATGTTATCTGGGGAACAAAAAGTAGTTTCTCAAACAACTCTAATTGGTGATTTGCTGGAGGCATACCAAAATGTTAAGAACACATAATTGTGGGGCATTACGCAAGGAAGATATTGGCAAAGAGGTACTTCTGGCTGGATGGGTTAACCGTCGTCGGGACCACGGTGGGGTTATCTTTATTGACCTTCGGGACCGGTGGGGTTTAACTCAGCTGGTGATTGATTCCAACCAGCAAGAGATCTACCAACATGCCAATTCAGTGAAAAGTGAATTTGTTCTCCAAGTAAAAGGAATAGTTCGAGCTCGGCCTGAAGGTTTGGCAAATCTAAAGTTACCCACCGGAGAAATCGAAGTGGCTGTTTCTGAAGTTATTATTCTTTCCGAATCGAAACCTCTTCCTTTTGAAATTGAAGAGAAAAACGAGACCGACGAAAGTTTGAGACTGCGCTATCGATATTTAGATCTTCGCAGAACCAGAATGCAAAAAAATTTAATGCTTCGCCATCAGGTTTGTCAGTCGGTCCGCCGCTATCTTTCTGAACGGCAGTTTATTGAAGTCGAAACCCCATTCTTAACCAAGAGCACTCCTGAGGGAGCTCGTGACTTTTTGGTGCCCAGTCGTTTGAATGAAGGGAACTTTTATGCGCTTCCCCAATCACCTCAACTTTTTAAACAAATATTGATGATAGCTGGTTACGATAGGTATTTTCAAATTGCTAAGTGTTTTCGTGATGAAGACCTTCGCGCTGATCGTCAGCCAGAGTTTTCCCAAGTGGACATAGAGATGTCCTTTGTTGAACGGGAAGATATTTTTGAATTAATTGAAACCATGATGAAAAATTTATTTTATGAAGTATTAGGAATACAATTAGAAGCCCCCTTTCCCCGAATGAGTTATGATGAAGCGATGAATTGTTATGGTTGCGATAAACCAGACCTTAGGATTACCTGCACCATTGATGATCTTTCGTCCTTGTTAGAAGGGAATATTGAAGTAGGTTCAAAAACCGATTCCTGGAATGGGTTGTTTCTTCAAGATTGGAAAGGTTTCTCACGAAAAAAAGCTGACCTTCTCTCTCAAATGGCTAAAAATGCCGGAGTTTCTCTCTCCTATATAAAGTTCGCCAATGAAGCAGGGACTTCGCCTTTAAAAAATAAAATTGCTGAGCAAACCTGGAGAAAAATTATTGAGAAATATCCATTTCAAGAAGATTCGCTTTTGCTCATTGCCTGGGGCGATCGACCAAAGGTTCTTGCTTTTTTGGGAAATCTGCGAGTAAATCTGGGCGAAGAACTCAACCTCATCCAGAATCAGTTTAAGTTTTGTTGGATCCATGATTTTCCGCTTTTCGAATGGAATCTTGAAGAAAACCGATGGGATTCGATGCACCATCCTTTTACAGCTCCTCTTTTGGACCAATTGGATCAATTAAATATCGATCCCAGCAAAGTCAAAGCCCAGGCCTATGATATTGTTCTCAATGGTTTTGAAATAGGCGGGGGAAGCATCAGAATTCACCGGTCCGATTTGCAAGAGAAAATATTCCAGTTGCTCAATTTAAGTGAAGGAGAAATTCAGCAGAAATTCGGTTACTTTATTGAAGCCCTTCAATATGGTTGTCCTCCTCATGGAGGTATAGCTTTGGGACTGGATCGTATAATGATGCTCATGAGCGGTGAAAGCTCTATTCGTGAAACCATGGCTTTTCCCAAAACCCAGAAGGGGACCTGCTTGATGTCGGGTGCTCCATCTCCGGTTTCCGATGACCAACTTATGGTATTAGGAATACAGTTGAAAAAAAAGAAGGAACCCAGATCAACGAAGGATGGTTCCTAATGTGGAATTGAATTTGAAATGCTATACAGGTTATGTTATTATTTAGCAAAAAGGTGATTTGGGTTTGTAGCCCTGCTATGCAGGTGATGCCATAGTTGGCTTTGACCCAACATCCTTTCCCTGGGAGTCAATCTTCCGGCAAACTGTGGTTTGCAGGAGAGGGCACCCACTTTTTTTGAGGGCAAGGATCAAAGCAGATGGCACACCACAATGTGGGGCTATAATTTGTGATAGAAGGAAACCCGGAGGAAGGAGTGTTCCACTGTGGAAGAAAACAAAAACCTTGAGATGCTTCACGAGGACATCGAAAACATCCATCCAATCAGACCCGGTGAGCTGATTAAAGGAAAGGTTATTAAAAAGGGAGAAGAGGGTTATTTTGTCAATATTAATTATAAGGCCGAAGGAATTCTTCCTTTTAAAGAAAAGCTCACTGACGGTGAAGGAGAAGTCGTTAATGACACCGAAGAAGGAGAAGAAATCTGGGTAGTTGTTAACCG
>Ga0334886_1002734_pt1 | contig 16887 bp, 9 predicted proteins | sample GraSluR1_MG_9_FD_207232 | JGI IMG/M metagenome (GOLD analysis project Ga0334886, IMG submission 207232) | Sludge microbial communities from methane-producing bioreactor in Wageningen University, Netherlands - Granular Sludge_27_06-R1 | ecosystem: Engineered > Bioreactor > Anaerobic > Unclassified...
ATAGTTAATGTTTGATCTTTTGCGACACACAAGGCAACAACTCTGTCTTCTTTTTTCAATCTTATTCCTCTTACACCTTGGGCAGTTCGTCCCATAGATCTCGCATCTCTCTCATCAAATCTAATTGCCAAACCTTTATGGGTGATTATAATTATATCGTCTTCACCTTCAGTTCTCTTAACACCCACAACTCTATCATTCTCTCTCAGGCTCAAGGCTATTATTCCGTTTGATCTGGGATGGCTGTACGCTTTTAACTCAGTTCTTTTGACATACCCCTTTTCTGTAACTGCAAACAAATACCCTTTCCAATCATTATTCACAGGAATAACTGTTCTCACTTTGGAGTCGCCAACTTGGAGTAAGTTTTTAATATGCCTTCCTTTCGCATACCTGCCCATTTCAGGTATTTGGTATGCTTTTATCCAGTAAACTTTTCCATCTTCTGTGAAAACCAAAAGCCAGTCTCTATTTTTAACAGCTATGATATCATCAACCATGTCTTCTTTTGTTTTCATTCCTATAACTCCTTTTCCGCCTCTTCCCTGTGCGCGATATTCATCCATTTGAACTCTTTTAACATATCCATCTTGCGTCAAAATAATGACAACTTGATCATCATTAACCAATTCATCATTATCAAACGTTTCAAAAACTTGGTTTGAAATTTCTGTTTTTCTTTTGTCGCCGTATTTTTCTTTTATTTCTAAAAGTTCATCTCTTATTACTTGCATTAAAACAGATTCATTGTCAATTATTGTTTTATATGCTTTAATTTTAATTTGAAGGTCTTTTAATTCATCCTCGAGCTTAGATCGTTCTAAACCAGTAAGTTTTTGAAGTTTCATATCCAAAATTGCCTTTGCTTGAACTTCGCTTAGATTAAATCTTGACATTAATTTTTCTGAAGCTTCTTTAGGATCATTCGACTGTTTTACAATTTTAACAGTTTCATCAATATTATTAACGCAAGTTATCAAACCTTCAACTAAATGTTTTCTTTCTTCTGCTTTTTTCAAATCAAATTTAGTGCGCTTTAATACAATGTCTCTTCTGAAATCTATAAAATTATTCAAAAGTTGTTTCATGTTTAATTGTTTAGGAATGCCATTTACAATTGCCAAATTAATTATTCCATAAGTTTTGCTCAGATCTGTTAACTGGTATAAATTTTTCAGTACAACATCAGGATCAAAACCTTTATCAATGTCAACCAATACTAACATTCCTCTCCTGTCAGACATATCTCTGATGTCTCTTACTCCCTCAAGTTTTTTGTGTTTAACCAAGCTTGCGATTTTGCCAATCAAACTCGCTTTATTTGTTTGGTAGGGGAGTTCAGTTATTCTTATTTGCATTCCTTTTTTTGTTTCAACAATTTCTGCTTTTGCATTAACTCTAATTGAGCCTCTTCCATTTTTGTAAGCATTAAGAATCCCGTTTTTGCCCATTATTGTTCCACCTGTTGGGAAGTCAGGACCTGGGAGTACCTTTAAAATTTCTGTTAAATCAACAGAGGGAGTATCTATTGTCATAATCAACGCATCAACAACTTCTCCTAAATTGTGGGGCAGCATATTTGTAGCCATGCCTACTGCGATTCCAGATGATCCATTTACCAACAGAGTTGGAATTTTGGTTGGCAAAACAACTGGTTCTTGCAATGATCCATCAAAATTATCTGTAAAATTAACAGTTTCTTTTTCAATATCCTTCAAAATTTCATCTGATATTTTTGATAATCTCGCTTCTGTATATCTCATAGCAGCAGCAGAATCTCCATCAACAGAACCAAAGTTTCCCTGACCGTCAATTAATTCATATCTCATTGAGAAGTCCTGTGCCATTCTAACCAATGAATTATAAACAGCCAAATCGCCATGGGGGTGAAATTTACCCAACGTTTCTCCAACTATTCTTGCACATTTTTTATATGCTTTTGAATGAGTGTTCCCCATAGCATGCATAGCAAACAATATTCTCCTGTGAACTGGTTTGAGACCGTCTCTAACATCTGGTAATGCTCTGCCTATAATAACACTCATTGAATAATCTATATATGATTCTTTCATTTCTTTTTCAATAGGTTTAATCAATTCTTTCATTTAACTCACCTTAAATATCAAGCATTCTAACATCTTTAGCATGTTTTTGGATAAATTCCCTTCTAGGTTCTACTTCTTCACCCATAAGTATGCTAAAGAGTTCATCTGCATATGCTGCATCTTCAATATTCACCTTAATCATTGTTCTAGTGTCTGGATTCATAGTTGTATCCCACAATTGCTCAGGATTCATTTCTCCCAAACCTTTGTATCGCTGTATCCCTGGATTACTCCCAATTTCTTCTAAGGCTTTTTTCAATTCTTCATCAGAATAAACATATCTGTTTTTTCCAATTTTATATAATGGGGGCATCGCAATGTATATCCTTCCATTTTCAATCAATTCGCGCATATATCTGTAAATCAACGTCAATAGTAGTGTTCTAATATGTGCACCATCTACATCTGCATCAGTCATTATAACTACTTTTCCATATCTTAATTTTTTAATATCAAATTCTTCTCCAATATTTGTACCTATTGCTTTAATCAAAGTCCTAATCTCTGCACTATTCAAAATTTTATTTATTTGTGCCTTTTCAACGTTCAATATCTTTCCCCTGAGTGGTAAAATAGCTTGTGTTGTTCTATCTCTTGCTTGTTTGGCCGAACCACCTGCAGAATCACCTTCGACAATATATATCTCACTTTTTTCTAAATCATGTGTTGCACAATCAGCAAGTTTTCCAGGCAATATGGCAGTTTCCAAAGCGCTTTTTCTTCTTATAAGGTCTTTTGCTTTTTGTGCTGCTTCTCTTGCTCTTGCAGCCCGCAGAACTTTATTTAATATTGTGTTTGCGCTTTCAGGATGTTCTTCTAAAAATTGTTTTATTTTTTCATAAGCGATTTTACTCACAATTCCTTGAACTTTCAAATTTCCAAGCTTTGTTTTAGTTTGTCCTTCAAATTGAGGATCAGAAATTTTAATAGAAATTATTGCTGTTAAACCTTCTTTTACATCTTCTCCACTTATTTTATCATTTATTTTGTTGTTTTTTGCAAAATCATTAATTGCCCTCGTAATCGCAGTTTTAAACCCAGTTAAATGAGTTCCGCCTTCTATAGTATTGATATTGTTTACAAAACTCAATATGGTTGGAGAATAAACAGTGGTGTATTGCATTGCAATATCAACATATACATCTCCTTGTTTATTTGAGAAAAATATTACATCGTGAATACTTTCTTTTGCACGATTTATGTATTTTGTAAAGCCTATCATGCCTTCTTGGGAATGAAAGGTGTCGCTTTTATTTGTTTTTTCATCAAAAATTGTGATCTCTACTCCTGCATTCAGAAAGGACAATTCTCTGAAACGAGATGCCAAAATGTCATAGTCAAATTCAGTACTTTGAAATATTTCTTTGTCAGGTTTAAAATGAATTGTTGTCCCTGTCGTTTGAGTTTCTCCAATGTTTTCAACATCTGAAACGGGTTTTCCCAGTTCGTATCTCTGTTTCCAAATCTTTCCATCCCTATAAACTGTAACAATCATTATTTCAGATAAAGCATTAACTACACTAACACCAACTCCGTGCAGCCCTCCGCTAACTTGATATGTTTTTTTGTCAAATTTCCCACCTGCATGCAAAACAGTCATAACAACTTCCAATGCAGATTTTTTTAATTTAGGGTGTGGGTCTACTGGCACACCCCTCCCATTATCTTTTATCAGTACGCTCCCATCTCTTTTCAAAATAATTTCAATTTTACTGCAAAATCCTGCCATTGCTTCGTCTATAGAATTATCTACAACCTCGTAAATTAAATGATGAAGCCCCCTCATACCTATGTCTCCTATATACATTGCAGGTCTCTTTCTAACAGCTTCTAAACCTTCTAAAACTTGAATGTTTTCGGCCGTATATCCATTATTATTTCCATTTACATTTTCCATATTCTCTCCTCTAAATAAAATTAAATTTTATTTTAAACATCTACAAATATTTGCTCTTTAAACATATTTCTTTTGTGTTTTTTATTTATAAAGCTTCGCTTTATTCTATAAATTGATTTTCGCAGCTTTTTACCGACGTTAAAATTACCATTAAAAAGCCATTAAAAAACACAAAATAAAAAAGGCTTTCACATATGGCTAAAAAGTGCGACATTTTAATAGATCACTTTAATACCAATTGTTGTTGGCCTTCACACACCCCTATCTTTTCTTCTTCATTTATTTTGTAAAACATTACTGGTTTTATTAGTTCAATTTTATTTCCATCGGGCGTCATTGTTTTCAAAGATAGCGTATACAGATCGGAATTGCCGTATTTTTTAATTTCTAATACAAATGCCTTTCGCACAGTTTTTGATCCCTCTTCAGTATCTTTTTCACATTCGGGAGAGGGGACTATACCATTTCTAATTATTCTGTAAGTTTTATTTTCAGATCCTGTTATATCAACACCAATATGCTGTTTAATTTTTCTGAAAAACACACTTTCTGAAATTTGAGGATATGTTTCACAATATGCAGCAATTGTCAGCAGATATCTTATTTGCTCGTGAAGAGGAGGCAATTCCCAAGATATATCTCCGTTGTATTCTCTAACGTTCCCTTGAATTTTTAGTTTTATAGAGGGCTCTTCTGAAAATTCTATAGATGCAATCATTTCTTGAAATATCATTCCAGCCATGTCTTCCTCAGTTTCTTTTTTTATTAATCTTTTTTTAATTTCATCCAATTCTTCTCGCATCTGTTCTAATCTCTTCTCTTTTTCTGAAGAAGATGCCAAATCTGCTTGTGCAATACCAAGTTGTTCATAATATCTTTTTAGCCCTATAGTTTCTATATTTCTTTCAGTTATAAGTTCTGAAACTTTTAAAATATTAGTTTTACTAAAGGCGTCTTCCCATTCCCTATTGATAAGTGATAAATGTCTGAAAATATCTTTTGCAATTAACACAGTCGCATCATATTCATGTTTTCCAATATGTGTGGCCGATGGTCCTGCGTTTTCAATTTTTTCCATCATAGACACAAGTTCGTTTTTTTGTCGCGACAACATTTTTTTCAATTCCAATCTATCAATATCTTTTGATTCCCAAATTACAATTCTTTCATATTCTGCAATTTGAGATCTCTTTTTTCTTATTTCTTTTTTGCATTCATCGATTATTGTTTGCAATTTAAATTTTTCATTTCCAAATTTTGGAGAACTAATTTCTTCAGAAAGAAGAGCAATATCTGTTTTCAATTTCCCAAAGTTTTGTGCCGTATGTTTATTTTCGATAATACGTTTTACAATTTCTTTTACATTTACAGATTTTCTATGTGTCATTTAATCACTCCCCTTTTGTTAACTAATTTGTTTAATATGGTATATTATGGTGTTTAAGTATATAAACGTTTGGATATTTTTTTCAAGAAAATTTTTAAATGCTCCATACATACATACTGCAATGACAATTGAAAAACAGATTAAAGAAGGAAGCGTTGTTTTTGATCTCGGCAATTCTTTTTACAATCCTGCAATGGAGTTAAACAGAACTGTTTCTTCTTTATGTGTTGGTGCGATAGATGAAACTTTGAAAATTTGTGACGGTATGTCAGCCTCAGGGATTCGAGGACTAAGGTATAAAAAAGAAAATAAAAATGTAGAACTGGTGAATTTAGTTGATACAAACAAAAGGGTTTGTCCTTTGATTAAAAAAAATATAAAACTCAATAAAATAAAAAACTGTAAAGTATTTTGTGAAAATATTTTAGAACATCTATCTGCCCATCATGAGTATAATTTTATTGAACTGGATCCGTTTGGAACACCAGGTCCCTTTTTGCATAGTGCAATGAGTTCCTTTGCTGCAAACTCTTCAACAAAAAATGCAATTTTATCGGCAACAGCAACTGACACGGCAGTTCTTCATGGTGCGCATTGGAGGGCAACACCCAAACAATATCACGCAAAGCCAATCCACGAAATGTTTTTGTATGAATTTGGCACAAGAATTTTATTGGCCCATATTGCCCGTGTCGCGCACGAATATGAATATAAAATAGAACCAATAATGAGTTTTTCACACAGACATTATGTCAAATGTATTATGCGCGTTGTTCGTGGTGCAATTCCTGCAACAGAACAGGAAAATCAAGATATTGGATATTTAATTTTTAATCCAAAAACTTTTGAATTCAAATCTGTTTGCTTAAAGGATTTTTACAACAATGGTTTGAAAAAGAAAAAAGATGAAATTATTGGGGGTCCGATATACCTGGGCAAAATTCAAGACGGAAAAATATTGAAAAAAATGCTCCAATCTTCATCTTTTCTTTATCCTAATTCTCAAGCAACCAAAATGATTGGTTTAATGGCTGAAGAAAAAGAATTACTATATTATGATTTGCATTATATGGGGGGGATTTTGAAAAGCTCTGCCCCAAAAACAATGGATGTTATCGAAAAACTAAAACAAAAAGGATTTAATGCAACTTTAACACATTTTGTTTCAACTGGGGTTAAAACCAATGCCTCAGCAAAAGAAGTTAAAAAGGTTTTCAATCGTTTAAGTAGGTGATTAAATGGAAAAAATTATTTTATCGTTGGGTGGGAGTGTTGTTAACCCTGGAGAACTAAATATCGGATTAATCAAAAAACTTTCAAAGATTTTAATCAAATCAAAACAAAAATACGGTATTGTTGTTGGTGGGGGGTGGCTTGCTAGAAAAATGGTTTTAGAAGGAAAAAAGCTTTCTACAAATCAAGATTATTTAGATGACTTGGGCATAAATTCAACTAGGGTTAATGCGCAGGCAGTTTTAGGTTATTTTATTGAAAAAAAACAAAAAGTTTATCCAAAAATTTGTTTAACTGTTGAAGAAGCAGAGAAGAAATTGAAAAAATACAATTTTGTTTTTATGGGTGGCACTGCACCCGGGCATACGACCGATTATGTTGCTGTTAAACTTGCAGAAAAATGCAAAGCCAAAAAAGTTGTAAATATCAGTAATGTTGATGGAATTTATACTGCTGATCCAAAATATGATAAAACTGCAACAAAAATTCCAGAAATGAGTTTAAATGATTTGTACAAGATGATGATAAAAGAAAAGTTCAAACCCGGGCAGAATTTAATTTTTGATCAGAAAGCAACTGTTTTAGCAAAAAGAAATAAAACAGAACTGCATTTTATAGGTTCTATAAATATGGGCGATATAATTAAAATAATAAAAGGAAAAAAACATGGGGGCACCACAGTAAAATAAATTCAGACTAACCTTTCACTGTAAAATTTACTTATCTAATTCATCAAAATCTTCTTTTCTTTTTTTCAAGTGTGCAATATGTTTTTCTTTTTCTTTTTTAAATTTTACTTTCTTAAATTTATATTTTTCAATCATGGATGCTACTTTTGTTCCGCCAAGAAAATGTGGCATTATAACATATGTAACTCCTTCATCATAGAGTTCAAAGACATCTTCAATTTGTGTTGAAACAGGTAGGAAGATTGGCTTTTTCTTTTGACTTTTTATTTTTTTGGATATCAATAAATTAGTTTCAACGTCAGGTATTGTGGATATAATCATTTTTGCGTTTCCAATTTCCAGTTCATCCAAAAGTTCAGAATCATTTGCATCCCCATATCTGCACTCAATCCCTTTATTAGAGAGTTTGATAATTGTTTCCGGATCATAATCAACGACAAGTATATTTTTATCAATTTTTTTCAATGTTTTGAATACATCAAATCCAATTCTATTGTATCCGAACAGAATTATTCCATATTTCCCATCTGTTTGATATTTATACTCATCAATTTTTTTCCCCTTTCGTTCAAAAAATGAAAGAAAACCCGATATGTAGGGATAAATTTTTCCAGAATAAAGAATCATATATGTTGAGCCAGTTATGGTTATTATTCCAACTATTGTTATAATGGACAAAATCTCATTTGTTAAATGCCCCAATCGTATTCCTAAAGTAATCAAAATCAAGGAAAATTCGCTTATCTGTGCAACAGTTAGACCTGCCATGAATCCATTTCTTTTTGTGTATCCCATTAATCCCATCAATATTATTACAATTAATGGATTTCCAATAAGTATAAGTGCTGATAAAACTAGTATTAATGGTATTTGCTGAAGAATGTTTCCAAACACCATTTGTGATCCTAACATTATAAAAAACAGCACAATGAAAAAATCTCTGATTGGTTTTACCCTCGAGCTTATTTCGTGATTGTAAGGCGAAAAAGAAAGCATAACTCCTGCAACCAATGCTCCTGCTTCAATTGAAAAGTCCAAAATATAAAATACGCTTGAGATTACAAGGCACCAACCTATAACAAACAAAAGCAGATATTCTTGTGATTGTGCAATGTGTTTTGTGACAGGAGGTATGACAAACCACCCTACAAGTCCCAATGCAACAATTACCACCAACCCTTTTACAGCGGTAATCAAAACCATCTCCAGCATGCCGATTCCATTTGAAGATGGGGCCAGCATCATCAAAATAAATATTGCTATCAAATCCTGCACGATCAAAAAACCTATCGCAATTTTTCCGTACAATGTTTCAAGGTCTTTTTTATCTGATAAAAGTTTCATGATAATAATTGTACTGCTGAATGTGAGGGCAATTGCAATATATATTGATTCAATAATAGAAAAACCCAGAGCCTGACAAATCAAAAAACCTAAAATTGTTGTAAACACAACCTGGCCCACACCAGTTATCAACGAAACTTTTCCAATTTCCCTTATTATTTTTGGATTTAAGTGCAGACCAACCAAAAACAAAAGAAAAGATATGCCCATCTGTGCAAATATTGATATCGTTTCAATAGATTGAGTTAGGCTGAAAAACAAAGGACCTGCCAATATTCCTGATAAAATGTATCCAATAATGAGGGGTTGTTTCAAAAGTTTCATTATTCCACATATTGTAATCGTCAGAGCAAATATCATTGTCAACTCAAAAAAAACATTTGAAATCATAGTAATCCCTTCATCAGTTTAAAAATGATATAACTATTTTAAATGTTTTGGTTCGTTTTAATTTCAAAAGGAGTACTAAAAAACTTGATTATCAGATTTTCTTACAAATTCTTTATCTTTAATAGTTTGTATTTGAAAATATTTAAAGATTTAAATTAACTTTTTTATTACTTTTTTAACTATAAAAGCTTGCTTTTATGACAGAAAAAACTATTTAAAAATTAAGATAACTTAGCCATTTCTTAAAGCAAATATTTATAAATGCCTTTATTTAATACAACTATCATGCAAGTTTTTCCTGGTACTAATGTTGGAACTTCAGAGGAATTTATGAGCGGTGACAATACTTACTCTGAAGATGGTCAGATTTATTCAGAATCTACTGGAGAGTTAGATGTATCTAACAAGGAGGTTAGAGTAAATCCTAAAAAACGTGTTTTGAATTTTAAACCAGGGACCTTAGTTTATGGCAGAATTGAAAACATAATGGATCCTATTGCTATTGTATCTATAATACCTGCTGAAGATGAGGAAGATATAAGATATGCAAATCCTGATATTTGGGCAGCTTTGCACGTATCCAAATTGGGATTCGGATATGTTAATGAATTACGCGATGTCATTATGGTGGGGGACATTATAAGGGCAGAAATAACAAGGTATGAACCTAGAAAGGGTACTGTTGACATAACAATGGATGGAAAAGGGTTGGGAGTTATAATTCCAAGATTTGGTAGAAAAATCCAACCTCCTAAATCTTCAAGACCTCGCAGAGATTTTGGGGATAGAGGAGGATACAGGGATTCGAGACCTCCTCGAAATTCTGGACCTAGAAGCTCTAGGGATTCTGGACCAAATAAAAGATCTTTTGGACAAAAAAGAAACTATGAGAATAACGATTCAAAAAGTTCTACTTCAAGACCAAGTTCTACTTCAAGACCAAGTTCTACTTCAAGACCTTCCCAGGATTCTTCATCTAATGTTCAAAAATACCAAAAATCCTATCAAACAAACCGTAAGAAAAAAGTTTATGGCAACAAAGAAACTACTCGAGAAAAATCTGTTAAAAACATTAAAAGAATGATAAAAGAATAAGGTGATTTTATGAATTTTGAAATTATCAAAAAAGAAGAGGATTATCTTGAAATCAAATTTATAGGTGAAGATTCTTCAATATTTTATGCATTAAGGGATGTATTGGCAGCAGACAAGGATGTTGAATTCATTTCTGTTTTACAAGAGCATCCAGAAATTGAAAATGTAATTGTTATATTGAGAACCAAAAAAAGCAAACCAATTGATAAATTAAAAGAAGGTTTAAAATCCATTCACAAAACAATTGAAGATCTAGAAAAATCTTTGTTTTAGGTGTATTCATGGACGACCGCACTAAAAAAAAGTTAGAATCTTTTTTTTATTTTATTGATAAATTCCATATCTTAACTATATTATTTGTTCTTGTTTTAGTGCTTTTTGTGCTTGTTCGTCAAAATGTATTGGGTTTAATGTTGGGATTAATATTCATTGTGATGGTTGCAGAAGATGTTATCAAAGGACTTTTAAAAGATGGAGTTAAATCTGAGATAAAAGAACTGCTCATCGGAATTTTAATTGCAATTGCAGTTTTATATGGAATTTCTTTTTTATTAAATACTTCAACACCCATAAGTGCAGTTGTAACTTGTTCTATGGTGCCCCAATTAGATCGGGGCGATATGGTTTTGATAAGAGGTACAGATGTTAAAACCTATGGAACTTTGTATATGCCTGATGTTTCAGTTTATGATATTACACCCGATGCTCGCGTTGCAATAGGAAACATGAGTATGAATTTAGAAGGTTCAATTGATATTTATTGTTCTAAGTTTGAGGATCCGGACACAGATCCTTTTTGTTATGAATATAGAAGAAATCCTGAATATATAACAGAATATCATGGCCCTCTGGCATTCCAGTATGGCATATGTGAAAGAAAATCTAGAAGGTCAGATGAAACATTTGAAATTCCCTGTGTAGTTTCTGTTAAAGATGTATATTCTGGACAAGAAATTAGTTTATATCCTCACTCAAAAGAAGGTGACATAGTAGTTTATCAACCCAATGAAGGCGATCTATTTTCAAACGTGGGCGACATAGTTCATAGGGCAGTTGTAACTGTAAAAACTAAGGAAGGAACATATTATTTAACAAAGGGAGATAATAATCACATAACTGATCTGCAAATTTATATGCCAGGTTATGGAGGAAATCATTTGATACCTGAAAAAAACGTTAAAGGAAATGTTATTTTTGGTGTGCCTATTGTGGGTTATATCAAACTTTTCATGTCTGCGCAATTCCATATGCCAGAACAATGTGATTATATATTTAATGAATAAATGTCTAAAATATTACAATAATTAAAATTTTATTGCTGCAACCTTTAAATATAATGTTTTCAATAATGTTAAAGCATGCACTCGATTAAACCCAAAAAAATTAAACCTAAAAACAGACAGCTTAGTACGTTAGGCTTGGCAGGAGCTGTTTTCTTTTCAGCTTTTCAATCAACAATTGCTCAGGTACATGACCCTGGGGGGGAATATGTGCAAAACGAATCTACTCAACAAAAAGAATATAAACTTTCACAGGCACATTTTACTACAGAAGGTGAGGAAATGGTTAGGTATGAAAATAAAAGCGAGCAATCTGTAAGTAATGAAATGCCAAAAGCTATAGAAGATTTATTTAAAAAACAAAAGTTAATGTCAGGTAAATTAGATGAATTCAAATCACACTTTTCAAGAGTTGCAGGTGAAGATTATAACAAAGCCTTATTTGCAGCAAAATATGTTCTTTTAACAGGAGATACCAACACATGGAATGAAATAACATCTGAAACAACAATAAGGGATATTCAAATTAAAATTAAAGAAGTATATCTTACTAATAATCTGCAACATATGTTTATTGAAAATGGTTTTAAAGATATTCTCCCTTCTATTGAATCTTTAAATTCTGTTCCTGTGAGTATTATAAATGCTGAAAAATATAATGAGGGTTTGGAATTTGGAATAAAATTTGCACACATAATGCAATACTTTATGATAAGTGGTTCTTATGACGAATTAAATTATATTATTTCAAATCTAGAACAATGCGCCATGTATTTAAATGATTCAAATTATTCAAAAGGATTTTATGATGCATCTAAAGGCGTAAATAAAAAATACACAAGAGCTGCCATAGATAGAATAATAAATTTTGCTAAAAACACTAGAGAATTTATTTTTGATTTGGATGCATATTCTAGTTTGATGAACAACCCCAATTATGTTTTTTCAGCGGATGAAAAAGAAGTTTTTTTGGGTAGGATGCGAAACTATGAAACATCATATGGTTCAGCTGCGTTTTTGTTTATTTTAGAAAGACACTATGGTCTTAAAAATGGTGAAACGACAGGAATAGATCTTCTTGATAACATGATAACCAGAATGTATGGCTCAGTGTCTGATCCTCGTAAAACTTTAGACAATTATTTTAGTTCAGGATCAAAAACTAACTTAGATTTTACAAACACATACGATTCAGCAGTTACAAAAGCAAGATCAAGTGTTTCAAATTTTATAGATAAAAAAATGAAAAGAACATTGGATTATCAAAGTACTTTTTCAAGTGTTGATATTTTTGCACAATATTATCTATTTTGCCAAAAAGATAAAGATGGAAACACACTCTATGATGATATGATTGGCAGATTTGGAGAACATACGACATCTATAATGCAGGATTTATCAATTTTAAATACTTTGTCTGTAACAGGACAGCAGGCATTTTTGACAGATGTTTTTGATCCGCTGAGTAAAGTTTTTCCATATTTTATATATGAAGTCTTACAAACCATGTCAGGTTATGATTCACAAATAAATGGATTGAGTTTTCCTTTCAAAGATGAAACAAACCGTTCATTAACAGTTAGAAATTTTTATTTAAACATCCCCAATGCAATTAATACAGCCGGTAAAAATATTATTAGAAATGTAATGGAAGACATGTACCAAGGGGGAATGATCGATGCGTATGGTCAAGAGAGAGATATTGAAACAATTAACAGTGTTTCAGATGAAATATTGAGGAGAATAATTGAACTTCCGAGTGTTTCATATGCCGACATCAATATTCCATTCTTTCCAGATATATATGAAACCACTAGATCCTCTGCAAGTCCTTTCTTATCTCTGGCACAATTATTTTCTCCATTTGGAAATGAAATGATTTCTGAAGTGAGAGAAAGAACTGATGTGATGGTAAACTATATGCCGAATTTAATTGTTCTGCTCGAAGCGATTGATTATTTAGTTCCAGTTCATCCCCCAATAATTGAAGTTACAAGAAGAGTAACTGAGGGGCAAGCTTCAGGATCAGCGTCAGGAAATAGAGAAGAAACATTTTCAAGATATGCTGAGGGTTCGGTTGGCCAGGAATTAGCAGGACCAATGGGTACAAGAAGAAAATGGGCACTCACAGCAAACACAAATGATGAATATACTTTTGAAGGAACAACTCGGGGGGATGATTGGTCTGGACTCATGAATTCACTATATTTGGATCAAGCATATTTGGGCGTTGCATGGGAAGGCATTGAAGGCACAAAAAGTCAGGGAACAATGACTGATCTTGATGTATGGTTAAAAGCATACAGACCTTCTTCAGATACCCAGGACAAAGTTGAATTTTATGAAGTTTGTAAATACAACAAAGAAAGCAATGTATGGGAATTGTATTCTTTTGCAAACACTGGAGATTATGGTGGAAAGTTATATTTCATAGGAAAAAGAGAATTTGATTTTGAAGAAACTCAAAATGGGTATGTGAGAACCTGGTTGGGAGGTATTATTGATATAAAAGATGTTCATAATTTTGAAAACAATGAAAATGGTTTTGTGTTTTCTGCTTTAATTCCTAAATCAAGTTTAGGCGCTGGAGGGGTTGTTGCTAAAGATGAGACTTGGGGTGCAGCAACTACTATATCTGGTGAAGAGTCTGAGATTATATTTAGATTTTCACATCTTAAAAACTTTGAAGAAGCTGCTGCCACATTTATCAAAAATGAAAAAACTTTGGTTGAAATTGCGACAAGATTTGAAGGAGAATCTGGACTTGCAGGAAGGTATGTCATAAAGAGAGATTGGGGTTATTCGCAGGGTATGACAAATTTACAAATCGAAAGAATTAAAGAACGCGGTGGAGTGGGTGCAGAGGCTTATATTGAAGATATAAATCTTTATTTTATTGAAAATATAAATCTTTATTTGAATGCAGGAAGAATTTGGGGATATCAAGAGACATGGAATTCAATTGGCAAATTTTCGTGGTCAAAAGGTTTTTTACAAGGTTCCGTAACCTCTGAATCTGAATCTGCAACAGGTCATGCTTTAGCTTCGTTTGGAACTTTCAAAGCTTCAATGCCTTTTGTTTTTGATGTTTTTAAACAAGAATTCGAAAAAACAAATTTAGAGATGTTATACTCGCCAGATCAAGTTTTATTGTTTAATGCTTCATTTATGGCAGATTCTGAAACAGAACAGCTGATAAGATCAGCAGGGGTAAGTGCAGGAGTATTAAGTGAAACAGATGAACTAGTTCTCGGGGGAACTGCCATTATGCAGTCAGGCGATAACAAATATTTTTTAGGTGCGGGAGTTATGCCGGGCATGGCAGGAATCACTGGAGGAATACTAACTCCTGAAGAGCTTCTTAATGGAACTTTAATAGCATTTGTTCAAGGTGCGTGGGGAATCAACGAAAACGATGCGGCTAAAATAGCTGCTGTGCTTGCAGACAGAATGAACAAAGGAGAAATATATTTGGGCGTACAATATGATAGAAATGTTGGAAGCCCAGTTATTAGATTATTATCTCCCGACACCATGCCTGAATACGAAAGACAGGGTGCCCTCATAGGAACAAAAATCTACACTTTGGTCGGCGAGGGGAAAAAAAGAGGTTTACTATCAGTTGATTTGCGCACAGAATATTCAAGAGAATTAAAACCTGAAGATATAATTTCAATAATGAGCAGACTCAGGGTTGATTATCAAAGAACCAATTTAAGTGGATATGGCGAAATTAATTACGAGTGGAAAAGGACTGGAGCGGATTGGGATAAGTCGTGGGGAATTAGTTTCGGTGTGACTTATTGGTTTTAAAGTAAGCCAGTAAACTGACAAAATAAAAACCTATATAAACATTGTGATTTATTAAATAAAACTTATATTCTTAAATAATGAATCATTTGAGGTGAATAAAATGGAAAATAAGTATTATGTTCTTGGTTTAGTTTTAGTGATTGCACTCGTATTTGTTTTGGCAATTATTTTTATGGGTCCAGGATCTGGAAGCCCAAACAACAACTCCACAGTTATGGGCGATTCAAATTCTAAAACATTTGTAATGTTTGTTGATCCAAGAGATACAGCTTCTTCTCAAGTAGTTTTTAGATTAGAAGAGATTACAGATGCACAAATAGAAACAAGATGTATTGATATGTATGAGTTTTATTATGGCCAACCTAGCGAGGCAAAAGATATTTGTTTGCAGGTAAATCCAACTTATGAAGAAGATTTAGAAATGATGGTGACATTTGCAATGAATAATCAGGTTTCTTCATTGTATTATTATGATGGGGAGTATAAACCTATAGAAATGAGTGCCAATCCTGCAGTAATAGCGGGAAAAATGTGCGAACACACAGGTTGTAAGGCTCCAGAACTTGAAAAAATCAAAGCTAAAGTTTATTATGCAAACGAATTGGAAGATAAAGAGTTTATTGAACAAACATTAAGCATGTTGGCACCTATTGGATTAGATTTTGAATATGAATATGTACCTATAACCCAACAAGAAAAACAAATTTTCAACGAGGATTATAATCTACAATATGCGCCAGTTATTATATTTGAAAAAGCTTCCATGAGTAAGGACAATGCAATTGCTTTTTCATCACTTTCTCCACAATTAACCAATCCTTCTGTTGCCGAACAACAAATTGGATGGTATTTTTATGATTTAACTGATTCTTATATTGCCGAACCTGTTTATTTAATAAGCAATGATCATCTTTTGTTAAAATTAATTGAAATGAAAGGAAATATATATGTTCAATCAACAGGTCAAGAGCAGTATTTCACAGTACTCGAGAGTGTCGGAGTAGATCTTGATTATGAAATTATTGAATACAATGAATCAATAGATATAAATGTTGATTATCTCCCTGCTTTAGTTATTACTGATATTGAAGAAGAGGATATACCTTTAATTTCAAAAAGAACAGAGGGGTATTATTCTTATTCTGAAGATGAGGAGAATGGACTGGTGTTTGAATTATCAAAACCAGATCTAAAAAATTATATAGGTGAGGGACAAGATAAAGCTGTTTTAGACATATATATAATGTCACAATGTCCTTATGGTTTGCAAATGCAAAAAGCAGTTATACCTGTCGCAAAACTTTTCAAAGACACTCCCAATGTTGAAATAAATAACAAGTTTGTACATTATGTAATGCATGGCCAAAGCGAAACCAATGATAATCTTTATCAATATTGTGTTGATAAAGAATATCCTGATAAATTATGGGATTATATTGAATGCTACTCAGAAGCAAAAGGAAAAGAAGTATCATGTCTAGAAACTATAGGTGCAGACAGAGATGTTGTTGATGAGTGTGTTGAAAAAACAATTTCTGAATATGATGTAGTATCTTTGATGCCATCTGGATTGCCTGTTTTCAACACTCATCTAAATGAAACAACTAAATATGGTATAACTGGCTCGCCAGGATCCGTGTTTAATGGAATAACC
>Ga0334886_1002754_pt1 | contig 16737 bp, 15 predicted proteins | sample GraSluR1_MG_9_FD_207232 | JGI IMG/M metagenome (GOLD analysis project Ga0334886, IMG submission 207232) | Sludge microbial communities from methane-producing bioreactor in Wageningen University, Netherlands - Granular Sludge_27_06-R1 | ecosystem: Engineered > Bioreactor > Anaerobic >...
ACCTTTTCATCCGAAGGATTGGGAACATTTCGGCCAGGAGAAAACACCAATCCTTTTATTGGGGCATCAGGGAATTTGGAAGAGGTCGAAGAAACGAAAATCGAAACCTTAGTTTCGGAAGAGCATATCCCTGTGTTGTTGCGGGAGATAAGAGCAGTTCATCCTTATGAAGAGATCGCATATGATCTCTTTTCCTCTTCGATCCCGAAAGGTGCCCCAAAGAACGGCATTGGTCGGTACGGACATTACGACTCACCAAAAAGCATGAAAGAAATACTGGATTGGATTCATACTTCTTTCTCACAAATCCGTTATATACGGATGTATGGAAATCCGGATCAAACCATCCGGAATGTGGCTGTTTGCAACGGAAGCGGCAGTTCTCTGATTGATCGCCTTCCTCCCGATACCCACCTCTTTATTACATCTGATTTGGGATACCATCAAGTGCAAGATCTTCTGATGAAGGGCATTTTTGTCATTTTGATGGAACATGACGATTCCGAACAACTGTTTGCGCACGCTTTGATTGGCTTAGTTCCCCAACTCAAAGAAATTCAAATCATTGAGTAAATGGCGATTCCATGGTATAATTATGCAGTACCCATTTGGAGTACTCTCTATCTCTTTTACCAATCAGGTCCGACAGTTGATCGTTTGGTCAGAGTAAGTTTTTCATGGTTTTGATTTGACACTAACGGAGTGATTGCTTATTCGCATCTTCCTTTTTGGGTATTTTGGGTTTTCGAATTATGGGGATGAAATCCTTTTGAGAAGTTGTTTGAAAATCTTCAAGGACCTCGGCGTCCAGGAACTTATGGTGCTTTATCCCAAAAAAGGGTCTCGAAAACTGGGTGCCATGCGAATCGAAAACGTTCTACGGACATCGGTTTGGGATATTCGACAAGCAATTCGACGATGTGATCTTGTAGTTGGCGGTGGGGGAAATATCTTTCAAGATGAAACCAGCCAACGGAGTTTTTGGTACTATGATTTTTTAGCGAGGTATGCGTTAAAAAAACACAAGCCTCTTGTTTTATTGGGCCATGGGTTTGGAAAAATCTCTCGAGGCTATCACTACAAACGGTTGAAGGCAATCTTGGCCCATCCATTGTGTACAGCCATACTCCGAGACCAAGTTTCTTACCGGTATGCCCTTCGATATTGCTCCAATGCTCGAATGGGTACAGATTTGGGATATGGGTTTCTGCAAAATAAAGAAAAACCGGCTGGAGGAAGCGGAAAGCTTGGGATTATGCTGAAAACACCTTGGCCGAATATCGAGAAGATGGTTCCGATCTTTCATTCCGAAGGAATCAGAGAGATTGAATTGATGGTTTCCCATGCCCGTGAAGAGCTTGAGATCCATTCAGAACTTGAGAAAAGGCTAAAACCAATCATTCCCACGAACCTAAGAATGGGAGATATCAATGAAATCACAGATACGATTGCTTCATGTGATTGGTTGATTAGCGAACGCCTCCATGGAGGAATTGTTGCATCGTACTTCCAAGTTCCGTTCTTGATCCACAAAACGCCAAAAATGTCATCCTACTTTCGCGGTTTTCAATCATTTTTCCGTGAAAAGTGTCCAACTGAGATCGCATTTGCCCTTTCCAAAAGTCGCGATCGCCAGTATCGAATCCATAACAACGATTTCGTTCGAATCCAGGAGGAACGATATGAGATGATGCTCCAATGGATCGAAGAGATAACAAAGGACTTCCAGGAGAAAATCGCGGTTCATTTTTGATAAATGTGAAGGGAGGAAGGAAATCCGTATGCCATTACATACCTTCCGGGGAGGGATTCACCCGCCCGACAGAAAAATCTTATCGGAAGATTGTTCTCACGAAGTGATGCCGCCCCCACTCCGAGCAGTTGTCTTCTTGTCCCAACACATCGGACGGGATGCGCAATCTGTCTTGGAGCCGGGTCAAGAAGTGAAAACGGGGGAATTGATTGCCAAGCACAGCGGCGTCATCTCTGCCCCAATTCACTCCCCTGTAACGGGAAAACTGCTCGAAATAACCAAGGTGTTCCATCCCGTCCATCAAAAACCCATGGAAGCATGGGTGATCGAACGAACGAGCGAAGATGTGATCGATCAGATGGAACCAATGAATGCATTTGATCAGTTCCCGAAGGAGGTTCTATATCAACGGATCTTGGAAGCAGGGATTGTTGGGATGGGTGGCGCTGCCTTTCCCGCGCATGCCAAGTACATCGAAGCAATGAAAAAACCCATTGAGTATCTCATGATCAACGCGGCAGAATGTGAACCTTACCTTACAACAGATTATCGGATGATGCTCGAATTCCCTCACGAAATCATCCAAGGCATTCGGATTCTTCTGCGCGTCTTGGGCGCGAAAAAAGCGTTGATTGGGGTTGAAGACAACAAACCGAAAGCGATCGAAGAAATGAAAAAGGCTACGAATTCTGATCCCTCCATAGAAGTAAAAGTATTACGGACCAAGTATCCGCAAGGAGCCGAAAAACAGCTTATCAAAGCGCTGTTGAACCGTGAAGTCCCTGTAGGATCGTTCCCCTTTTCGGTCGGAGCGATCGTCCATAATGTAGCGACTTGTATTGCAATCGCTCGAGCTGTAGTTGATGGTACTCCTCTATATGAACGAGGAATGACCTTTACGGGCGAAGGGGTAAACACACCGAAAAACTTGATCGTCCGAATTGGAACACCCATTCAAGATGTCATCGACTTTGCGGGAGGATGGAAAGGAGAATTGAGCAAAGTCATTATGGGTGGTCCGATGATGGGTATTGCATTACCCTCGACCGAAATCCCCGTTATGAAAGGGACTTCAGGGATTCTGCTGCTAGAACCTTCTCAAAAATCCCCACTGGCCGAACAAAGCTGTATCAATTGCGGATACTGCATTCATGCGTGTCCTATGGGTCTTCTTCCTAATGAGCTAGCAAAACTAGCCAAAAACAGAAAATACGATCAGGCAGTGGAGCTTGGATTGATGAATTGCTGTGAGTGTGGGAGTTGCGCATATCAGTGTCCCTCGAAAATCGAACATGTTAAGCACTTCAAACTTGCCAAAAAGGTATACCAGACCTTGAAAGGAGGGAAATGAGTATGCCAAAACTCATTGTCTCCCCAGCACCACATCTTCGACGAAATGATTCTGTTCGAAAGGTCATGATTGACGTTCTCCTCGCATTACTGCCAGCAACTTTATGGTCTATCTGGAATTTCGGTCATCGAGCTTTGATCCTTTGTATTCTGGGCGTTGTGGGAGCAGAGTTGATCGAGTTATTTATCATGAGAGTTCTTAGAAAACGAACGGACTTTATTAGCGATGGCAGCGCTGCGGTGACCGGCCTTTTATTAGCGTTGAACGTCAGCTCTACCCTTCCTTGGTACCTTCTCCTTTTGGGACTGTTCTTTGCTCTTGGTGTTGGAAAACATGTATACGGTGGCCTCGGACATAACCCATTCAACCCTGCTCTGGTAGGGAGAGTCTTTCTAATGATTTCTTTCCCGATCGAAATGACGCGATTCGAAATCCCCCGCGCATGGGCGCTGGGAGAAGCGGTTACTGGGGCATCTCCCGCACAGTGGGAAGGGATTTATACGGGCGCAACCCCTCTGGGGTTGCTGCAAGGAGGCGGATTCGAGCGGGCTTCCAATCAGTTTTCTTATGGAGATCTTTTTTTTGGAAATATCGGGGGTTCTCTCGGAGAAATCAGCGCTTTGATGCTTTTGATTGGATGTGTATATCTGATTATCCGGATGCGAATTAAGCTCCTGGTTCCAATCAGTTATATCGGGTCTGTTTTGCTGATGACCTCTGTATTCTTTGGCATGGATGGGACTCAGTTTGGTTCTCCTCTCTTCCATATTTTGTCGGGTGGCTTAATGCTTGGGGCTTTGTATATGGCAACTGATATGGTTACTTCTCCTTCTTCAATGAAAGGGCAATTGATATTTGGGATTGGATGTGGCATCGTCACAGTATTGATTCGTCTCTTTAGTGGTATGCCTGAAGGCGTTTCTTATTCCATCCTAATCATGAATGCCTTTAAACCCATCATAGATAGATACACCCGCCCAAGGATCCTTGGACAACAAAGAATTAAACCCAAGGAGGTGCGCAGCAATGGGTAGCTACCTTCGATCCGGTTTGATTCTTATGACCTTTGCACTCGTAGTCGCCCTAGTACTCTCCGGGGTATACTTGCTCACCCTTGATCCTATTGCTCAAGCGGAATTACGAGAAAAACTCGCAGCAATCAAAACCATCCTGTCCGATGATCAAGGGTTAATGATCAATGAATCTCACGTACCCCAAAATATGGAAGAGTTGGATCAACGAATCTGGAGATCTTCTGATGATGGAATCCTATATGAGTCTACCGAGCATCGAGGATCTGTGGCCTCTCCGGTGTATGCCTTCGATACTTTGGATGGAAGGAAAGCGCTTTTGATCACTGCTTCCAGTATCGGATACGGAGGGGATGTAACGATTATCGCCTCTTTCTTGGAAACAGAGGGGTCATGGCAATTGTATCGGATTGAGATCCTCGATTTTTCTCAAGAAACTCCGGGGCTAGGCGCAAAAATATCCGATCAAACCATCAAATCCCGGTTTTCCGAAATCCCACAATCCGGGCTCATTTCGGGGGTTTTGGTTGATCAGGACTCAAGCAGTTCTGTTGGACGATCAGAAGCACAAATACGAAACGCGAAACAGAGAGGGATCATCTTGACCAGTGATGTAATGACTGGAGCTACCATCACGGCACGGGCTGTCGCCAATGCGATCAACACGATGACCCAGTTTCTTACATCCGAAGGGAAGGTGAGATGATATGGCCAACTCAATACAGATCCTAAAAAAGGGAATAACCGAAAACAATCCGGTACTGATCCAGGCTTTAGGTATGTGTCCTGCGCTAGCAACAACGACCAGCGCAATCAACGGGCTCGGAATGGGCGTCGCTACCATGAGCGTTTTGGTTATGTCCAATGTCGTTATCTCAATGATCCGCAAACTGGTACCGGCGAAAATACGAATTCCGATCTTCATCATCATTATTGCCGGATTTGTTACTATGATTGATTTACTCATGCATGGGTTTACCTACGAACTTTGGAAAACACTAGGCATTTTTATCCCACTAATCGTAGTTAACTGCGTGATTCTTGGGAGAGCGGAAGCCTTTGCAAGCAAAAACCCCGTAATCCCTTCCATACTTGATGGCCTTGGAATTGGAATCGGGTTTCTGCTCGTGTTAACCGCCTTGGGAGCTGTTCGTGAAGTTTTTGGCAACGGAACGGTGTTTGGTCTTACCCTTTGGGGCGATGCATTCAATGTCTTTGTAATCATCCTTCCTCCTGGAGCATTCATTACACTAGGATTGATGGCTGGTCTTCTGAATTGGATTTCTATTTCCCGACAAGAAGCGGCGAAATTAAAAGAAAAAGCGAAAAAGGAACAAACAGCGAAGAAGGAGGGACAATCATGAGGATTTTTGTGATCTTTCTTTCTGCGATTCTGGTCAATAACTTTGTTCTTCAGCGATTCCTCGGGATCTGTCCTTTCTTGGGTGTTTCTAAAAAAGTTGAAACTGCTTTGGGTATGAGTATGGCTGTCATTTTTGTCATGGTTCTTGCAAGTGTGATTACCTGGTTTCTTAATAGTCTTCTCGAAGCGATGGGTCTTGGCTTTCTCAGGACTATCGTATTCATCCTGATCATAGCTACCCTTGTCCAATTCGTCGAAATCTTTTTGAAAAAAAGCGCTCCTGCGCTTTATGAAGCCCTGGGGATCTTCTTGCCTTTAATTACCACGAACTGCGCAATCCTTGGATTAGCCCTCATCAATATACAATACCAGTACACTCTTTTAGAAACGGTTTTCCATGCCGCTGGAGCGGGGTTAGGCTTCGGGTTGGCGTTGGTGTTATTTGCTGGGATTCGTGAACAACTTGAATTTGCTGATATCCCGAAACCGTTTCAAGGATTAGCCAGCGCATTGATTACGGCAGGTATCCTTTCAATGGCATTTATGGGATTTTCTGGAATGATTCGTGTGTGAGGTGAATGGATATGATCGTAATTTACAGCGTTCTTCTGTTAGGCGTACTGGGGTTTGGAGCCGGTTCTTTCTTGGCCTTTGCAGCGAAAAAGTTTGAAGTTAAAGAGGATCCGTTGGTTCAGGAAATTATCGATTTGCTCCCGGGCGTCAATTGCGGAGCTTGTGGGTTTCCTGGATGTGAGGGGTTTGGGAAAGCAGTAGCAAAAAAGGAAGCCAAAGCAGACGCTTGTCTTCCTGGAAAAAGACAAGGAGTACCTGAGCAAGTACAAGCGCTTTTTCAGAAGTACGAGAAGGATGCGATGGATTGATCGAGTTATTTCTCTTTTTTTCGATGCCACAACAAAACCGGATCGAGTTTTTTGAAGGATCGTTCCACGGGGAAAACTCCTTCTCGTACTGATTTGATATCTTCGACCGAGAAAAAGCACTTTACATCAAATCCTTGGATCATTTCTACTGCTTTGGGAAGGTTTTTTCTCCGTATGATGGTATAGAGAATTTTCGCTGGTCCAGTTCCACCCCACGCATCGATAATCGTGGTTCCATACCCCGCAGCTCGCAAAGTGCTTACGAGGGATGTAGGATCTTTCACTGTAATGATTCGGATGGAAACCAACCCAATGGCAAGCTTGTTCTCTAATAGCATTCCCGCATAATTCCCAACAGCAAACCCAGAAGCGTACGCCAAAATACTGATTGGATTATTCACACCTTGCATAATTTCTCGCATAATGGAAATCCAAATCAAAACTTCGATAAACCCAATTATGGGAGCAAGTTTTCTTTTGCCGCGTGAAACAAAGATAATCCGCATTGTGCCCAGAGAAACATCTAGAACTCGAGCCCCAAAAATCAACAGGGGCAAAACCCCCAATGTGTACGCATGTGACTCGAAGAATACCTCCCAATCCACTTTTTTCCCTCCAAATCATTGGGAATCAATCGAAAGACTTCTCGAATCTCCTAGAAACGAGTTTGATCTATTCTGATTCCTGAGTGATTCATCCGCTTCAGAAATTTAAGCGCTGCTACTGTCAAACTCTCTATATATCTGTTCCAGCTTCAATAAAAGCCAACCCGCCGCCAAGATTTCTCATAAATGCTCAAGCAATTTGGCAGATCCGTGACCCAAAAACGAACAGCTATATTGTACCATGGGATCCACGCTTTCGGTCTTTTACAGAAGATATTGTGGTACAATACGATAAAGCATCAATTCCACCCATCCAATCGATCCTCGATTGAATCACAAAACCCAACAGCACAAATAAAACGACAGATTGGATCAGAGCGACTGGAAAAAGGAAGGGGCTTTGAAATGATTTCGGGTAATGAGATTCTGAATCGGCGGTACGTAGAAATCGACCTTAGCCAACAATCAGTAGAATGGAGAAGGATTACTGAAAAGGATCTCTCTTCCTTATTCCTGGGAAGTGGATTTGCTGCCAAATTGATGAGCCTTTTCCCCTTGAGTTCACAAGACCTTTTCGATCCGAATATGCCTTTAATGGTTTTTAATGGCTTACTTACGGGAAGCTTTGCACCAACCGCCTGCCGTACAACATGGTGCTCGATTTCACCCCTTACAAGGATTTGGAATGAAGCCAACATGGGAGGAACATTTGGAGCCCAAATGAACCGATCTGGAGTTGATGGAATCGTTGTTATTGGAAAATCGGACAGCCCCACATATGTGCTTATTCAACAAGGCCGCGTTAATTTCTATGATGCGAGAGATCTATGGGGTAAAGATCATTTTCAAGCCGATAAAATCCTTGCGCAACGTCATGGAAGCGATAGTCAGTCGGCCAGTATCGGTATCGCCGGAGAGCGTCAGGTTTTGCTCTCTTCGATCCTTCATGGGGGTGTGGAGCACACACGCGCCGCGGGAAGAGGGGGCATGGGAGCCCTAATGGGTTCCAAAAACCTCAAAGCCATCGTAGTAAAAGGGGATAGACAACCAGGGTACCCAAATGTTCAAAAAATGCGCCATGTTGTTCAACCCATGAACCGGCTCCTTCGGGAAAAGACGGTAATTATGGCTCAATTGGGTACTGCAGGAGGAGTCGTTGCCTCGGAAAACGCGGGCGATTTCCCGATAAAAAACTGGATCTTAGGCAGTTGGAAAGATGGGGCGGCAAAGATTTCCGGTCAATCGATTTACCCGAAATACCTGGACAAACACAACCATTGCTTTGCATGCCCAATTGGTTGCAGCAAAAATGTCCATGTTGATTCAAAGCGCTTTGGAGTGATTCAAGGCCACGGACCAGAATATGAGACACTTGGCGGTTTCGGCGGAAATTGCTTGTGTGATGATCTTGAAGCCATCTTGTATATGAATGAACTGTGCAATCGGTATGGCCTAGATACAATCAGTACTTCTGCTTCAATCGCTTTTGCTATGGAAGCATATGAGAAAAGGGTAATCCCTGCTGATGTATTGGGTGACTTAAAACCTGTATGGGGAGACGCTAATGCCATGATTCAGATGATCCACTCCATAGCTCATCAACAAGGATTGGGCATCATATTGGGTTTAGGGGTACGCAATGCTTCAAAAGCGTTCCCCGGATCTGAGGAATTCGCGGTTCATGTCAAAGGATTGGAAGTTGCCTATCATGACCCAAGAGCCTTTATCGATATGGCTGTGAATTACTCCACCGCAAACCGCGGTGGATGCCATTTGGAAGGGTGTTCGTATTGGATGGGGTACGGATCGCGTTGGCCCGATTGGTATAACCCTTCCGACCTTGACCCGCATGATTCTTTGGGGAAAGCGAAGATCTCCAAAGACTTCCAGGATTACTTCTCTGTATATAATCCCTTGGGTTTGTGCAAGTTTCTGATCAAGTCAGGGATTTCGCCCAATCAAACAACTGATTTGGTAAATGCCGCCATGAGCTGGGCAATATCAACAGAGGAATTGCTCGAAATCGGAGAGAGGATTTTCAACCAAAAAAGAATGATCAATTATCGCTTGGGCATTCGGAAAACTGATGATATACTACCCCCTCGATTGTCAAAAGAATCTCGACCTTCTGGGGGGGCAAAAGGAGTGTTGCCCAAAATGACTCAATTATTGGATGAATACTATCAGCATCGAGGATGGGACTCAGACGGGAAACCATCGGAAGAAACAGCGCGCCGGCTACGCTTAATCAATCTATGAAGATTGCTGCATGTTTGTGTCCTTTGAATCTTTAATTATCAATTCAAACCATATATCGAGGTGAGTTTGGGTGGAACTAAATGAATTGAAGCATCTGGAAGAAAAAGCAAATACGATTCGAAGAATTACCATCGAAATGATCGGAAAGCTAGGAGTAGGACATGTGGGTGGTGCTTTGTCCATTGCTGATGTCCTTGCCGCACTCTACTACAAATACATGAGGGTTGATCCCGCCAATCCCAAATGGGTTGAAAGAGATCGCTTCGTCCTTTCCAAGGGGCATGCTGGTCCTGCTTTGTATGCTGTGCTTGCAGATAAAGGGTATTTCCCGTTCGAATGGATAGATACACTCAACCAACCGAATACCAACCTGCCGAGCCATTGCGACCGTCTGAAGACTCCCGGGGTGGATATGACTGCCGGTTCATTGGGGCAAGGATTATCAGCAGCCATAGGAATGGCTTTGGGTGCTCGAATCGATCGATTGCCGATCCGGGTATATGCGTTGATCGGGGACGGCGAAAGCCAAGAAGGTCAAATTTGGGAAGCCGCTATGTATGCGCCCAATCAGAGATTGGACACCCTCACTGTATTCTTGGACTATAACCGAATGCAGATCGACGGAACAACAGATGAGATCAATTGTATGGACCCGCTTGCCGATCGGTGGAAGGCCTTCGGATGGCAAACGATCCAGATTCCAGGCCACAATCTTAAAGCCATATGTAATGCCATTGATATTGCTCTGGAAACAAAAGGGAAACCGACCATGATTATTTTGGATACCATTAAAGGGAAAGGCCTTTCTTTTGCGGAAGGAAAGGTAAGCTCTCATAATATGCCCTTAAGCCAAGATCAAGTACTTCAAGCCTTACAAGAGTTGGGAGGTGGTTCCCATGTTTGAAGGTATAGAAATGCGCCAAGTATTTGGCGAAACGCTATGTACGCTCGCACGTACCGATCCAAGAATCGTTGTTCTTGAAGCCGATTTGATGAAAGCATCGGGAACCACCCCTTTCAAGGAAGAACACCCGGAGCGGTTTTTTGATGTGGGCGTCGCTGAAGCAAATATGATTGGAATCGCTGCAGGGTTGGCCAATATGGGGAAAATTCCATTTGCAACGAGCTTTACTCCTTTTGCCACTCGTCGTGCCTTTGATCAGAATACCATTTCAGTTGCCTATTCCAATCTTCCCGTTCGGATAGGTGGGACCGATCCAGGCGTGACCGCTGAGCTTAACGGAGGCACTCATATGAGCTTTGAGGATGCGGGGATTATGCGAGGTCTAGCACGTATGACGATTGTCGAACCCGTCGATAGTTACCAATTGGTGCAGTTTATTCATCAATCTTTGGACTTGGAGGGCCCTGTATACCTTCGGATGTATCGGAAAAACAAAACCCAATTTTTTCGTGAAAAGGATTCGTTTGTAATTGGAAAAAACGTAACCATTCAGGAAGGCACGGACGGAACGATTATTGCATCTGGGATTATGCTATCGCTTGCTATGGAAGCTGCTCAAAATTTGGAAAAAGAAGGAATCCGTCCTAGAATAATCAATATGCACACACTCAAACCGGTTGACAAACAATCGATTCTGTCTGCGGCCCGAGATACAGGAGCGATTGTAACGGCTGAAAACCACAGTATCTTGAATGGGTGGGGAAGTGCGGTTGCAGAAGTTGTTTGCGAAGAGCACCCAATACCAATGCGCCGGGTGGGGGTCAGAGATCACTTTGGAGAAGTCGGAAAGATTCCTTTTCTGCTAGAAAAGTACCATATGACAAGTGTGGATATCACCAAAGCCCTTAAAGAAGTACTGAAAAAACGTTCCTAAGTGTGAAAGCTTCCTTTCAAGATCAAAACTGGGTTCCAAAAAAAGCAACACACAATGCTCTAGGGGATGAATCGATGGAAAAAAATTCGTGTTATAATTAACAAACAAGAGAGAGGGGGTAGATGCGGATGAAGGTCTTGGGGATAATTTTCGCAGGGGGAAGAGGAGAAACCCTTGATTTATTAACCACCAAACGCGCCAGCGCCGCTGTCCCGATTGCCGGGAAATATCGGGCCATCGATTTCACATTAAGCAATATGGTTCATTCGGGACTTATAAAAATGGGAGTTCTTACGCAATATAGTCCCCGAAGTCTGTTTGATCACCTAGGAGCAGGAAAAGAATGGGATCTGGATCGGAAGCATGGCGGTCTTATGCTTTTGCAGCCTTATATTGGCGCAGATACCCAGTTGTGGTATCAGGGTACAGCGGATGCAATCTATAAAAATATCACTTTTTTAAGAAGAAGTGACGAAGATTATGTCCTCATCGGATCGGGTGATCATATATATACCTTCAACTTTGCGCAGATGTTTTCCTATCATTTTGCCAAAGGCGCGGATATCACCTTTTTATACAAAGAACTCAATGATTCTTACAATCCTTCAGAGTACGGAATCATCCAAACAGGGGAAGATGGAAGAATCGTTGATTTTGTCGAAAAACCGAAAAAACCCATGGGTACAAAAGGCTTCATGGGTGTATATTTCATTAACAAGCATCTTCTGATGGATCTTTTGTATCATAGCATGCCTCATGGTCAAAACTTTGATCTGCTCTTGGATGTTTTGCTACCGAATCTCCAACGGCTCCGCTTTTTTGCTTATGAATACAAAGGGTATTGGAGGAACATAAAAAAAGGGATTCGGGAATATTATCGGACCAACATGGATCTTCTAGACTCACGTATTCGCAAAGAGCTTTTTTATTCAGATGTCACCATCCATACGAAATTGAAGGACCTTCCTCCGCCAAAATGCACAAATACTGCGTTTATCAAAAACTCCATCATATCCGACGGATGCGTTATTTCTGGTCGAGTCCTTAATTCTATTGTATCAAGAGGGGTTCGGGTTAAATCGGGAGCTTCTGTAGAAAACTCAATCCTGATGCAAGACAGCGTGGTAGAAGAAGGCGCCCAAATCAAGTTCTCTATTTTGGATAAAGAGACCCTTGTTCGAAATGAAAAAAGAGTTATCGGCAGGCCAGAAGACCTGATGGTATATGAAAAAGGAAGCGTCATATAAGGAGGGGGTAGATATGACAAAAGGCGTTTTAGCACTAATTCTGGCCGGTGGACAAGGGACTCGGCTTGGTGTTCTTAGTGAAAGCCTTGCAAAACCTGCTGTTCCCTTTGGCGGAAAATACCGAATCATAGACTTTGCCTTGAGCAATTGCGTGAACTCAGGAATTTATAAAGTAGGAGTGCTTACCCAGTACAAACCCCATGTTTTAAACGCTCATATTGGCATTGGTCGTCCTTGGGATCTGGATCGGAAAGGCGGGGGGGTTACCATTCTCCAACCTTACACATTTGAGACCGGGAATGTGTGGTTTCGTGGGACTGCAGACGCTATATCCCAAAACCGCGATTTTGTGGATTCTCATAACCCAAAATATGTGGTCGTCTTGTCAGGAGATCATATTTATGCGATGGACTATATGGATATGCTGGAATATCATATCTCGGTCCGCGCTCAAGCTACAGTTGCCTGCATGAATGTCCCGCTTACTGAAACGCACCGTTTTGGAATTATGGTGACCAATCTTGAAAAGAGAATCAATGAATTCCAGGAAAAACCAAGATCTGCCAAAGGTACCCTTGCATCGTTAGGGATATATATCTTCAATTGGGATTATTTACGGGACTTGCTTATGGATGATGAAGAAAACCAAGAGTCATCCCATGATTTTGGAAAGGACATCATACCCAAGATTGTTCAGAATCCCGATGATCGTCTGTTTGCTTATGAGTTTGAAGGGTTTTGGAGAGACGTTGGAACCATCCAATCCTATTGGGAGGCCAATATTGAACTAACCCACCCGATTCCGCAACTCAATCTGTATAACCCCAATTGGAGGTTTTTTACACGAACCCCCGAAATGCCCCCTGCCTTTTTTGGAGAAAACGCAGTCGTTGTAAATAGCTTGGCAAGTGAGGGATCAGAAATTTATGGAGTGGTGGAGGACTCAATCATTTTCCAAGGTACCTATATCGCGCCGAATGCTGTTATTCGGAATTCTATTCTCCTAACAGGAACACAAGTGCACGAAGGTGCTCAATTGGATCACGTAATTACAGCCGAGGACGTGATAATCGGCGAAAAGGCGCATCTTGGATTTGGAGAGTGGGCCCAAAACACGTATGATCCCAAAGTATACGATAGTGATATTACAGTTATCGGCTATCAAGCCCAAATCCCATCAGCTGCCAAAATCGGGAAGAATTGCGTTGTTCACAGTAATGTTAACCATGATGACTTTGAAGATTTGGAGCTTAAAAGCGGTAAGTCTATTCTACATAAAAAAGAAGCGTGACGCCAATGCTCTTCGACTTTTTTACGATTAAGCTCAAGGCAGACTCAAAAAACTCAGACGAGTATTTTTTGGGGTATTTTTTCGGGAAACCCAGAGAACGGCTTGAATATCGATTTATCAATTTCCCCCGACGATACGCGCGATTGGTAAGTATTGATCTCCATATCCCATTACCTGGGTACAAAGAATACATGAACTCCTTTTTTCAAGAAATGATGGCCAAAAGCGCAGAAACCAGTTCGATGACAGGAGAATTCGCCCGTTATTTGGACTATCAGGTAAAAAAACAAGGAGGACCCGATGCCCTTTCATCTCGATTGGCTGCAATTATAGAAGAGAACTCTCCCGATTTGGTTCGAGCAGAAATCCAAAGTATGTTTGATAATTGGACCAGCGGTACTGAAATCGATTTTCTCGTGGAAACATCAACATTCGAGCAGGTCACATCCGAATTTATGAGTGATAAAGAATCGAGTATTTCATCCTTCCCCAAAATCTCAGCACGTGACGATTTGATTTCGATTCCTGAAGTGTATCCAATCGTTGATCCCATTGATGGGACATCGATCGACGAATTTGACATTGGTGATCCCTTGTTTTGCACACTATTGGGAAACCTCGATGATGAGCAAAAGCAATCATTGATGGGAGAGATGCCCGATTGTTTTGATGCGGAGGGAAAGAATACTGTTCCCATCGAAAGTACTTTGGTATCGAAAGAGCTTTTGCCTTCTCCTTCGAAAAATCACGTCTTGATTAAAGTCCAAATTGGCGAATCGGTAACCGCGAAATCGATTGTTCTCCGGACCATTCGTCTGATGTACGATCCATCAAGGATGAGAAAACGGTTACGGAATTTGCAAGAGTCTGCCCAAAAGGATTCGATGAATTTGGCGGATGTAATGTCAAAGATGACAGACCAAAGATCCAATAGGCTTTCCCAAACTTCTCGCACAGAAAAAAAGAAACATATGGACTTTGCTCTTGGTATGCTTTTGACATTGCTTCTTGTTGGATTGATTTTAATTATCTCTTATTACTTCTTTTTTTCATAAAAAAGGACTCTTTGGATTTTTTCTCTCCTCACGATGAACAGAAGAGGATCATGGTATAATACGCGCAAAGGAGGAGGATTATGAGCAAAAAAAAGATCGTATATATGGTTATTGTAGGGATCATTGCGACCGGTGTGTTTATGTTCCTTCAAATGATTCGTGAGGACGGTTGGGAAGGAAATCCCTATCTATTATGGAGTCTGAACTCCGTATACTCCATTTCAAATGTGGATATTACTCACGAAATCCTGCCAAATGGGGATTTACACGTCCATGAAGCAATCACATATTCCATGAGAAAACCGTTTCGGATGTTGTATAGAAATATCCCAACGGGACGATATGTTGAAATTCTCTCCACAGAAATCTGGACAGAAGGCATAGAATCCCAACACATTACCTATACCCACCAATCAAGGAATCGCGTAGAAGCCGAAATTTGGCTGGTTCCTCTTCATTCCGGGCAAAGATTGGATCCAGTCGATTATCCGAATGTGACGCTCCATGTTCGCTATATTATGCGGAACACCCTTGAGGTCGGGACAGATATTGTTCAGTTTTTCCCAACATTTTGGGGGAAAGATTGGGATGCTCCTGTTTCCAACATCCGTTATTCGCTGATTTACCCTCCATTCATGAGGCTGAAAGAGGTCTTTCCCCATCCCATGGCGCAAATCAATCATAAGGCCGTTTCGCCGCAGGATCAAAACCAGATCGGCATGACCATAAACCACCTCCCTCCATTTGGGTACGGTGAGATCCGTGTGGCCTTTGAACCGTTTCCCAAAGACGGAATGCATTTAGCGTCTAATCCAGGGCTTTCATGGGGTGACATAGAACATGAAGAATCTGAATACGCGCGCCAAATATGGGCAAAACGAATCACCCCATGGATAATCCTCCTTGGATATTGGTTGTTGATTCTTCTCATCTACCGGAAAATGGGGAAAGAACCCCAAATCGCATATGAAGGGATATACGAAAGGGAGTTACCTACCCAAGACGCGCCTGCGATCGTGAATGTCATCGTGAAGAATCGAGTAGGCAATTTAGATCAGGACGGAATTGGGGCAACAATCATGAATCTATACCGAATGGGGTCCATTGAGCTTTCCGGTGAAGAAAACCCTGTTATTCGGATTCTTGATAACAACTCCTCCGCACGCCTTTCTTCATATGAAGTGGAATTCTTGTCTTTGCTTAAGGAATTCTCTAAAGACGGAGTATTTGATTTCGGGGATTTAAAAAAAGAATTAAAAAAATCTGTTTCTAAAGCCAAAACTTTTTCGAGCAAGATACGGGCATTCGAACATAAAGTCCGGTCTGAATCGTTGGCTCGGAAATACTTCCGAGGTACAGGAAATACGCTTTCCAAGCTTTTGGGGATCCTTCTTATGATCATGGCTTTTGCATCCCCTACACTAATGACCTCAAATGCGACACCCGACATGCTTGATATGGGGCTGCTTTTTTCGTACCTCTTTTGGGGTAGCGGTTTAATCATCCTTTTGATGCCGAAAACAGTATTTGGACAATGGACCCCCCAAGGGTTGGAGTATTACAGCAAATGGAGAAATTTCGCAACCTTTCTCAGTGATTTTTCCAGTTTATCCGACCATCCACCCGAATCTGTTGTCATATGGGAAGAGTATCTTGTGTATGCATCTGCGTTGGGGATTGCAGAACAAGTAAGAAAGTCATTGAGGAGAATCATCCCTCAGGACATATGGCAAGAACAGAGCGCTCACCCTTACTTCTACACCATAGGATCAACGTATTATGCCTCCCAGTTCTATAGTGTTCGAAACACAGCGCAATCCACGGTTAATGCAAGCCAGAGCAAAAGCGGAGGAGGAGGCTTTTCCGGAGGAGCCGGAGGTGCGGGAAGTGGATTTGGCGGAGGTGGCGGTGGAGCCCGATAGGAAGGAAGAATGGATTGAAACGACTCTTTATTAGTGATCTTCATATCGGAGATGGGTATGCTACTGATGATTTCTCCTACGATTCTGAATTGGTTCGTTTGCTGGACACTGTGTTGGCCTGTGGCGAAGATGTTGAATTGG
>Ga0334886_1002761_pt1 | contig 16706 bp, 10 predicted proteins | sample GraSluR1_MG_9_FD_207232 | JGI IMG/M metagenome (GOLD analysis project Ga0334886, IMG submission 207232) | Sludge microbial communities from methane-producing bioreactor in Wageningen University, Netherlands - Granular Sludge_27_06-R1 | ecosystem: Engineered > Bioreactor > Anaerobic >...
ATGGAAAAAATACCGGAAACAAACCCCAACAATGTCTATTGGAATAACAGACCACATCTGGACACTAAAAGAACTACTAACCTACCCTTACCACCAAGAACTTCAACCAATAAAAGGGTCATGACCGATAATTATAGTTTTTACCTAATATCGTATCGATTTTTTTTAGAGTACCTTTTGACCATCCATTCTTGTTAAATGTACTGAAAACTATTTTATCTACCCCTAATTCATCATAGATATCTTTATATTTTCTAATTTCATCATCTTCAAGTCGATTACCAATTTTACACTCACCAACTATAAATTTACCGTCAGATATACAACAAATGTCGAGTTCTTTATATTGCTCCTCAGGAGCTTCTTTTCTCCTTACCTCAATCTCATCGACGTATAAAAAACTATCACTTAAATGGTTAAGCTTATTCAATGTTAATATGGGAACGATCATATTATTATCGTAACCCTGATAGATAGATTCGTCTAATTTGTAAAACCATTCGGGTTCTACTGGATTTTGTCTTATAAAATGGTTAGAGTTATAGTATTGAATAGTTCGACATCTTTTGCATTTAAATTTGTTATCAACTTCATCTATATCATACCAGCCAGTATATCTACATTTTTCACATTTAAAAATAAAACCTCTATGCAAAATTCCTTTTTCAATAAAATCGTTGATTAATGACTTTATTTCATCACCCAATATTGTTTCAATGGATTTTAAGTTCAGGTACATCCTATAATCATCTGTTAAGAAGATACCTTCATCTGCACTGGGAGGATTGCTTCTTTCAGTTAATCTATTTAAAAATTGTTGATGTTGTTCGTACTTTAAAAACCGGGCAATTTTTCCTAATGAATCAAACTTTTCAATACTTTCTTTTTCATAATTACCTTTGTCAGAAGAAATTATAACATAACCATATTTATTAAATATCTGTTTGAAAATCTCAAATGATTCTAATAAATTTAAATATGGTTTTACCAGATATTTATCTATGCTTCCCCCCACATATCCTGTTGATGGGCAGAAATAGGCTATACCTCTGTTTGTAATCCTGATTTCGCTGTTTGTATAAAAATAGGGAGTGTTTATTGAATTGATTAAGATAGGATACTGTGGAAGTTGGTAATCCTCGACATTGATTTCAGTGATCCAAAAATGATGCTGAAAACTTCTATCACTAAAATTTCTTGGAATCGGCGTTTTAATACGATTTATACTTTTAAAATCAACAAACTGTTCTCTGTAACAATTCGAGTAATTGTCGTATTCCATAATTCGTAAAACATAAGTTAAGAGTTTTTCCATATCTTTACAAACTAATGCTTGTTTTATTTCTTCATGTCCATTAGGTAAAATGTCCGATTTTATTAGAATATCTTTAATATTTTCTAAATTTTTTTTAGACTTTGAAATACTTGTAAAAACTATTTTTCTATTAGAATTGGATTCATTAACTTTATCAATGAGTTTAGTAAGCAATATCGAATTAAATAGAGTTAATCCAGATTCAGATTTTTCTTTAGTTTTACGAATATATTGCACTTCATTAAATGAAGATTTAATTAATGATTCTGGAGCCCAAAAGACATCATATCTTAGACTTGATAAATCATAATAAAAACTAAAATCTGCTAAAGAATCCCCAATAACCGTGACTATTGGGGCTTCTCTGATTTTTTTCCCATCTTTAACTCTTCGATATCGCTCTAATTTAAGCATAGAGTAATAAAACGGATAATAATCTTGGCCATCCGAATTCCACAATACATCAGATAGAAAAGAGCCTAAACTTTCATTACCTAATTTCTTTTCTTCCATTTTTAAACTCAACCGATTTAATTTTTTAGAGTATTCATCGGTCAATTTTCCTAATACAGAATGGATGACCAATTTTAGGTAATTATTACACTCAAGTAAAGGAGTATCAACAATTGGATTGTACAGTACAGGTATTTCGATGTGAGTATTTGGAATGATATCTGGCACAAAAGTTAAAGGGTATGAAGGGTTTAAATAGAAACTTTCTATTGGATCATTAGAATTTGTTTCATGAAACGGATTAAGCCTCTTTAAAATTTCTTTTTTTAATTCATCAGATATTTCATAGATATTCTTAGGGGATTCATTATAAATAAAAAAATAATCGGGATCAAATTTTTCAAGTAGAAACCAAAATTTTTCATCTATTTTTTTCCCATCAGTAGGAATTATTAAGTTTCTTTGTCCTCCCCATATCTGACTTAATGTTTCAATTACTCTTAAAGCTGTATCATGCCATTCATCACCTTCATGGATAAAAACCACCGCTTTGGCAGGTCTGAGACTTGTACAAATTTCTCTAATTTCAAATAATTTATTCATTCAATACCCCCTTCTATATTTAAATCTCTTTAAATCGCGATTACTTATATTTTTGACTGAAAGTTTTTGGTATTAACTAATTTGAGCACGAATCTTTTTGTCTCCATATGGCTTAGATTTTATTTTAACTCCGTAATATAACTTTTTGAATGAATTTATTACTTTCCAAATGCTTTCTCTAGATACTGCTTTTAATCATGTTTTAAATACTAGTTACCCCAGCTAGTAGAGGAGAATGATAACATGAAAGTAAGTGAGGGAGCACCCCGAGGAAGATTTGTAGAACTAGACTATATAAACAAGAAGCAGGCACTCATGGAGATAGGTGGGGACTGGAAGTTACTCGCTTATTGGCCCGAGATCATGGAGTACGTGCGCCTTTTGATGTGAATTTAGATTCTGTGTTTAAAAAAGAGCCACTGCAATGCTACTTAGATGCATATCTGTATAAATTTATTGGGAGTTCTCAGGGAGAATGCAGAAGCATCTGTAAAAGAGCTCCAGTAATTATAGTCCTCTGTGAAATTTTCTTTATTTTAATGGGTTGTTGACTATGCGTTACAGTACTGTATCATGGATAGAATGAGAATATTATTATATAACTTATTTTTAAAGGGAAAAAGCATATTGGTCTTCCCTAGTAAAGACTTTCATAAATGGCATGGTGATATAAAGGAGTATATATAGATGGTTTATACCAAATCAATATCAAAAATATGGAAAAATCAAAATTCATCAACATAACTGAGCTTAACTTAGCAACAGGTGCTAGCTTAATAACATTACAGAAGAACTGGAACACCTATTTGACAATAGAAAAAGGTTTGATCTATCTTATCATTACATACCTACACTAAAAGAGGAATATAAGAAATTTAACAACAATTATAGTAGTGATATGATGAGATGCGATATGCGGGTTCCGGTTATAACGCCCTCGTTGAAATGCCAGCTTGATGGAGGTTTTAAGGTATGCTGAGAGGGAGTTTGAGCAGACTAGACAACATATAAAATCTAGAATAAGTATTCCTACTATCTTAAAATTTAATCTTTAATCCTCTTATATAAATCAAATAAATATAGGATCAACTGATCAAAATAGCTGTTCATACTGGATTTCACTGATGAAATTACTTTATCTCTGTTTTTAATGAAAATGTAGACTATTAAAGGAATGAGTAGTAATAAAACAGAAATAATAAACAAGAATAATTCTTTTGATATATTATTAGGTAACCATAAGTTATAATAAGCCCATACATATGGTAGTATGTCATTTGAAAAGGTAGCAACTCCAGTAATACCAAATAGAATGGTAATTAAATATCCTAATTCTCTGAAAGATTTAGTTCTTTCTTCATTAGAATATTCTGATCTTATCTCCAATTTTTTCTCAATTAAATTTCTTAGTCTACTCCATTTTAATTCTTCATCAGCATATTTAATTATTTCACTAATTTCTCCGAATTTACTCATTTTATCAGTTACTATCGATTCTAAGTCCAATAAGCGTAATTGATCTTTTAAAACAGATTTGTATGGTACAGTTAACATAGAAGAAATTTCAAATAACCTTTCATGAGACATATATAAATGCTCAATAGATTCTACTTGTACCTGTTTTTCAAGAATAATGCTATGCCTATTTGGATCATCATCTTGCAATTGTTCTAACCCTTTTTTGCTCATTGTCCATAAAGTTAAAGCTTGGTTCATGTGAAGAGTATAATCAGGATATATTCGTAAATTCTTATCTAAAAATTTTTTGACATTTTCAAATTCAAAATTAGTGGATCTGGCCATAATTTTTCCTAATGCTTCTCCAAATTTAGTTAGGATTTCTTTATTAGTAATTGGTTGGTCTTTATAGTCCAAGATATAAACAGATGGTCTTAATGTAAATCCTCCAATATAATTAGTTTCAATACGACTAATTCGGTTGTTCCTATTAACTGCAAAAAATAAGTTATGTATAATTAACTCAATCAAATCAAATAAAGTGAGTTTATATCCCTCATCATAAATATTCATAGGCGTAATTTTAAAAGTAAAATCTCCATCATCCTTAATTTGAGTTTTACTATCGATTAATTCTTTAAATTTTTTTGACTCTTCTCTAAATTCATCTCTTTTTAAATATAACTCAAATAAAGGCAGATCATTTAAAGAACCTAGATTTGCTTGCTTTAATAATTCAGGCGGTACTAAAATGTTATCTAGATCAAGATTAGGAATATTAATTTCATTTTCTATAAATGGTTCAAGATAATAACTCTCTTTAGAGGAAATCTCTCTAAAACTTAAAATAAATACTCCATTTGAATATATTTTAATTTGGGGATATAAAGCTCTAGTTCGAAGGCCGAATTTAAGGTAACATGCATTTAAATAACATCTGATATAAGGATAAGAATCCCTATATTCATCACTAAAAAGTTTCCATTCAGAGTGCCACATACTAAAAGATTGTTCTAGTAAATTTAAAGAATATCCTTCTTTAGGACGTTTTAAAACTTTAAACTGGGCCTTATTCAGCTTCAATTCTTTTATATCAAATTTTGACTTTTTAACTTCACCATTTTCCTTATACCAAAAGTTAACATTAGAGCTAACTACTAATGGACAAATTTCTGAATTTACTAATCTAGTTGCTATAGTACTCAGATTTTCTTTAGAATTTACTAATTCATCTAAGAAATAAGAAGAATAAGAATGCCATATATCCCAATCTTTCAATTCCATCCCTGAAAAATTATCTAAAAATTCTTTTACGATATTATCATCTTTTTGCAAATTTTCAAGGACTTTTATTAATTCTGGATCATCAACGCTGGGAAAATATTTTTTTCCATTCGAAAATTTTTCAAGTGCTTTAACCATAGTAAAAACATTAATATCTTTAATTTCCTCTCCGGAATTTTTTATTACTTCTAATTTTTCAGCTAAATATTCATCAACTCTGCTTAATCCTAACTCTTTTTCAAAATCAAATAAATAGAACATTAAATTTGGAAAAGAATGGAATAAATCCTCTTTAAATTTATTATAATACTTATGATTAATTTTGGTTTTAAAAGGAAAATTTGGCTCTGACTCTAAATCAGCTAATACATATTTAAATTCCTTTTTAAACTTAGTGATTTCTTCAGATTTTAAATTGTATGGCTTAAAATTTTTATCAACTAAATTGGAAAAAAAATTTGTTAAAAATATTGAATAAATTTGAGACTCAAAAATATTGTATATATTCTCTTGGATAATTTTTGAACTTAAGTACTCATTATAGCTTTCAATTAATTTTGAAAAAATTTCCTCCAAAAATTCATAAAATTTATCTTCGTTATCTCTTTTTATCATGTTATTAATAAATAAATTGGACATAATTAATATAATTTTATTCTGAACCCCTTACTAATTGTAATAATGTTCGTTTTCCTGTGGCTGATCTTTCTTTAAATATTGTATAAACTCTTGAACCTTGTTTAATATCATCCTTGTATTGCCCATTCATATGAAAATCCCCTAAAATTATTTAGAGACTTTTTCAATTCGTAAATGACTAATAAGCAGATCCTACCATTATTTAAGATATTTATCTAATTTTCGTATAGTAATTACAGAAAACTTGAAGCACTAAATTCAATTTATTACATCAGCTTGATGAATCGTGACCATAGAAAATATTATATACCATGAAAAATTTGGTTATACCAAATACTAAACTTGAAGTCAATAATATGACTTAAAGCTTAATTAAAATTATGGTGATAGTATGCCTAAAGTAGTTCCTGAATACAAAAAAATGGCTAAAATTAAAATTGTCCAAGCTGCTTACAAAGTTTTTTCTGACAAGGGATATCATCCATCAAAAATGGATGAAATCGCCAGAGAAGTAGGGGTGAGTAAAGCAACTTTATATTCATATTTCGAAAGTAAAGAAGATCTGCTTAAGATGATCTCCATATCAACCAGCCAGCGCCTAAATGAAATTTTCCAAAAATCGTTAGAAGGACAGAATTCGCTGAAACCGTTTGAAGAACTTTATAATAAAATGGAAGAGTTCCAGGGATCTCTGCATTTAAATTTTGAGATATTATCATTATCCTCGCATGATAAGAATATCAGAGAGATAGGTAGAAACATCTACGATGAAAAAATAGACGTATTCCAGGTGTTTCTAGAGAATCTACAGAGTAAGGGCATAATCAGGGATGACATTGATGCACGTACTTTGGCCCGGCTTGTAGCAGCACTTTATACAGATATAGCGATGCAACTGGTTATGGGATTTGACAAATCAGAAGTTCGCGAAACATGGAACCAATCATTGTCTGCAATACTGGAAAAATAACGTATTAATCCACTATGATGCTGAATACAACTCATTGATTCACTTCACATAAAAAAACCGGTATTAATTGATTTTTATCATGAATTAAGAGGATGATCTTTTAAACAAGGGTGATATGATGAACAATCGATTCTTTGGAATGACATTTAAGGGTGTTTTTAGAAGGAAAACACGAAGCTTGTTAACCATCCTTAGCATAGTTGTTGGTATTATGTTAGTGACTGCTCTTTTGATGGTGGCTAATGGATTGAATACTCAATTCCAGCAATTAAGTGGAGGATCAGGCGCTGATTTTGTTGTATTAGACCATTCATCTGATCTTTCTTCTAGTCGAGTAAATGCATCTATAGAGAATGACCTGGAAAATATGGATGGTATATCCTGGGTTTCAGGGATGGTTATTTCCACAACCAATATAGGTGATAGACCCTTTGCTTTTGTAATGGGTGTGCAGCCTGATGAAAAGTCCGTTGAACAGTTTGGTATCGTCGAAGGTAGAACCCTACAATCGGGTGATACTGGAAAAGTTATAATAGGGCGAGTTATGGCCACTCAGGAGGGCTTGAAGATAGGGGATACTTTGAATATTAAAGATAAATCATTTGAAGTGGTTGGTATTTACGAAACAGGAGTTACTACCGAGGATGGTGGGGTTGTTGTTCCTTTAGGTGAGGCTCAGTCCCTTTTTGACCTGGGAGATCAGGTTTCCATGCTACAGGTTAAGGTGGAAAATATCGATCAAGTCGATGCGATCCGAACCCAGATAGAAACTCGATATCCTCAACTTCTGGCTCTTAAAGGTTCAGAAGTGGCAAACCAACAGGCAGATCTTCAGTTGATCAATAGTATTTCTTCACTCATAGCATTAATCGCCATTTTGGTAGGAAGCATAGTGGTTATGAACACCATGATCATGTCTGTAATGGAAAGAACACGAGAAATTGGTGTATTACGAGCAATCGGATGGAAGAGAAGAAAGATACTGTTACTTATCCTGAAGGAATCTTTCACCATCAGTATCATTGGTGGTGTCATTGGTATTGTACTGGGTATCGTTATGGTAAACTTGCTGACCAATCTGGCTAAAATTTCCCTGAATCTGCCGGTTACCTTAGATCTAGTGGTAGGGGTTTTTCTTATTACCATAATCCTCGGTATTCTGGGGGGATTTTATCCGGCATGGAGGGCTTCAAAGATGAGCCCTATGGAAGCTTTATCTCGAGAGTAAAGTGGTGATATTCATGTTTCTTAAGACGGTTAATGTAAAAAAACATTTTGGAGAAGTAAAAGCAGTAGATGGAGTTAGTTTAGAGATTGAGAAGGGTGAATTTGTATCTATCATGGGTCCTTCCGGTTCTGGAAAAACCACACTTCTAACACTGCTGGGAACACTGGACTCTCTTACATCAGGAGATATAATCATCGATTATGAAAATTTATCTTCCATTAAAGATGTGGATACCTTCAGATCAAAGAAGATGGGCTTTATCTTCCAATTTCACAACCTCATCGGTTACCTCACTGCACTGGAAAATGTGGAACTCCCCTTACATGGGTTGATGTCCATAGATAAACGAAAAGCCAAAGCTTCCGAGCTATTGGACCTTGTGGGGCTGAAAGACAGGATGCATCACATTCCCTCACAACTTTCAGGAGGAGAACGACAGAGGGTGGCCATAGCCAGAGCCCTGGTAAATGATCCTCTCCTGGTACTGGCGGATGAACCTACAGGAGAGCTGGATTCCAGTACTACACAGAAGATCATGGATTTAATGAAAAAAATCAATCAAGAAAAAAATATCACCTTCCTAGTGGTTACCCACGACCCCGAAGTGGCTAAAAAAACAGGTAAGATCATAATTTTAAGGGATGGTAAGATTTCAAGGGAGGAACTCGTAAAAAGCGCTTCTATTGAAGATATAATAACCTTAAAAAATTCAACTTTAGGAAAACAACTACTTCAAAAGGAATCAGGGGATCCTTATCTGGAAAAACTGGGATTATTCAAAGAAAAAAAATTAACCAGAGAAGGAGAATTACTCCTTTCATTATTTGAAAAAGTAGAAGAGTTGTAGATTAATGGATTAAAGGTTCTACAGATATCATCGATAAATATATGAAGAATTTTTATTAAGCTTGATAGTATGAGAGTTTAGCACGTAGTATATTGGTTACACACTGAACAGTCTAAAGAATTGGAAGAGTCTATTCAAGAGAAACGAAAAATTCGTCAATGGTGATATATGGTGACGTTCAACTAAACTTTACCGTCAATTCCAAAATAAGAAAATACACAATTATGTTCAGGTAATTCAATAATATCTTTTGATGCCAGGGTTATAATGTTTAGTTTATTCAAAGTATTTTTTAATTGGCTTCTACATGCGCTAATTCTCCCATTTCTTTGATTTTTGGCTTCAACTAATAAGATTTTTAATTCCCCATTAAGAAAACCTAAAGCAAAACCATCGAGATCTGTTAAAATTTTCCTCTCCCTATTATAGATCAATATAGGCGATAAAGCAACTAAAAGTTTCCCACGATGATTTATATGGTTTAATGTTCCTTTAAGACCATTCAATTCGTTTTTGCGCGAATCAGAAACATTGACAAATTCAAAAATACTTTCAATCTTTTTAGGAGCAGTTTTAGAACCACTAATTGGCAGGACAAGAAATTCTTGATTATATTTATCTTTAAATTCAAAATAGAGTTCCGTGGCGGTGATATATTTTAATATTTCTAATAATAATTCTTCAAAGGGGTATGAGAAAACCCTATCAATATTACCTTTGTAATATTTGGTTTCTTTTCTCAGATTAAAATATAATTCAACAAAGTTCTTTAAAAAATGCCCCATTATATTCATATTTTTATCAAGAGGAGAATTTTGAAAAATTCTTAAGTTTATTACATATTGGTTTACATTTGCAGAAGACTGAAAAGTAGTTAAACAACCATTTTTGCCAAATAAATTATTCCACTTTTTTTCTTTCTCAAAAGATAATTTTGATTTGAAATTATCTTTTAAAATGTTGTCCATACTTAAATCAAACAGAATATGAAGTATATAATCCTCATCAGAAATTTTTGTGGGTTCAAATTCATTTGATTCATTAATTAAATACTTTTGTATAATAGAATATCGAGATAATTCTTCTCCTTCTAATTTAGCTTGAATTTCGATTGCATGCTTTCCTAATTCACTAATACATTGAGACGAATGATAAAGACTTATAGAAAGTAAATCATCGAACGAAGCAAGTGTTTTAAGTATTTGGCTTTCAGGTTCTACAAAAATATCTCTATAATAATCTTCTAAATTGAGAAAAATCTTTGAAAGATCAAAATTCACAGGAAATGGAGCGTATTGTGAATCTAAAAATAAATATGAAATTTGTCTTATTCTCCTAAAAGTTGACTTTAATTTGAATCTTCTGTTAGCTAAATTTTCATCTTGAGGTTCAAACAGATAGAAATTTACAATTTCTCTTAGGAATTCGGCAAATTTAGAGCCTTCAATATCATAATCTTTAAATCTATGATATCTACCTAAATGGAAACTAATTAAAATTTTATGAATACTGTAAATATCTTCGTTTTCAAGAATTCTGTTAAAAAATTTTTTTTCTTCTGGTCTTAAACCCCCTTTAAAAACGTTTCTTAATTTGGCAGATTCTTTAAAAGTTCTTAATAACCCTCGTTCTGATGCAAATGTCCCAGGTAAATGACCAGAATTTAATAATAAAATCCAAATTTGCAATATTTCTGCGCCAGAAGGCCTATAATTTAAAAAGTTAGTAGTCTTTGAAGACAAACCTAATCCTTTTGCCAAATCTAGTTTCTTAAGACGATTTATGAGATAAAGTTGTAGAATTACATATTCCCATCTAGGATGATGTGCTCCTTCATAAATGTTACGAATAACACCTAATTGATCAATATTCTTCAATCTTTCAATATGGCCATAATTATCTAGAAGATTATAACATTTAGTAGTGTAAGAGTAGAGAAATACATTAAGACGACCTAATTGGGGCAAATAATAATTAAAAGTTTTATTTTCCATATTTACCTAACAACCTACACCCTTTTTAATTTTTCTTAAATCTTTCATCATTAAACCATATTATCTGCTTGCCATTCTTCTAATCCATGCTAAGACTAAAGGCAAAGACATATATTAACTTTTATATAAATTTCCATTCACACATAACATGTCTGTAAAAAATTTATAGTGTTAAAAGCTCCTGTGGAAAAAATGAGTGTAAACCATGTAAAAATTTCGTAAATTATAATTGGACTGCGATTCAAATGACAACTCAAAGTGAAGCAGCACTGGAAAAAGCCCTCTTAGATAAATTAGTCGACGGTGGTTATGAACGAGTTAGTATAAATGATGAAAAGGGTTTAAAAGATAATTTAAAGTCCCAAATAGAGAAATTTAACAACATAGATCTTACTACTGATGAATTTAACCGCATATTAACATTCCTAGAGGGAGGTACCATTTTTGACAAGGCTAAGAAACTAAGGGATAGGTATGAATTAGACCGCCCTGAAGGAACTGTATACATACAATTTTTAAATAAGAAAGACTGGTGTAAGAATCTATTCCAAGTATCGAACCAGATAAGAATGGAAAAAACCTATAAAAATAGATATGACGTTACTATTTTAATAAACGGCCTACCTTTAGTCCAAATTGAACTTAAAAAAAGAGGAATAGAACTTAAAAGGGCATTCAATCAGATCCAAAGATACCAAAAACATTCATATCGTGGATTATTTCAATACATACAGATATTTATTATAAGTAATGGTGTCAACACCAAATATTATGCTAACAATAAATCTTTAAGCTTCAAATACACCTTTTTCTGGAAAGATAAAAACAATCATAATGTTTCCAATCTTGAAAAATTTACAGAGGAATTCCTGGAGAAATGTCATCTGTCCAAGATGATAGCAAAATACATAGTCCTAAATGAAACTGATCAAGCCCTAATGGTGCTGAGAGCCTACCAATATTATGCAGTCGAAGCCATTATGAATACAGCACTAAACACCAACCAAAATGGCTATGTATGGCACACCACAGGTAGTGGAAAGACATTAACCAGCTTTAAAGTCAGCCAACTCCTAGCTGAAGAAGAGAACATAGATAAAATTATCTTCGTAGTTGATCGAAAAGATTTAGACTACCAAACAACCACAGAGTTCAACAAATTTAGTGAAGAATCCGTAGATGGCACAGATTTTACACATATTCTAGTTAAACAGTTACTTAGCCCCAATAAACTTATCATTACAACTATTCAGAAGATGACCCGTGCAGTTGATAGGCATAGTCAAAGAATTGCAGGTGTAAAGGACAAAAAGGTCATATTGATGTTTGATGAGTGTCATCGCAGCCAGTTCGGTACAATGCACCAGAAAATAACCAGCTTCTTTACCAACCTTCAATATTTCGGCTTCACAGGCACGCCTATTTTTGAAGTAAATGCCCAGGGCAATAAAACCACTAGAGATCTATTCGGTGAGCGGCTTCACAGCTACTTAATACAACATGCAATACGAGATGAAAATGTATTAGGATTTTCAGTGGAGTATCTGGGTAAATATCATAATAAGACAACACTCGATATTGAAGTTGAAGCCATAGACACGCGTGAAGTATTGGAATCAGAGAAACGTCTTGAAAAGATTGTAGATTACATCATTGCCAATCATAACCGTAAAACATATAATAGAGAGTTTAATGCGATTTTCGCAATTAGTTCAGTAGATGTATTGACCAAATATTATGAAATCTTTAAGAACAAACAACATGACCTAAAAATCGCCGCGATATTTACCTATGATGCCAATGAAGAGATGAAAGACAATGAACACTCACGAGACAAACTAGAAAGGTACATATCTGATTATAATACGATTTTCGGGACTAACTTCACCACAGAAACCTTCGACCAATACTATGTAGATGTATCTAAAAGAACCAAAGACAAACAGATAGACCTACTTTTAGTAGTTAACATGTTTCTAACAGGTTTTGATAGTAAATACTTGAATACATTATATCTTGACAAGAATGTCCAGTACCACGGTCTCTTACAAGCTTATTCCCGTACAAATAGAGTATTGAATGAAAAGAAAAATTTTGGAAACATCGTCTGTTTCAGGAACCTTAAAAAAGCTACAGATGATTCAATTCGACTATATTCTGATGAAAATCCATCCGAAACTGTACTGGTTAGATCATATCTAGAATATGTTGAAAGATTTAACCACATATTAGGAGAATTTAGAAAAATCACCACAGAAGTATCTGATATAGATGACCTTCCAGATGAAGAAGAAATAAAGAAATTTGTACAAATATTCCGCGAACTATTGAGGATTATGAATAAGTTAAGTGTGTTTACAGAGTTTACGTTTGAAGATGTAGATATATTAGAACAGGAATTTGAAGATTACAAAAGTAAATATCTTGATATCCATGAAGGTGCACAAAGCCCAGAAAAGGAATCTATCTTAGATGATATTGATTTTGAAGTAGAATTGATACGTAGAGACGACATTAATGTGGTATATATCTTAACTCTGCTTAAAGAGTTAGATCATAAAAGTAAATCATTCAACAAGGATAAAGATTTTATCTTAAATACCATGCAGAAAACTAGAGAACTTAGAAGCAAAATAGACTTAATTGAGAAGTTTATAGATCAAAATATTCCACAGATAGAAAATAGAAATAAAATTGAGGAGAACTTTGAAATATTTATTGACCAGGAAAAAACCAACGCAATCAAAAAACTTTTCGAAGAAGAAAAGCTCAAACCAGATATAACCAAAGAAATCATTGCTGAATACGAATTTTCCGGTAAAATGAGAAACGATGTCATAAAAAAATCCTTCCAAGAAAAAATGGGATTAAAAGAAAGAAGATCCAAACTTGAAATGATTAAAAATAAAATTATGACGTTGGTAGATAAATTTACTTGGTAATTGGAGATTATATACATGTCTGAATATCAACAAAAACTAGAAAGCAAGTTATGGGCCATAGCAGATGAACTACGGGGAAATATGGATGCAAACGAGTTTAAAAACTATATGCTCGGCTTCATATTCTACAAATACCTATCAGAAAAAATAGAACTCTACCTTGATAAAGAATTAGAACACGATGGCGTAACGTTTGAAGAAGCTTTTAAAAATCCAGAGTTAAAAGGTGTGGTGGAAGAAGAAGCAAAGGATAACCTGGGATACTTCCTCGAACCAAAATGTCTATTTAGAAATCTGGTTAATGGTGCTAAACATGGGTTTTTTATCTTAGATAACTTAGGAAAAGCTTTAAATAACATAGGGGAATCAGCATATGGACAGAAAAGTGAAGATGACTTTGTAAACTTATTCGAAGATGTTGACTTACAATCATCCAAACTAGGAAAATCCGTAGAACAAAAAAATAAGATCATCTCCAAAATTCTTTTACACTTATCAGAAATAGATTTTAAATTGGAAGACACTGAATCAGACATCTTGGGAGATGCATACGAATATCTAATCTCCCAATTTGCATCCAGTGCAGGTAAAAAGGCAGGTGAATTTTATACACCACAACAAGTCTCTAAAATATTGGCAAAAATTGTAACCCTAAAAAAAAGCCGCTTAAAAAATGTCTATGACCCTACGTGTGGTTCAGGTTCTTTACTTTTAAGAGTGTCCAAAGAAGCTTTAGTCGGTGATTTCTATGGCCAGGAACTGAACCAATCCACATACAATTTGGCACGGATGAACATGATCCTACATGATGTAAAATTTGACGACTTTGACATACAACAAGGAAACTCCTTAGAGGATCCAAGACATATTGACATGAAATTTGAAGCCATAGTAGCTAATCCTCCTTTTTCTGCTAAATGGAGTGCAGATAGTAGATTTTTGGATGATAAACGGTTCAGTGCCTATGGAAAACTTGCACCAAAATCGAAGGCAGATTTCGCTTTTTTACAGCATATGATTTACCACTTAGATGAAAACGGAACCATGGCAATAGTACTACCACACGGAGTGCTGTTTAGAGGAGCTGCAGAAGGGGTTATCAGAAAATATTTGGTTGAAGATAAAAATTATCTTGATGCTATAATAGGGTTGCCTGCAAATGTTTTTTATGGTACAAGTATTCCTACTGTAATATTAGTTTTTAAGAAGTGCAGGGAAGATGGTGCGGATATACTTTTTATTGATGCTTCTAAATATTTTGAGAAGGTTAAAAATCAGAACAGACTTAGGGATGAGGATGTAACAAGAATAATGGATACATATGTTGGAAGAGAACAAATTGATAAATTTTCCTATAAAGCATCTTTAGATGAAATTAGAGAAAATGACTATAACCTAAATATACCCCGTTATGTTGATACTTTTGAAGAGGAGGAGCCTGTGGATCTTGATGAAGTTGTTAAAGAACTAGAAACTATTGAAAAAGAGATTAAAATTATTGACCAAGAAATTGAAAAATATTGTGATGAATTAGGCATAAAAGCCCCAATAATGAGGTGATTTGATTTGGTTACGCCAAAATTAAGATTTCCAGAGTTTAAGGGAGGATGGGTAGAAAAAACTTTAGGAGAAGTTTCATCTGATGGAATGTATGGGTTAAATGCTGCTGCAAAAGATTTCGACGGAATAAATAAGTATATCAGAATAACTGATATAGATGAAACATCCAACAAATTTGTTCCTAATCCATTATGTTCTCCAGAAGGAGATTTAGACCCAAAATTTTTGTTAAAAGAAAATGAGTTAGTATTTGCTAGAACAGGGGCTAGTACTGGAAAGAGCTATTTGTATGATAAAAAGGACGGTAAATTATATTTTGCAGGGTTTTTAATAAAATTTCATATCAATAAAGCTAATCCAAAATTTGTTTTTTATAATACCTTAAAATCCCATTATAGTAATTGGGTAAAAGTAATGTCTATCAGATCTGGACAACCAGGTATAAATGCTGAAGAATATAAAAGATTTCAATTTAAATTGCCGACTCTTTCTGAACAGGAAAAAATTGCTCTTTTTTTATCGACAGTGGATAAAAAAATTGATTTTATAGAGAATGCTTAATTCATAAAAGATATCTATAGAGAAAAAACGAGACCTTTGGAAAACTTATTCGGCTGGGATGATGCAACAACTATTCAGTCAGAAATTAAGGTTTAAAGAAGAAAATGGAGAAGATTATCCTGATTGGGAAACTGGCACAATTAAAGATGTCATGGTACAAAAAATTAGAAAAGTCAAAAAACCGGAAAGTAGTTACTGGAGGTTGGGTCTCAGAAGCCATGCTAAAGGCACATTCCACGAGTTTGTGACTGATCCAACTAAAATTGCTATGGACTATCTATTTGTGGTAAGAGAAAATGATTTGATACTCAATATCACATTTGCATGGGAACATGCAATTGCATTAGCGGATAAAGAAGATGAAAACTTACTTGTCTCACACAGATTCCCAACATATCAATTCTTTGAAAATGTAAACCCTTTATTTTACAAATATTTCGTAAAATTACCTAAATTCAAGTATGAATTAATGAATATTTCTCCAGGAGGAGCTGGAAGAAATAGAGTAATGAGAAAAAATGATTTCTTAAAAATAGAAATCCCTATCCCTTCTAAATCAGAACAAAATAAAATAGCCAATTTTCTATCTATTATTGATAATAAATTAGAGCAAATAGAGAAAGAATTTATTATTAACCAAGAATTTAAAAAGGGATTGTTACAACAGTTATTTTGTTAACTATTGTTCCTTATCGAAATTAAATTTGATATACAACATCTAAAGAGGCAGTGTCAAAAACTTGATGGTTTTTGATTTTCCATTTTTGATAAATAAATTTTTTTTTAATTCGTTAAAATTTCTTATTTTCTGAAATAAAAACCTAAAAACTTTTATATTAAGTGGAGCATAGT
>Ga0334886_1002764_pt1 | contig 16697 bp, 7 predicted proteins | sample GraSluR1_MG_9_FD_207232 | JGI IMG/M metagenome (GOLD analysis project Ga0334886, IMG submission 207232) | Sludge microbial communities from methane-producing bioreactor in Wageningen University, Netherlands - Granular Sludge_27_06-R1 | ecosystem: Engineered > Bioreactor > Anaerobic > Unclassified...
GCAGACTGATTGCTTGAAGGTAACGTGGTAGATAAAGCGCCAACTTCATTAATAAGTTTGCTCTTTTTCAATTTTATGCCACAGAATTTTGACATTCTTACCAGAGTAAGTCGCTGCATAATTTCTGTGCCCATAGGCTGGCTTAACTCGTTTATGAAGATATAAATTCATTGGATTAATCCGTTTTTCTAAAGAACTTTATTTCAAGAATGGAGCCACTTGTCAGGGGAGCATTGTAGATCGTTTGATCGTCTGATCGTTCGATGTTGCAGAGGGCAGTAGCTCTTTTATATTATGCCATTATTTCATATTTCCGCGTCACAAAAGTTCCAACAACAGATTAATTATCACCGTATTACAACGTGTTTATTAATAAGGGTGCCCCGATTCAGGGCCCCTAGAATCTTAATCCACTCTCTAACACATATAGATTAATAGCAACGGTTTGTTTCCTTCTGACGCTTCTTTTTTCGTTTCTATAATAGATACGAATAGAAACAAGAATATCTATATATCAATGACTTAGCAAAATTTTGTTTCTATTCATAAAAAAAGTACTATAAGCGTATTTTTGGAAGCTGAGTAATGCCTCCGGAAATTGAGGTCTTGCTGCTAAGAGATTTGATGGAAAATATCCTTAAGTAAAGAATTTTGTGACACAAAAAAGGAGCTTCAATAGTAACCTTAACAGAACAACAACCTCTGCTGGTATATACTGAAACTCCAATATTGGCTTTACAACAACGGGGGATGGACCGATTTCGTCTTCTGCCGTTGTAAAAATAGTAATAATTATTTATCAGTGTAAATAATCACTGAGGCAGATAGTACTAAAGAGAGGACCAAGCAGGCTTGTACTATTTCCCCACAAAGGGGGTAATTTGAAATTATACCCTTTGAAAGCCTTAGGTAGACGCCTGGGAGAGCTTTTATTGTAAAAACAGCTCTCTGAGTTTTTCTGCTTCATTCATTAGCTTCTCCGAATTAGTGTTTTTCATGTATTAAATCCAAATAACCGAGTACTTTTTTTAATTTATTTCAATCATATCTATCGGGGAAGCACTCTCAGGGACCTTCAGCCCCTGCCGCTTGGCAAACCTCAAAAGGTTTTAGTGTTTTAGAGTCGGCTAAGCCGCCTCATTACGTTCATATTCTGCTCTGTATTCCAGTGGTGACATATATTTCAACCTGAGTATCATCCATTCTCTATTATAGTTTCCAATGAAGATTTCAATGATGCGCTGAGCCTGCTCCAGTGAATAGATCCGTTGGATGTTGAATACTTCCTTCTTGATAGTCCTGTTGAAGCGTTCAATGCAGCCGTTGCACTCCGGACTTCTCACAAATGCCTTTGACATGTCAAGTTCCAGATAAGCCATCTCTTTCATGAAGTCATCCGAATCATATTGTGTTCAGTGTTCACTTCTAAGCTTCAACGAGGTGCCTTTGCAAACACCTTTGTCAAGGCTTTTGAATACCATTTTTTCCGGCTGCTTTGACCGGTTCCATGACCGTCCATCTAGTTCCATGCTTGCATATGTGCCAGGCGATAATCTCATCGTTGAAGTGGTCGATAACGGCGAAACACAAGCCCAGGCTCTCTACAAAGAATTTTTTGCCGTCTGTACCCCACAGCATGTTGGGATGCTCCTATATTATTCTGCCTTTATGCTCCTTTTTTTTCATTTCACAAGCGTGTCTGTACGGGCTTAGAAAATCATTTTCACGCATTAGCCTGTTAACACGGCGGTTGGATACGTAGATATGTTTCTTTTTGCCAATTTCTTCCAGATTTTGATGTAACCCTCACAGTGGAACAAGCTCTCGGCAATTACCTTTCTGATGGCTATAAGCAGATAGTGATCACTGACCGAAGGTTTCATGCCACGTTTCTCACTCTGCAGTTGCTCATGCTTCTCATACCAGTTGGGGCTTGAACACCCTGCTACAAGGAACACCTTCACCATGGGGTAGCCACAGCCGATCTTATGATAGGTTTGTCCACTCAGGTATTCCACTAGCTCTTTCTTTGTTTGGCAGTGAACTCGTTCTTTTTTTACCAGGTCTAGTTCCATTTCCAGCTGTCCTATGCGCCACTCAGCTCTCGCCAGTTTGGCATTGTCCGACTTCTTATAAAGCCGATTAGGAAAAACGTTGTGGGACGGTCTGGACCTGTACATTAAAAACTCTCCCCTCTTCTTTGCCGATAAGGTGGAAACCCCGGTGCTCATCATGCACAACGACAAGGACGATGCGGTTCCCTGGTACCAGGGCATAGAATTTTCCACGGCATTAAGCAGATTGGAAAAACTATCCTAGCTGCTCCAATACAACGACTAAGTCAATAATCTGTCAAGAAGAGCCAACGCCAAAGACCTGAGCATACAATTGGAACAGTTTTTCAACCACTACCTGAAAGGCGCCCCCCATGCCTGTCTGGATAACAACCGGTGTACCCACCACCCTGAAAGGCATTGACTAAGGGTATGACTTGACGGAAGAGTGAAATTTCGGCCATAGCCTACCCCTAAGGATTTGACACATTATGTATGAAGGTTGGCTGGAATTTTTTCTTGTATTCAGAAGGACACATGCCATATTCTTCCTTAAAACACTGCCTGAAATGGATCATGCTGTTTATGCCTACATTCCAGGCTGTCTCAGAAACATTGAAATTTCCGGAAGCGAGCATATCTGCGGCTTTTCTCATCTTGATCTTTCGAATGAACTCTATGGCCGAGATCCCTAAGAGGCCCTTTAATTTTCGATAAAGAGAAGAAGAGCTCATGTTCATTTTCTCTGCCAAAGTACCAATATCCAGGTCATCAGAGGAGAGATTCTCTTCAATATAACAAGATATTTTTTGAAGAAATTCGTTATCAATAGATGAGAATCCACTTTGGATCAGCTCTGTGGAATGATTTTCCGGGACTGAATTGAAAAACTGTTTCGCAAGATTCTTGCGGGATTCAAGAAGGTTATGGATGCGTGCATTAAGCATTTCACTGGTGAATGGCTTGGAAATATAGGAATCTGCTCCAGATTTGTATCCTTCGCTCCTGTCTTCATTTGAATCCTTAGCTGTAAGAAGAATAACAGGAATATGGCTCAACCTGATGCTCTGCTTAACCTTCTTACAAAGCTTCAGACCATCCATGACCGGCATCATGATGTCACTGATAATAATATCCGGCATATATCTGTTGGCAAGTGAATATCCTTCCTGACCGTCTTTGGCAGTGTATACGTCATAAGCATCTACTAAAGAGGCCTTTACGTATTCTCTTATATCTTTGTTGTCTTCGGCAATCACCACAATGGGGCGCGAGGTGTAGACTTCTACGTCACTCGCGTTATCAAAGGTAAGCTGCTGATTTCCTGGCCCTTTTTCAATGGGGATTCGTACTGTAAATACGCTGCCCTTACCTTTTTCGCTTTCCACATAAATGGTTCCGTTATGAATGGCTACCAGGTTCTTAACAAGAGAGAGTCCTATCCCGTTACCTTGTGCCTGTTGTTTTCCGGGGATCTGGTAGTATCTTTCAAAGATTTTTTCGTATTGGTCTTTCTCTATTCCCAGACCGGTATCTGTAACACGAATGAGGGCGTCATGGTGCGTTGAATTCTTGTCAATTGTAAGCCCAAGTGTAACAGCTCCATACGAGGTGTATTTCATTGCGTTGGTTAGTAAGTTGTTTAATATGGTGGTTATGATCTCTTGGTCAAAAACCGCCATGATATCTTTATTTATATCAAACTTTATTGTAACATTCTTGTTTGGATTGGACTCAGCAAATATCATCCCTATGTCTTCAATAAAAGAACTGAGATTTCCGTAAGACGGTTTGAACACTACATTGTTGGTTTCAGTTTTTCTGAAATTCAGCAACTGGTTAATCAAGTCAAGCAAACTACTTGCATTTTTATGCGCAACTGCGATTTTCTTTCTGACGATCTCCGGAAGTGATTGGTCATTTTGAAGGTCTTCAGTCGGACCCAGAATCAGGGTCAAAGGGGTCTTCAGTTCGTGGGTGATGTTGGTATAGAAGCGAAGACGCTCCTCATTGACCTCTCTGATATGAGCAGTTGATGCCTTTTCCAGTTTTAGTTCATTATCTCTTTCCAATTTGCTCATATAAAGAAATAAAAACAAATTCAGAAGGCCAATAAGTAAGAGACCATAAATGACATACGCCAGGTTGGTCGCATAAAAGGGCGGTCTTATCTTCATTTCCAAAGACTCGGTATGTTCAGACCAGTCACCGTCTGTCAACCTGGAACGAACATGAAGTGTATATTTTCCCGGGGCAAGCTGATGGAATTGGACAATATTACTGTGTTTGGAAAGGAACCAGTTGTTGTCCTTTCCTTCTACCTTATAGGAATATTCAATATTATCTGCCAAACCATAATTATCAACTGCAAATGAGACATTAAAACTGTTTTGGTAATGTCTTAGCACGATACTCTTTTTCCCAGAAAGAAAGATGATAGGATTTTCGCCGGCTATGGGATCATTTGCATCAAATATCTGTATTTCTGAAAAATGAGCCGAGAGTTTAGTGCCTGGATTGACGACCCGGTCCGGGAAGAAGGACGTGACCCCTTCGGTCGAACCAAAGCTGACTAGTTCATCATCCCTTATGGCACAGGCCCCCGCAGCGTAATTACCATTGGCGATCCCGCTCCTGTAGCCATATTCTGTGATTTTATCCGGAGTAATATCTAAACGGCAGACTGACAGGTTTGTGCTGAACCAGATATTACCGTCTTTGTCTTCGACAATGGCCCTGATACTCTCAGAGCTAAGTCCGTCTCTTGCTGAATAAACCTTATCATATTTTATATCGACACCCGAACTGAAATGAACTAACCCTTCACCGGAGGCTACCCACATGTCACCCCGGCTATCGAGCATGAGATGATTGATGGAGTTAGATGGAAAACCCTTGTCGGTGTTGTATGATGCGACGATTTTCATATCATTATCCATAATAAACAGGCCGCTTCTGAATGTGCCTACCCAAAGCCTGCCTCTATGGTCCATTGCAATGGATTTGATATAGTTGTCGGGGAAGAAAGTTGATCCGTAACGCTTCAATCTCTTATATTCTTTTCTATCAACGGAATACAGGCCGCTCAGACCCGATACTACCCACATAATATCTCCTTGTTCGTAAAACGATCTGACTTCCCTTATGTCAACGGTTGCCAGCAAGTTCATGGCACTGTCTACTATAGCTGTATAGCCATTGAATGACCCTACCCAATAATGACCGTCACTGTCACGAAAAATACTCAGGATGCTTTTATCCGGCAATGAATTGTTCGATTCTCCAATTTTTTGAAAGTTCTTGCTCAAAATATCTATTCCCCCTCCGTCTGTGCCTACGATCATGTTCCCATTAGGCATGAAATCCAGATCAGTCACACTCCTTTCAGACAGAGGTGAAGGGTAAGTGATTTTATTAAACTGCAGCACATTACGACTAATAAACATAAGACCGCTGCCGTATGAACCCAGCCAAAGGTTGCCGAAACGGTCTTCACACATCGCATGGATGCCAATGTTCATTATATCTTCTGTCTCGGGGAAACGTGTAAACGTATTTGACGAGTCCATCTCGCTGAGATCCATCTCCCAGACACCGTTGAAGTCAGGAGATGCTAGCAACTTATTGTTTGATGTCAGAAGAATGGAAAAGATGAGACCATCTGGAAGCCCTGAGTTGTTTTTATCAAAAACAGTAAAATCCATGGTAATTTTTCTATAGAGCGCAAGACCTCTCCGGGTCCCGATCCATATATTATTGTCTTTGCTTCTGTATATACTTCCTATCTCATTTGATGGCAGAGAGGAGGGGTCTCCCGGAACAGGCAAATGATGTACCGCTGTCCTGTTCTCAGGATCAATAATTACTATGCCGTTTCCATAATATGCCGCATAGATGCTATTGTCCTCGCCTATGACGAAACAACGTATTATATCGTCCGGCATCCCTTTGACATTACTAGAATTAAAAAGAGTGATCTTCCCCGTGTTTACCTCGTATTTTCCAATACCTTTAGTATATGTACTAAACCAGATATCTCCCTGGTCATCTTGTGCAACGTACGTTACTTCATCGGATGGTAACGAAAGTTCAGGATCTGCATCATGCCTGATAAAGAGAGACTGGCCTGTAGAATAATCATACGAAGCAATACCGGATCGCTGTGATGCAATCCATACTTTATTCCTGAACCGATCGGATACCACTCTGTTTAATTCGTTTCCGGGAAGAACCCCGGAATATTTTGTAAAACTACTGACAGACACCCCGTCAAAACGGTTCATCCCTTCTTCGGTCCCTATCCAGAGTACACCGTATCTGTCTATATCCAACGAAACAATGAAGTTATTCGAAAGGCCCTGATCCAGCTGGAGCCACTTAGTAACATGCTTATTTGTCCCGTCTTCTGCCATAAGAAGAAGGCAAAAAAACAAGGTTGAAATAAGGGTAAAAACAAGTCTTTTCATTATCTGATTGCGCTTAACGCAAATATATATCTAAAACTTCATTAAGCATATGCATTTAATTCATTGATCAAAAACAGACCATTTTTGAATGAATTGTACATTGTGCAAACTTGCATATACTGTTTAGATTTGAAATTAAAGTCAAGAATCCTGTTGCGAAAAGAAAGTCTATAAGCATGAATACATACAAAATGAAACTATATCGGATAGGTATGATATTGATCACGGGAATTATGTGTACTCCTGTGTTTGCCCAGGTTTCATTCGGCCGTTCAGAGTTATTCAACGGGAATTGGTTGTTTCATTTAGGAGATGATTCCACAGCCGCTGCCCAAACGTTCGATGATTCCAAATGGCGTCACCTGGATTTGCCTCACGATTGGTCAATTGAAGGGAAGCTCTCTCCTTCACTGGCCAGCTGCACAGGATATCTTCCCGGCGGAGTGGCCTGGTACAGGAAGCATTTCAACGCCAGTATCACCGACCGGGAAAAACAATTTATATATTTTGAAGGGATCTACAACAGAAGTTCTGTCTATCTGAACGGTCATTTTCTCGGATACAGGCCAAATGGATATGTATCCTTCATGTATGATCTGACACCTTACCTGGTAAATGGAGATAATGTCATTTCTGTACGTGTGGACCATAGCCGGAGTGCAGATTCAAGATGGTATACAGGTTCCGGTATATACAGGGACGTATATATGATCAAATCTTCAGAGATTCACCTGGCTCCATGGGGTACCTCATACGAACTGACAGAACTTTCCGAAAACAAAGCAATCATATCGGTCAACTATTCGGTAATAAGTGATATCCCTGTAAAAGAAAACCTTGAAGTATTGGTCTCGTTCACCAATTCGTCGGGGAAGCAGGTTGCTAAAGCAAGATCAAGAGTCAAAGAAAACTCAGAAAACAACATAAACGGCTCCCTGTCACTTACATTGCCACAACCTCACCTTTGGAGCATCAATGACCCGTATCTGTATACTATGCATATTCAGCTGCTGCAGAATGGACTTACTATAGACGGCTGTAAAATCGATGCGGGTTTGCGAACCTTACATTTTGACCCCGTCCGTGGGTTTTTCCTCAATGGAAAGAATATGAAACTCAAGGGGGTCTGTCTTCATCACGATGCCGGGGTTCTGGGTTCTGCCGTACCCGAAGAAGTTTGGGAAAGAAGATTGATCAATCTTAAATCAATGGGGGTTAACGCCATAAGGTTTTCTCATAATCCCCAGGCCCCTATAGTATATACGCTTTGTGACCGTTTGGGTCTGATGATTATAGATGAAATATCCGATGAGTGGGAATTTCCTAAAAGAAAATGGATAGAAGGCTGGAATGTCGGGACACCCGGTTTCGAAGGCAGTTATGATTTCTTTGAAGAGTGGATAGAACAGGATATTACAGATATGGTTTTAAGAGACTGCAACCATCCTTCTGTAATTTTATGGAGTATAGGAAATGAAGTTGACTATCCGAACGACCCCTATTCCCATCCCATTCTGGATGGTTCTGCCATAAACCAGCCTATGTTCGGCGGGTATCATCCCGAGGCTCCTGATGCAAGACGTATTGGTGTAATTGCCAAAAAGCTGGCTGCAAAAGTCCGGTCAATAGACACATCTCGCCCTGTTACGGGGGCTCTTGCGGGTGTTGTTATGTCCAACGAGACCGGGTATCCAAGTGCTATAGACGTTGTGGGATATAATTACACAGAAGACAGATATGATATGGACCATGAGAAGTATCCCGGGAGGGTCATATACGGTAGTGAGACTTCCGTAGGATACAGACAGTGGAAAGCCGTTCTGGACAGGAACTTCATATCGGGACAATTCTTATGGACAGGGACTGACTACCTGGGAGAATCGGGCAAATGGCCTTCCCGGGGATTATATACCGGGCTATTGGATTTAGGCAGTTTCCGCAAACCCAGAGGCTGGTTCAGGGCTTCACTCTGGAGCGACTCTCCCGTCACATATATTGGCACCTATCCGGTAACTGACGGAAGAAATGCCAAATATCTATCAATAGATGCATGGGACACATGGAATTATGAAGAAGGTCAGATGATCAAGGTTGTGTGTTACACCAACGCTCCTTTCTCCAGACTTCTCCTGAACGGAGAGATCGTGGAAGCAATGACTGCGTATAACGAAGAATATGGAGTAATCGGCTGGGATATCCCCTTTTTCCCCGGGACACTTACTGCTGAAGGATGTGATGCCCATGGAAACGTTCAGTCACATTATACGATCCAGACATCGGGAAAACCCTATGCCCTTCGTGTTAGAGCAGACAAGGATACTTTTACCCATGAGCGAAGTGTGATCCATCTCACAATAGAAATACTTGATGAAGCCGGTCATATAGTTAAACTGGGGGACAATGACATCACTTGTACCATATCAGGTCCCGGAAGGCTTCTGGGCCTCGAAGGGTCGGATAATACCGATATGACAGACTATTCGGATAATCACCACAGAGCATTCAGAGGAAGGTTGCTGGCTTATATTGCTGCTAACAAGGGACCTGGAGTAGTAACAATCCGCTTTTCATCGCCTCTTTTGAAAGGGACAGAAATAGTTCTCAAAAATGACACCATCTAACCTAATAATATATGAACAAAAAACTAACAACCATTCTTGCTTTTGTCACACTGCTGACTTTATCGCCGGCAGTTATGGCCCAGGTACAAGTAAATGAAACAAGGACTGTTATCCCCACCTATCTTGTAGGTGATCCACAGCCAGATCCCTATTTTTTTGCGGGAAGAACCTCTCAAGGTGCAGCCGGACATGTTTATCCTTATCCAATTTATGATATTCTAACAGACGATAGGATAGAAAGAGAATACAATTATATAACACTTGAGAATGAGTATACTCAAATAGGAGTTCTTCCTGAAATAGGCGGACGTATTTTCTCTGGTAATGACAAGCAGACAGGTTATAATTTTTTTTATCGACAGCATGTTATTCGTCCGGCACTCATTGGAATGATCGGGTCCTGGATATCAGGTGGTGTTGAATGGAATATTCCTCACCATCACCGCGCGTCGTCCACATTAAATGCAGGATATGATATTGTTGAAAATTCTGATGGCAGCAAGACTATATGGATTGGTGAAACGGAACTTCGCCAGAGACTAAAATGGTCTATAGGACTTACTATGTACCCCGGAAAATCATATGTAGAGGCTACATTCAAAATTCAGAACAGAACCCCTATGATGCAAACATTTCTTTATTGGGCTAATGTATCAGTTCATGCGAACAATGACTATCAGGTACAATTTCCTCCACAGACTGTCTATGGGACTAGTCACAGTAAAACTCAATATACAGACTGGCCTTATAATACCCTCAGAGGTAATGACGGTCCAACAGATAACAGCTGGTGGGCTAATTTCACGGGCAGCAATTCTACCTTTGCAGTCAATTACTCCCAGGATCATTTGGTGGGATACGACTTTGGCAAGGATGCGGGTACTGCTCACTGGGCAAATCACCACGTTGTTCCCGGCAAAAAGTTTTTCTTGTGGGGAACAGAAAGCGTATGGAATGAAATGCTTACAGAAGAAGACGGGGCCTACCTCGAACTGATGGTAGGAACCTTCTCCGATAACCAGCCTGATTATAGCTGGATTGGTCCCAATGAAGTACGTGTAACCAAACAGTACTGGTATCCTGTCAAGGGTATAGGCGGGGCAAAGAACCTTACACTGGAAGGTGCCGTTAACATCGAAAGAAAAGATAAAACCACAATGATGGTCGGTTTTAATGCCACAGCTGTATATAAGAACGCAAAAATTCTTGTAAAGGCCGGAGAAAAAGTTCTTTTTGAAAAGACAATAAATATTGATCCAAATACGCCATTTGCCCGGGACTTTTCTATACCTGCGACAGTGGAAGACAAGGATCTTTTTGCTGGTCTGTACGACAGCGATGGCGTTGAGCTTGTGAGCTACTCACCTGTAGTCAGGGAAGATATTGAACGTCCCCATCCCGCTGACCGTCCCGGGAATCCTGAGGAATACAATTCGGTAGAAGAACTCCTTCTTGCAGCTCAGCGCCTGGAAGAATTCCATAATGCACGCGTAGATCCACTACCTTACTATGAAGAGGCTCTTCGCAGAGATTCTCTCGATTCGAGGGTGAATGTTAACCTTGGAATTTTCTATGCCAAGAGGGCAGAATGGGAAAAGGCAGCAAAACACCTTCAGAGAGCCTACAAACGTTTGACCGGCCTTCATTATATGCCGCAGGTAAAGCACACCGGTATTATTTACCATACCAATCCCAAGGACGGTGAGATGTTGTATTACCTGGGAGTCGTTTCGCAGGCTCTCGGAAAAGAGAACGAGGCTGAAAGCTATTTTTGGAAATCTGTCTGGTATCCCGGATTCCAGTCGGCATCATATCTGTATCTTGCGCAAATGTATTGGAAACAGGGAAAAAAAGACGAAGCCTTTGAGGCTATTGACAACTCAATAGATCTCAGTGGCAAGAGCACTATCAGCAAATTCGTTAAGTCCTATTTTCTGAGCAGTGAAGGCAAGATGGCAGAAGCGAAGCAACTGCTGAACGATAACCTCTCCTTCGATCCTCTCGATTTTCTAAGTAAAGTGGAACTTGCCCGCCTGAACAATGACACTGCAACCGTTGACCACGTCTTGGCCCACATGGGCATTCCCCTGCAGGAATCCATAGAGATTTCCACCTTTTACGGGGCTGTGGGAGCCTATTCAGTTGCAGTTGAATTCCTTGACTATGTAATGGCTCATGGAACTCCTTACGCATCTACTCCCATGCAGAAAAATGCTGTGGAACCATTTACCTCTTCTCCTCTTCTTAATTACATGGCAGGTTATTATGCAGGCCTCGCAGGTAATGATGAAAGGACTCTCAGCTACTACCGTAAAGCCGCAGACATGTCCCCAGACTACTGCTTCCCATCACGTATTGAAGAAAAGAGTATGCTGGAAGATGTCGTAATGAAGAATCCTGTAGACTACAAGGCCTATTACTACTTGGGGAATCTTCTTTATTATTATTACCAGAAAGATGAAGCCATTGCTGCATGGAAAAAGGCTGCAGAGTTATCTCCTGATTATGGTATGGTATACCGAAATCTTGGCTTCGCAACAGACAAGTATCTGAAAGATGCAGCTATAGCAGCAGAATTCTATCATAAGGCAATAGAAATTGATTCAACAGATCCAAAATTTTTTACCGAGCTTGACATCCTGGAAGAGAAACTGAAAGTTCCTTCTAAACAGAGACTTGCCCGTATAGAGAAGAATAAAGAGACAATTTTCAAGTCCGATGAAGCCACTTCTCGTTACGTATATTTGTTGGTAGATAACGGTAAATATGACCAGGCGCTCTCTATCCTCAGTAGCCGTCACTTCCGCGTATGGGAAGGAGGACAAACTGTATATACACAGTTTGTTGATGCCCACCTGTTGAATGGTCTTAAACTTATGGGGAGGAAGCAGTACAAGAAAGCTCTCGATGATTTCTATGCAGCGGGGACATTTCCCAGAAACCTTGAGACAAACGAGCTCTCTACAGGTCCTACCGTAGCAAAAGTCGCTTATCATCAGGGTATGGCATTCAAAGCTCTTGGTCTGAACGATAAAGCTACAGCTGCTTTTGAAAAATGTATTGAAACAGCAGCCAGTGGCGATGTGTGGACCCGCAGAAGAGGCGGATCCGACGAGAGCAAATACTTCGTAGCTATGGCTCAGAAAGCACTCGGCCAGGAAGCAGACAGTAAAGCTACACTGGATGACATGCAGAAAGACATAGATGCTCAGAATGCAACGACCAGTACCGTCGTTGATATCTATTCGAAATTCGGAGAAGACGGTTCCAGTGCAACTATCAAGGCACGTACCATCTATATCCAGGGTCTTGTTTACCTGGCTAAAGGAGATCATGAAAAAGCAAAAGATTGCTTCACACGTTCTCTGGAGATTAATCCCACAAGTGTCTGGACTAAATATTTTCTCAGCATTTGTTAGTAATTAGCATTATACTTAAAACCTTAATAATAATCACATGAAAAAACTAGTTTCAATGTTGCAATTATCAGCATTATTGATGTTCGCTCTTGTGAGTTTTCCGGTATTTGCTGCTCCTAAGCCGGTACAGATGGAAAATTTGCAACAGCAGGCACATGCTGTCAGAGGTGTCGTTAGCGATGCCATGGGCCCTATGGCCGGAGTTGATGTTATCGTTAATGGTACGACCAATGGTGTCGCAACCGATTTAAACGGTACATATATCCTTCATAATGTTCCTGTTGGAGCTACACTCAAGTTCAGCTTTATCGGTTACAAGACTCAGGAAATATTGGTTACTTCACAGGAAGTCATTAATGTTTTACTTGAAGAAGATGTACAACTTCTGGAAGAACTGATCCTCATCGGTTACGGTACAGTAAGAAAAAGTGACCTAACCGGATCTGTCACTTCTGTAGGTGAAGAACAAATGACAAAATCTGCTACCAGCGATGCCCTTCAGGCTATCCAGGGACGTGCCGCCGGTGTTCAGATCATTACTGCGACAGGCTCGCCTTCTGCTACTGCAGAAATTAAGATCCGTGGTACCGGCTCACCAAACGGGACCACACCTCTTTATGTTGTGGACGGATTTCCCATGAATGATATTGATTACCTGAGCCCCGGCGATATTTCTTCTATTGAGATTCTTAAAGATGCATCGGCCTGCGCCATTTACGGTTCAAGAGGTGCTAACGGGGTAGTACTCGTGACTACCAGGAAAGGATCTGCCGGCGCTCTTAAAAGCAAGGTAACTGCTGAATACGGGATAGAAGCCCTGCCTACCAGGCCACAGATGCTCAATTCCTCAGAATATGCCCTGTTGACCAACAAGGCTTATACGAATTCAGGTCTGACTCCCCGCTACAGCAACCCTAACACAATGCCCCATGATACAGATTGGTATGGAGAAGTTATGCGTATGGGCCGTTATCAGAACTACAATGTGTCTGTTTCGGGTGGTACTGAAAAAATCAACACACTCTTATCTGTAGGCTACTTCCGTAGAGACGGTACTGTAGACGGTACAAACTTCGGCCGGTTTAACATTACTGAAAACACGACCGTAAAGATGACTTCTTTCCTGACTATTACTACGTCCCTCCAGGGTTCATTTGCCAAATCGAATTCTCTGGGAGCCAATGGAACAAATAACAATACTATATTCCTTTCTTCGCTCATAGCACCTCCAGATGTTCCGGTATGGGACGAAAGCACCAATTATTATTCAGGTATTGGTGTAATACGTCTGGCAAACCCTGCCGGAGTTATCTCACGTAACAACAATGTTTCCAACAGGAATTTTCTGATAGGGAATATCAGTGCTGACTTAACCATTATTCCCGGACTGGTATTTACTTCACGCTTTGGATATAAGTATTCTATGGGCTTCGGAAGCGATTACAGCCCTGTTTATTACGAAACAGCAAACATCTCAGATGCCATAGATACAGTCACACGTTCGACCTCAAGAAGCACTGACTGGTCACTGGAAAATATGCTTAACTATACAAAAAACTGGAAAAATATTCACAGATTAAATGTTATGATTGCTATGTCGGCCAGGGAGTTCTATACAGAGTCCTATACCGGCACCAAGCAAGATCTTCCTAACTCAGGGGCATTTTATCGCTTTTTCGATGCCGCATCCAAGAATCCGCAGGTTAGAGGGAATGCTTCCGAGCTCTCCATGCTTTCCTACCTGGGACGTATCAACTATACCCTCCTGAACCGTTACCTGCTGACCGTGTCATTCCGTGCCGACGGTTCCTCACGTTTCATGCCTTCCAACCGTTGGGGTTACTTCCCTTCAGGAGCCTTCGCATGGAAAGTATCTGAAGAACCATTCTTCAAAAGTGTCAACAAGGACGTCGTCTCTAATCTGAAATTCCGTATTGGATGGGGCCAGATAGGCAATGAGCGCATAAACAGCTATTATCCCTATATGACTTCCATCAGACAACAGCGGTATTACACTATTGGTACTGGAAAGATCCGTACCAACGGCTCCACACCCGCAGGTATAGGGAATCCCGCTGTTCAATGGGAAACTTCAGAGCAGTTTAACGTGGGGTTAGACATGAGTTTCCTCAGAGACCGCCTCAACCTTACTGCTGACTATTACATAAGAAAGACAGACAACATCTTGCTCTCCCAGACAATTCCCAATCTTTCGGGTTTCAGCTCCATGACAAGAAACGTCGGAGGTATGGAAAACAGGGGCGTTGAGCTTACTATTGGATGGAAAGACGATGTGGGGGACTTCTCGTACAATATCGACGGGAATGTCTCGTTCATGAAGAATACTGTGACCAATCTTGGTACAGCAGCCTATCTGAGTTCCTCCTTTGCCTATGACTATGCCCTTACTGACTTCCAGGGACAATTCAACAGTGTGCTTCGTTCCGAGGTCGGGCTACCGTACAATCAGTTTTATGGATACAATTTCCTTGGAATCTTCCAGAATCAGGCAGAGATAGACAATTACAAATCTGCAGAAGGTGCTGTGATCATGCCAAAAGCAAAACCGGGTGACTCCATATATGAAGATTATAACAAAGACGGCAAGATAAGTTCTGCCGATATGCAATTCATAGGCAACCCCCATCCCAAAGCGATCTATGGTCTTTCCTTCAATGCAGTATGGAAGAACTTCGATCTCAGTCTCCTCTTCCAGGGTGTATTCGGCAACAAGATCTTCAATGCTTCTAAATTCTATTTCAACAAGTTTGATGGCCGTCAGAATGTCTTGCAAGATGTCTATATGAAGGCATGGGATGGAGAGGGGACCTCCGACACCCTCCCGATCATACTTTCGGCAACCACTGATAAATCAAGGATTGACCAGAACTGGTGGCAGTCCAGCAACTATATTGAGGATGGCTCCTATTTCCGTCTTAAGAATCTGCAGTTTGGCTACACGATCAAACCCCAATCATCCAAGGCCAATAATTCTTTCAGATTATATCTTTCCATCCAGAATCTCTTTATTATCACAAAATACAGTGGTATAGATCCTGAAATTCCGGGTAACGGAATTGACTGTGGACAGTATCCACAACCTCGTACATTTATGTTGGGTGCCAATATAAACTTCTAAATAAGGACTATAATGAAAACAAAGATACTATTATCAATAGGTGCAGTCGCCATGCTGCTTGCCTCCTGCTCAGATTTCCTTGACAAGACCCCTCTTGTCAATCTGGCTGCCGAGACATACTATTCCAATGAAGAAGAACTTAATGCAGCTGCATTGGGTGCATACTCTGTCATGCAGAACGAAACTTTCCAATTAGGCCATTTTATGGTTTGGGGCGACGACTGCTCTGATGATGCCGATTTGGGCAACAGCCGATCCGAGGCTTATTCGTGGTTTGGCGCTGCCGCAATTGCATGCCAGAACTTTTCGCTTCTGGACAACAACGGACAGGCCGGAAGTTACTGGAACCAAGGCTGGTCTTTGGTTAACGATGCAACACAGCTAATTGTGAATGCGACCAATAACGACATTCCCAACAAGGATAAATACATTGGGGAAGGATATTTCCTTCGCGCGTATTCATATTTCAATTTCGTAACTCAGTACGGGGCAATGCCTGTAGTAGATCACGTACTTTCCTACGATGAATATTATATGCCCCGTAACACAGAAGAAGAAACCTGGGCCCATATTGAGAATGACCTCATTAAAGCTATTGAACTCCTACCCGAGGAATGGGACCCTACCAACCTGGGGCGTGCCACAAAGGGGGCCGCTATGTCTATGCTCGGGAAGGCTTACATTTATCAAAAGAAATGGCAGGAAGCCTATGATCAGCTTAAGAAAGTAGAAGCTGCAGACTTTTATAGGCTCGAGCCGGTATATGAACACGTATTCGACTTGGACCATCAGAATGGTCAAGAATGCATTTTCGCCATTCAGCATTCCATTTCGGGTACCGGCTGGGCTGATTCTAATGAAGGCTCAATCCTCGTATTCTACGAACATGACGCAGGTCTCTCCAAGTCAGATATTGACTCCGGTCAATATCCCGGAGAAAAAGTATATGAGAAATACATGACCGGATGGTCAATGCATTGCCCTACAGACGATCTTAT
>Ga0334886_1002769_pt1 | contig 16673 bp, 19 predicted proteins | sample GraSluR1_MG_9_FD_207232 | JGI IMG/M metagenome (GOLD analysis project Ga0334886, IMG submission 207232) | Sludge microbial communities from methane-producing bioreactor in Wageningen University, Netherlands - Granular Sludge_27_06-R1 | ecosystem: Engineered > Bioreactor > Anaerobic >...
GTTTCGCCATGCACGGTTACCCTTCCTGGATTCCCGCCTTTTGCGCGGAATTGACGTTGTTGCGGGAATGACGTTGCTGCGGGAATGACGTTGGTATGGGTGTATTCCACCTTTTTGCGCCGACTGTCCGGGTACTTGTTTTGTGAGAAAATGCCGGAAGAACCGCATTTCATTCATGGGCACGATCGGAACCGTTTGAAAGTGCATGCCGAACCTTTGACGGTTCTGAAGATCCCATCGGCCATCGCCGAACGCGGCATATCGGGGCGGTTTGCAGACCAAGACCGCCATGAGTTCGCGAACCGTATCCGGCTTCATTGAAAGAATGAGGAAGGATCATCCGACAGGAGAAGAGAAGACGGGTCTTGTACGTCTCAGGAAATCACGGACCTCCCCGACAGCGGCACAGTCGGGCCAGTCGACCCGGCACTTTATGTCTTGAAACGGCTTTTCGGGAGATCTCGATCCGGCATCTCCCGATGGATTCACGGAGCGCAGCGACGATTTTCCCCTTCGGGCAGCCTCGTTCACGGGCAGCGAGTCAATGATCCGCTACCACAGGCGCCACAGTACTCGATCGCCTTGTTTTTCTCCTCGCACCTTTTCCATGTGCCGCAATGTTGCGAACTCTCGTTCGAGTTCCTTCAGAGTCATTTTTCCGCCGAGTTTTCGGAGCAGCTCGGAAGGTTCGATCGCACCCGCTTCTTTCAGTATACTCAGTATTTCGGACTGGATCGGCGTCAGAGCTTCCATCTTTCCAGCGTATCTTCCAAGCGATTTTGCGTTGTGCACCGCCCACGGGTCGCATGTGCGAACCGGTGAAAGAGCATCCATATAGCAATCTTCACACAGCTTCCGCCCCTTGTGTTCCCTTTCTTCGTCCGCCTCCATTTCAGAACCGCATTGACCACATTTCATAGAATGCCCCCTATCTCTCATGTCCTTGCCCTGGTTGCTTCAACCAAGTACAGCACGGTCATCCGCAGGTGAAGCTGCCATGTCCTGATCGAGACTGCACTGCCCGTTGCACGGTCGACGACATGCACAGATCCTGTGACCGTCTTGTCACCACTCTTCACTCCAGACTCCAGCCTTGAGGAGCCGGCTCGTTTCGTCACAGGCCGAACCTGGACCCCGTTCGACCGTCTGCCGGACGGTTCACGCTCTTGGGAAGTCCCGGGCCAAGGTCTTGATATGGGCCTTCCGTTCCTCTGCCCGCTGAATTTCCCGTGCTTGTTGTTCGCGCCTTTCCCTCTCGATCCGGATCCCTGCGGCAATTTCAGCATTCTTCCGGAGTTCCCCCCTGCGTCGAGGCATGCTCCCGGCTCCCCGCGCGTTTCGCAGCCATGAAGAAAAAAGCTATACTGGAGTAAGTCTATCATGGATGGGGAATCGGTTTTCAAGAAATCCTGTAAGGAGACATAAAATGAAGACCACGCTGATACCCATGTCATCGGACGACCGGGTGCCCGTTATGGATATCTTCAACGACTATGTAAAAAACAGCTTTTCCGCGTATCCGGAAAAGGAGCTTCCCTATGAGTTCTTTGATACATTGCTGACCATGTGCCAGGGGTACCCGGCTGTAACCGTGAGAAATGAATCCGGTGAGGTGATCGGCTTCGGAATGCTTCGAACCTACAACCCGATGCCGGCTTTTTCCAGGACCACCGAAATCACCTGTTTTATCAAGGCAGGTTTTACCGGCCTCGGAATCGGCAGATCCCTTCTGGATCACCTGGTCGAGGCAGGCCGGGAAAAAGGGATCACCAACATCCTCGCCGGCATATCCTCCCTGAACGAAGGCAGCATAAAATTCCACTTGAAAAACGGGTTTGTTGAATGCGGCAGGTTCAAAGGAATCGGGAAAAAACGGGGGATGATCTTTGATGTGGTCTACCTTCAAATGAAGCTCCAGCAGGACACTTCATTGGACGGCATTTCCACGGAGAATCACTGCCGCCGGTGAGCCTGGTTGTCACACATGCGATGCTGCCCGGTTCCTGTGCCCGTCGACCCAACGGGCTTTAAACTCCGCCCTGCCGGCAGCGGCCCCGATCGACTGCCGGATTCCGGCCCCCGCTCTTCCAAATAGAAGCAGTACAAAAGGTATTTAAACAGCAAGACTGCCGGATCACAAGAGCAGGGGTTGTGCGCCGACTACGGTTATTCCCGCCCATCCCACGCTTGCCCCTGCGGCCTTCAATTCGCCGAGCAGCGACAACTCCTCGACAGGATGCGGGAGTGTCTTGATCGCAGCGTCGGCATCGTACCATCCGGAAGATACTTTGCCCTGAATGTCGGGCAGGACCCATACCAGTTCGGGATTGAGCGCAGGCCTTGTCAGGTCCGGCCAGCCGATGGTGCCGATTGTCCTGTTTGCAAGAAAACCCAGGGGAACGCCCTCTTTCCCGGTGAGTTCAAGATTTGCCTCGATCAGTCTCCTGCCCTTGACCGTCAGGGTGCCTCCCATGCGGGTACCCGCCTTGAGTGGTGCGGCAGCGACATGATCGATCGGCAGTGAACGGGTCAGATGTGTCGCACCGATTTTTTTCGGCCAACCCTGGAGCAGCCCGCGAATCAGGGAAATATCCTGGTCTACCCAGATAAACGGACAAAAATTGTACAACTTGCCGTCCGGACGTTCGATCTCGACGATGACGATGGTTTCCCTGTACTGTGCGTACACGGGGTCGATCAATTCGCTTCCATCGGTTGTGGCCTGCCAGTCCGCGAAGTGGATACAGCCATTTCCAGTCAAGCGACCGAGCGCCGCCGAAACCAGGGCAGTGCCGTGTGACGTGTCACAGGTGATCGCCACATTCATCAACCACCCTGCGTAATGCCACGGTGGCCGAGGTACAATCGCGGAACGACCACTCGAGGTGAAGGGTGCGGTAAAGCTCTTGAACTCTTCTTTCATGGAACCCTCCCTGTTGTTCTTGACATTCTTCTCCCATAGCCATTATGGCCGGGCTCTATTCCTTAAGCAACCGGATTGATCTGGATTCCCGCCTTTTTGCGGGAATGACGGTGGGATGCAGGAATGACGGTGGGATGCGGGAATGACGGTGGGATGCGGGAATGACGGTGGGATGCGGGAATGACGGTGAAACGGTCGATGATCCGGATTGTCTCGGGTCGGTGCAACTCGGCCTCGCCGAGCAGTTCATCCACATTGACCTCCCGATTATTCCTTCCCGCAGTCAAGGATAAGGTAGTGTGTTGAAAAGGACTCTTGACAATTAGAAACAATTGTTACATTATAGCTGTAACTACTGAACTGGAGAGTCATATGGCGACTGCCGAGCCCGAAAAGTGGCTGCTGTTGATCCATCAAATTCCCCCCAAACCAAATGCCCTGCGCGTGAAAATCTGGCGCCGCCTGCAACAGGTGGGTGCCGTGGCGATCAAGCCATCGGTCTATGTGATGCCCCTGTCGGAACAGTCGCGGGAGGATTTGAGCTGGACACTCAAGGAGATTGTCGCAAGCGGCGGCGACGGTTCCATCTCCGAAGTGCGGTTTGTCGAAGGGCTCTCTGATGGACAGGTCCTCGCCTTGTTTCACAAGGCACGCCAATCGGACTACGAAAAACTGATCCAGGAGGCCGATGCGTTGCTTGCCGAGTGGTCTACCGGACAGTGCGATATACGCAATCCCGCAGCAAAGGCAACGACTCAGCTATCCAGGCTGCGGCGTCGCCTGGACGACATCGTGTCCATCGATTTTTTCCAGACCCCGGAGCGCGCCATGGCGGAACGGCACCTCAAGGAATTACGTAACCGGCTGGCCGGGCAGCCGTCAGGCGGCAGCGACGCCCCTGAAGGTCCCGCCGATCTGATGGGAAAAACCTGGGTGACCCGTGTCAACGTGTTTGTCGACCGAATTGCCTGCGGCTGGTTGATCCGCCGATTCGTAGACAAGGCGGCGATCTTCAAATTCGTTTCAGGTTTGCATTACGCACCCAAACCCAACGAGGTCCGTTTCGACATGTTCGATGGAGAATACACCCACGAGGGAGACCGTTGCACCTTCGAGGTCATGGTCCGGAGGCTTCAGATTCAAGACCATGCCTTGGGGCCTTTGGCTGAAGTGGTACACGACATCGACTTGAAAGACGGAAAATTCGGCCGCAGCGAAACCGATGGTCTCAACGCCCTTCTGACCGGCCTGGTGGCCGCTCATCCGGAAGATGACCTGCGGATGAGCGAAGGCCTTCGCCTGTTCGACAACCTGTACGCCTATTATCAGCGGCAGGAGAGAGGATGACCTTTCCTTCGGAGAGCCCAACCGACCCATGAATGGATCGCCGGTCCACACTGCAGGGAGAAACGTCACGACATCACGCGGGTGCTCGAGTTCAGCCAGGTGTTCCGGGAGAAGCGCGGCGAGATGGCGGCCCGTGAGTATGTCCAGCACCTGGCTGACGACCTGAACGGCAGGTTCAACCACCTGGTGGAGGATGTCCAGGTGATGGTGGACAAGATACTGTCTTATTTCGGTGCCAGGAAGAAAAAGGAGAATCTCCATGAAATGGATAACCCGATCTCATGTCCACGTGGACCGAGTGGCCTGCCCGTGGCTGATCACCCGGTTTGTCGACTCGGACGCCGAATTCATTTTCGCGCCAAGGAGCAGGGTGTTGGACGTCGCCGAAAAGACCGGGGCGATTCCCTTTGACACAGAGGGAGCCGAACTGCACCACCGGGAAGGCCGCTGCACCTTCGACGCGATCATCGAGGATTACCAACTGACCGACGCGGCTCTACTGCGCATGGCCAGGGTGATCAACGCGGCGGACACCGGCCGCCCGGACGCCGACCCTCTGGCGGCCGGTTTCGAGGCCATTGCCGTGGGCTACGGTTTGCGCTTCCCGGATGACCTGGAAAACATCCAAAGGCAGTTCGATGTCTATGACGCCCTTTATGCCTGGTGCCGGCTGCATGTGGCCAAAGAGACGCCGTAAGGGAACGCGTTATGGCGACTTCTGAATCTCTGAGAACCCGCGCCTCCCGGGTTTCCGGCTTTCTGGGCTTGCAGCGCGGCACGGTCGGCGTTCTGGCCATGGTGGTGCTGGTGGGCATGGGTGAACGCATGGCCGAGCGCTTCCTGCCCATCTACATGCTGGTTCTGGGGGGTGGGGCGCTGGCTATCGGGTTGCTGCAGGCCATGGACAACCTGCTGTCGGCCCTGTACTCCTTTCCGGGAGGCTACCTGTCCGACCGCGTCGGCACCAGGAAATCCCTGTTGATTTTCAACCTGGTGGCCATGTTCGGCTTTGCCCTCGTGATCCTGGTGCCTACCTGGCAGGCGGTGCTCATCGGGGCGGTGTTCTTCATCTCCTGGTCGGCCATTTCCCTTCCGGCCACCATGAGCCTCATATACAAGGTATTGCCCGGCAGCAAGCGCACCATGGGGGTCAGCATGCACTCGCTGGTACGGCGTATCCCCATGGCGCTCGGCCCCTTGCTTGGTGGTTGCTTTATCTCCGCGTGGGGCGAGCGCGACGGGGTGCGGCTGGCATTTTGCGCAGCCATGGTCATGGCCGTGGCGGCTCTTCTCCTGCAGCAGTGGATGATCCGAGATGATCCTCCGGCCAAGGCCGCTCCTTCCCACGCTTGTACCCTTACCCCGGAAAAGAACCCGCTGAAACTGCTGCGACTGATGAACCCGGCCATGAAAGGCTTGCTGGTAGCCGATATCCTGGTGCGATTCTGTGAACAGATCCCCTATGCCTTCGTGGTGGTCTGGTGCATGAAAACCATCACGGAATCGGTATCGGCCATGCAATTCGGCCTGCTGACCACCATCGAAATGACCACGGCGGTGCTCGTCTACATTCCAGTGGCCTATCTGGCCGACCGCGGCACCAAGAAACCCTTTGTGCTGATAACCTTTGTCTTTTTCACCCTGTTTCCCCTGGTGCTGCTATACAGCCGCAGCTTCGAGTGGCTGGTTCTGGCGTTCGTCCTGAGAGGGCTCAAGGAGTTCGGCGAGCCTACCCGCAAGGCCCTGATCATGGACCTGTCCCCGGATCACTGCAAGGCCGGGATGTTCGGCCTGTACTACCTCATTCGGGATGTTTTTGTTTCCCTGGCCGCCCTGGGCGGCGCGTTTCTGTGGCAAATCAGCCCGCAGACGAACCTTATTGCCTCATTCATCTTCGGAGTTATCGGCACAGTGGGATTTGCAATCTTCGGCCGCGATGTGCCGCTCTCTGTCGCAGAAAAGAGCGCTGGATGAAGGTTGCATTCAAGGAAGCTCTCAGATTCTGGACCAGGTTGGGATTCATCAGCTTCGGCGGCCCGGCCGGTCAGATCGCTATTATGCACCAGGAGGTGGTGGATCGGCGGAAATGGATCGACGAAAATCAGTTCTTGCGCGCTCTCAACTTCTGCATGCTGCTGCCCGGCCCCGAGGCTCAGCAACTGGCCACCTACATCGGCTGGCGTCTGCACGGCACCTGGGGCGGCATCGCCGCCGGTTCCCTGTTCGTCCTTCCGTCTGTCTTCTTCATGCTGCTGCTCAGCTACCTGGCCGTGGCTCACATCGACATCCCGGCGGTGGCGGCCGCGTTCTACGGCATTCAGCCGGTGGTGGTGGCCGTGGTGATGGTAGCCGTGCTGCGCATCGGAGAAAGAGCCCTGAAGCACCGGGAGTTATATGCATTCGCGGCAATGGCCTTTATCGCCACCTTCCTTTTCAAGGTCCCTTTCCCTTATATCGTGGCGGCGGCAGCGCTGTCCGGTTTCTTGTTGCAGCACCGGATGCCGGAGGTCTTTTGCCTGGGGCATTTAGACGAAGAGTTCGGGAAATGCCGTACTGAAGCCGAATCGACAATGGGAGAAAACAACATCACTCCGTCCCTGGCCCATATCGCCAGGGTTTCCGGTGCCTTTCTGGTGTTGTGGATGGTCCCGATCGGCACCCTGTGGCTATGGCGCGGGAGTGGTGACACACTCATCCACATTGCCCTGTTCTTCACCAAAGCCGCCTTCATCACCTTCGGCGGCGCCTACGCCGTCTTGAGCTACATTGCGGACGTGGCGGTGAACAACGACTGGCTGACCATGGAGCAGATGCTTATCGGCCTGGGATTGGCCGAATCAACCCCCGGCCCTCTGATCAAGGTGACCCAGTTCGTAGGCTTTCTCGGAGCATGGAACCAACCCGGTGGGCTCGATCCTTTGGCGGCGGGCATCATCGGCGCTCTGCTCACTACCTACGTGACTTTTTTGCCCTGTTTCCTGTTCATCTTCGCCGGCGCGCCCTTCATCGAAGCCATGGCCGGGAATCAACGTCTTCAGGCCGCACTGACCGGCGTCACCGCAGCAGTGGTCGGCGTGGTGCTTAACCTGGCGGTCTGGTTCGGACACAAGGTGATCCTGCACAACGGCGGTATTGACCCGTTCGCGGCTCTTTCCGCAATGGTCTTCCTTGTGCTGCTGCTGCGATTTCACCTCCCCATCCATTACCTGGTGCCGATCGGAGCGACGGCAGGGGTGATCTGGAAGATGGTAAGCTAGAAGACCTCTTCAGGCGGCCTCACAGATCACCTCCCCGTACTTGCAGGCCGGAGAAGCGATGCCGCCCATGAGATCCCCGCTCTCCTCCTTTTCCCCGATACTCATCTGTGCATCTCTTTCGGCATGAAGATTGGCGCTCGACCGGCCGAGTGCAGCCAAACTGTTAACCTGTACGGCATATCAACCACAGAAGGGGTGAATTCGCGGAGCAAACCTTCGGCCAGCAACTGCAAACCCGATTTGCACGCAATGTCTTGGGCGTTCATTTCATGAATGGAGAATTCGAATCTGTCCGCCTGTCACTTTAACCCACCCATAAATCAGGTTCATCCGGCAAACGCGTACCCGGACAGTTGTCGCTAAACCGGACAGTTGTCTCACAAAGGAGGAAGAGATCCGCAACAGCACCGTTCCCGCAACGAAATCATTTACTCAACATCGTCAGTCTCACAGCAGTGTCATTGCCTCCATAACGTACTTGCCTCCACGCCGGACTGTCAGATGTCGGATTGGATCGTGTTTCCACCGGGGTCCGCTCGGTTTCCTGCCCTTGTGGGCGCGACATTCGCGCCGTGTGGCGGGGAAAGCCCGCTCCTGGGGATCTACCGGAGGCGGGGAAGGAACGTCGGTGGGCGGGCTGTTCGGGCTGGGGGAATCAGACCAGATCCGGAAATATTCATTGACACTTTGAGCCATAACCGGCTATATTTATTTCCGGATGATATAGATACCGGAAAAAATCATGACCATGAGTGATCCCATGATAGAGACGATCAAATCCATCATCCTGGATTTCCAGGAAACCCGGCTGGAGACCGGGGTGCCCCGGCGTTTGCGTATCGAGACGGTGCACGGCAAGGCCGCCGTCTGTATCGGGGTGCGCCGGAGCGGCAAGTCGACATACCTGTTTCAGGTCATTCAGAGGCTGTTGGACGATAGTATCCCTCGACAGAACATTCTATATTTGAACTTTTTTGACGACCGCCTCCACAACCTGCGGCAGGACAATCTCGGCCTGATCGCCGAGGCCTATTACTCCATCTACCCGGAGAAGAAAAACATCGAGACGGTCTACTGCTTTTTCGACGAGATTCAGGCCGCCCCCGGGTGGGAACCCTTCGTCGACCGCATGATGCGCACGGAAAAATGCGAGGTGTATCTGACTGGTTCGTCGTCCAGGATGCTGTCGAAGGAGATCGCCACGCAGATGCGCGGCCGGGCTCTCTCATGGGAGATGTTTCCCTTTTCGTTCAGGGAATTTCTGGACTGCAAGGGAATCGAGAGCGAAGGCTCACTATCGACGAAGAAGCGGCTCCTCGTTCGGAAGACCTTCGAGGAATACTGGGAGACCGGCGGCTTTCCCGAGGTCGCCGGTCTCTCCCGCCACTTGAGAATCAAGACGCACCAGGAATATTTCCACACCATCCTGTTTCGGGATTTGGTCGAGCGCCACGACGTTTCACACCCGAAGGCGCTGACCGATCTGGCGCACTGGCTGGTGGACAACACCGCATCGCTTTACTCGGTCAACAGTCTCACGGGCTATCTCAAGTCGCTGGGCCATAAGGCTCCGAAGTATGCGGTGTCGGATTACCTGGAATGGTTCGAGGACGCCTATTTCCTGTTCACCGTGCGCATATATGACCCGTCTCTCGCGCGCAGCAACACCAATCTGAAAAAGGTTTACTGCATCGATCACGCACTGGTCACTTCGGTGTCGTCCGGAATCCTGGTCAACTCCGGCCATCTCCTTGAGAACCTCGTGTTCACAGCCCTTCGACGTCTTTACCCGGAAATCTACTATTACAAGACCAGGACCGGTCGGGAGGTCGATTTCATCGTCCCTGCCTGCGCCGCGAGCGTCGCGGCAGGCAGGCCGATGCGCGGTCGGCCCAAGATGCTGGTGCAGGTGTGCGAGTCCCTCGCGGAGCCGCAAACGCGGAAACGGGAGACTGCGGCCTTGAGTGAGGCGATGGCCGAGCTGGGCCAGAAAACCGGAACCATCGTGACCCGCAACGAAGATGAGCGGCTGGATGTGAAAGCCGGGACCATCGAGGTGGTGCCGGCTTGGCGATTCCTACTCCAACTCCCGGAATCTACGGAATAGCCGCATGAGATTCCTGCTGATCAGCGACACACACGGAAGGCTTGGGGCGATCGACAAACTGGCCGACCGGGTCCGGGCCGATTATGGATCGCTCTTTCCCAATACTCCGATTTAATCCAAACCGTCGAAAGGGATGCTGCCCCGGCCATGGTGCGCATCTTCGTTTCCCATGTCAGCCCGGGGAAGGAGCCTTTCGTGGAACTCATCGGTGCCCGGACGGGGGCGGTTTTCACCGTCCCCGTGTGCAACCAGCTTCATAACCGTTCTCGTTCTCCGGCTGTTAACCGAAAACCTTCCATATCAACGGGTTATCAAAAAGCAAACCCGTCCTAATGTGGCTGAAACGGCGTTGAATCATATTTCCCCTTCTCGCCGGGGTTCATTCACCCCATCAGACGCGCCACAAAGAACTCGTAGGCATAGTAGTCCGAATACCTTCGGTGCATTTGAGGCTCTTGCGCAAGTTGGTCAAGCACGGCAAGCGCTTCGTCGTCATCCCCATATTTACCGCGCAGCTCTCCGAGACGGATCTCCATCGGGGTGTAGAAATCATCCCACCAGGCATCGTCCGGCAGGGTGAAGTGGCCGATGAACGAAAAGCCGCTTCTCTCGATTGCAGCCAGGACATCCGGAACCCGGCCCATGGTCGGATAGTCGTCCTCGAAGCTCGCTTTGACCTCGGAGGGCGGGTTGTCCGTGAGCCAGACCGCATCGGTGAAGGCGAGGCAGCCGCCGGCGCGCAGCAGGCCGCTGCAGACGCGCAGGGCGTTGTCGATGCCGATATTGTAGAGCGCCCCCTCGGACCAGGCGAGGTCGAAGCTCGCAGGCGGTAGCCCGGGGGCGGCCATGTCGCCGACCATAGGCTGAATCCGCTCGGCCAGCCCTCGCACAGCGACCGTCGTGCGCAGCCGCTCTATGCTCGGGGCATGGCTGTCCAGGGCCACGATGGACCCGGATGTAAGCTCGGCGAGATGGAGTGTCTGCCCGCCGACGCCGCACGCGAGATCGAGCACCGCCGGCGCGGGCGGCAGATCGCGGCAAAGAGCAAGGGCCCTTGCGGCGCAGGCGCGGTTGCCCGGACCCTGTCTGGGGAGCGACTCGTAGAGCTCGAAAAAGATCGGCCGGAAGCGCGGCGAGGGTTCGTCCATGTCACGCCTCTCCATCGGCGACAGGTCGCAGCCCGAGGAACACCTCGTGTCCGGTGTCGCTGTACGAGCTGTGTTCGAAGGGGACGACGAGGGGTTCGAAGCCGGCTGTCGAAATCAGCTCCAACCACACGGCTCTCGGGAACAGACCCATGAAGTGACGGTCGTGGATGACCTTGGCGGCTCCGTTCACGTCTCTCAAGAGGTACGCCATATCGGTCACGTACATGTCGGTTTTTGAATCGGGAACCCACCGCCATTCGAGGTAGCGCAGGCCGCGCCCGTTCCCGTCGCTGCCGCCTGTCTCGGTGCCCGGCTCGAAGGTCTCCGAGACGAAATCCGGCTGGAACATCGCGACTCCTCCCGGGGCGGTGTGTGCGAAGGCCGTGGCAATGGCGCCGGCAAGATCGCTGCGCGAGGTCATGTAGCTGATCGCGTCGTGTACGAGGACACAATCAAAGACGCGCCCGAGCCGGATCGACCGCATATCGCCCTGAATGTGCTCGCACTCCGGGTTGATGCGGCGGCTCAGCACGAGCATGGCCGGTTCCAGGTCGACGAGCGTACAGGCCAGCGCCGCCTTCAAGTGGGCGGCATTGTGGCCGCCGCCGCTGCCGAGATCGAGCAGGGTCCGAGGGGGCCGCTGGCAGTGGGCATCGAACAAACGCCGGTAAAAGGTGGCCTCCTCGGCGTAGTCGCCCACCGGCGTCAGGAGCGGATACCAGTCCGCCAGGTCGCGGTAGAGCCTGAGGGCCTGAGTGGAGGTTGTTTGATGTTCTTTTGCCATGTTCGACTTTCTAAATCTCTCAATCATCCGGCCACCGATGCGAGGTGGCGTCTTCGTCGGCCCGGGGCCACAACCCACCTGGGCTGAAGCGACTGCACGTTCTATCCCGCAGCGGACACCACATCGGTCACGGGCCGACGGAGGGATTTCGGCATCTCGGGGCCGTAGCCAAAACGCACGACCAGATCGGGGCGTCGAGACCCCACACCCAGCCAGGTTGCGAGCTGTTCACGAAGCGAGGCGACCTCGACGGGCTGGTTGATGAAGGCGTTGCGGAGGCCGAGTGCAGTGGCCTGCAGAGCGAACCGCTCATAGCAGCGCCCCGCCTCGATCCAGTGCGCCGCATCGTCCACTTCCGATACGACTACCAGGACGCCGGCCGAGTTTTTTATCCACGGCACGTCCTTGCGGTTTTGGGATCGAGGCGAGAGAACGAAACGGAGAAGCAACTCGCCCAGCGATCGGGGCATCTCCGGGTTACCGGATGTCCGTGACCAGAGCCCGTCGAGTGTGCGGCGTGCCTCGCGCTCGTTGAAGCGAATCCAGGCGATCAGCTCTTTGCGCCAGCACGGGTCACGAAGCTGGACCGTGTTTCCCTGCGCTACCAACTCCGCCACGGTGTCCAGACGGTTCTTATCGGTGATCAGCATAGGCGTGACCCCCTTGCCCGAAGCTGCCCGTTCGAGCAGCACCAGATCATCCGTGGATGCCTGACGTCCGTCGAAAGCGGCTCGGGTGCACTGTCTCCGTGGGATGGCGTCCGCTAAGGGAGACGCGACCGGGGTTGCGGGCTGGAGCATGACATCGACCGAATGGGCGTTGCCCGAGCTCCGGACCTCGACCGCCGCGTTCCATCCTTTGGACGCTGCCGCCAGGACCATGTTCTCGGCGGCGCAGCCGAGGCTCACGTAGAGATGGTGGTCGTCCGGGTCGACCATCGGACAACGACGGGTGAAGTCCGGCACGATGCGGACCCGTTTCTCCCCGATCTCGAAGCGCCACGGCTGGGTGTTGTGGCTCGATGCAGCCATCGTGGCATCGGCTACCAATGACTCGAAGACGACAGGGGTATCCCGGTGTATGCTCATTTCTTACCTCCTTCGCCTGGCACGATCTCCGTGCTCACTTCGTGCACCTCGATCTCAATGCATGTGTACTCGCCGCTTGACGGGGCGTAGCGACCCTCGCCGCGGGCAGCGAGTCGGTAAGGCCCGATGGTGAAATCGCCACCCAAAGACAACTCGCCGATGCACAGGCCGACTTCGTAATGCCGGATGGCATTTTGCGGTCAGTGATCAAAAACAAAATTGCCCAGATGCGAGTGGGCATCCAGGCAGCGCAGGTCCGCCTGGCATAGATCCATTAAGATCTTCATCGCCTCTGCCCGCTCGCCGGCATGTTTGAGGTCGTTGGACCGGGTGATGGGGTCATTGAAGGGTAAGGATCGAGGTTGAGCCACCTCCGGTAGGCGGCGATGTAGCGAGCCCCTGCCGATGTTTGCGGCAACACGACATCGGAGACCGCAATCAAATATTCGGACCCATCTTCACGCCGGCATCTTGCGGTGAGACCGCGCCGTTCGTTACCGTCGTAGTCCACCGCGATCACTGAAACCGGTTCCCCGATGACGAAACCGTCGGCCGGCAGGGCAACGTCATCCTCAAAGGCCTGCCGAAAAGCCCAGATCTGCTCATCATCTCCATAAGCGTCGACAGTGATCTCCCCGATCATCTCATCCAGGGTTTTGAGTTCTTTGCCCTTTTTGGAATTTCGCGTGCCCATCTCTTACTGATCCTTCCAGATGCCCGCCTTCACCAAGCGTCGAATCAGCGCCCTGCGCCGCAGGTAGTCGGTCATGAATCTTTTCAATTCGTCTTGGAATTGCTCTTTGGTCGCAAACAGATCATAGGCTTCGGCGATGTCGACGATTATACGGCAAGCTATATCATACCCCCACCCCGATCCGCGCTCGACGGGTTCTCGGACCGACGCCCAGGCCTTGGAAAAATCGTCGGCCAGGGTCTTCAGATACTCTTCATGCTCTTTTCGGCGTTCGATTTCTCGCTGCTCGTGGTCCCGTTTTCGTTTTTCCAGCTGGATCAGGCGGGCCTTTACGGCGTTCTGCCGCAATTCTCCCACTGTACGCCGGGATGCGTCGGTAGCGTTATTCTGAAAGCCGCGCCGCCATGCCGCGAACCGGTTCCTGATGGACCGTTCGGCCTGCTGCCCCTTGCCCTCCAGCAATTGTTTCAGGATCGAATGGACTTCTTCTCCTGGCAGGGCATCGATCCACATATCCATTTCCTGCAGCAAAATTTCCGCCTTCGGAGCAGGCGGGCTGCCCATGCCGGCACCAGCCAGCAGGTACGGGTCCACCTCGAGAAATTGGGCCAGTGCCTGCTGGCTCGCCGTCAGGTCTCCCAATCCGCTCACGCATATCGGCTCCATCTCATCGTCATCCATCGTCTCCCCGCCTGCGGCCGCCAGCCATCCGATATACAGGCTGCGCAAATCCCCGCACAGCAGTTCATCCCGCACCGGGGCCAGAAGCTCCATCCAGCCGAGGCCGTCCTCCACGTCGAAGCGCTCGTAGTTTTCCGACTCCCCCAGGCTCCAGGTAATGATCCAATGGGTCCTGGTGGGCTCGATATCCAGCAGGTAAGGCACGGCCGCAGCTTTGGCGGTCTCCCGGGTCAATGCCTCCATGGGCAGCCGCACCATGAAAATGGCCCTCATCCAGTTGGCCACATAGACATGGGCATCAAAATAGCGCTGCATCAGCTTGTCGGGGTCGCCCTTGAAGTCGCCCCGGGTATATTTTTTGGTGAAGCTGACCGGCGTGATCGTGGCCCGCGGCGAGATCGCCCACAGCTCGTCCAGCTCATCTGCCGTCAGAGGCCGGTCGATGGCCAGGAACTCGTAGTATTGGTATCCGCGCATGGTTTCAGTTCATCCTATATGCGCCGGTACTGGCCCGGCTGTTTTCGTTCGTGAAATCCGCAGGAATTTTCGGATTAGCTATTCTTCTGCAATCTCTCAAAAGAAAAGCACTTCGACAAACTCGGCAATCACTCGCAGCTCAACTTCCTCGACGCCAGTCAACACGATGGACTCAAAATCGGGATTAACCGGTTTTAAGACGATCTTTGCGTGGAGCCAGGAGTCACCATCCTTGACCTTCTCACTTTCACCCAAATTGAGCGATCTTCATGGAAAAAGAAATCCCGCCCTTTGAGTTAACTCTATGGTATCACGGAAGAAAGTTCCGCACAACACGGATCCCACAACCGCAACCCACTGGGTGAGAGGCTTACACGATAAAGTGTACCACAAAAACAACTTCATTCGCGCAACAACGTCTTTCGGCATCACAACGTCATTCACCCGAATGCGGGAATCCAGTTAACCTTGCATGGCGAAACAATTTTGCGGGAATGACGTTATTGATTCCGAATGACGTTGTAACGCCTTCGATCTTCTCCCCATGCCAGGACGGATCTGCCTGCGATCATGCCGAATCGTATTCACGCAATAGGATTCATTGTCGATGTGCATGTAGGGGCGAAAAATTTTGATCAAGGTACCTGTAATGATTCTTCTCGCCAAGAGCCGATTTATAGCTCTTTATTCCGTCCAGTAACTGTTTTTCCTGTTTGTTCGAATGAATGCCGCTCTTTTCGAACAAAGAATTGGCTACTGGAATCGAAATAGGCTATTATTAAGCTACCACTTGATGGAGGTAATCGACATTGTTGTCTTTAGACCAAAAAAAGTTCGCTGATATTTCGATCCCGGTGGGTACGGGTTGGCTTCTCGGCGCATGTATGGAAGCCCGCGGCAAGCAGGACCTATGGATTAGGCAGAAACCGGAAGTTCTCGATGTTCTGAGGGAACAGGCGATTATCCAGAGTGTGGAATCATCGAACCGGATAGAAGGCGTGACCATACCGGCCGACCGGCTCCGTCCGGTGGTTTTGGGAAAGTCCAAGCCCCGGGACCGCTCTGAAGAAGAACTTGCAGGATACCGACAGGCTTTGGACTGGATTTATTCGCGAAAGCGCCAAGTGTCCATCATACCGAAGGTCATCCAGCGGCTTCACGCCTTCGCTCAGGGTGGTCTTTCGGGCGATGCAGGCGAATGGAAAAAACGGGATAACGAAATCATCGAGATTCTGCCGAACGGCGAGAGGAAAATCAGGTTTGTTCCCACTTCCGCCGAAGACACACCGAAAATCATGGATACGCTTTGCCGGAATTATAGAGAAGCTTGTGACGATGAACGCGTTCCGCCGCTTTTGATCGTCGCCACTTTCGTGTTCGACCTTCTGTGCATCCATCCATTCCGGGACGGGAATGGACGTGTTTCACGACTGGCGACAACACTCTTGCTTCAGTCACATGGTTTCCAGGTTGCACGGTACGTCAGCTTGGAACGTCTGGTGGAGCAGAGCAAGGAAGATTATTATGGCGTCCTGGCCGAATGCTCCCAGGGATGGCATGAAGGAAAAAACGAGCTTCTACCCTGGTGGAACTATTTTCTGAGCATGTTGCGCCTTGCTTACAAGGAGTTCGAACGACAGGTGGAGTCGACGCAGGCCCGTCCCGCCAAAAGCGACCTGGTAAAACAGACCGTTCTCGCTCAAGTGGAGCAGTTCACGCTGGGAGACCTGGCAGCCCAACTTCCATCGGCCAGCACGCAACTGATCAAGAAAATCCTCGCTGAGCTGAAAAAACAGCGCAGGATTCGGCTTGTCGGCAGGGGGCGGGGCGCTCGCTGGGAGATCCTTCCTTAGAACGCAAGATTGGCAAATGGCTGCTGACCTGGATAAATGGCTATTTTTAGGCTACCAAGGATCATCGGATTAGGCTCCTGCTCATCACTGACACCCACGGCAAGCTCGGAATCATAAATAAATTGGTTGCTCAGGTTCGAGCCGACGCCGTTATCCATGCCGGGGACTTCGGCTTTTTCGACGTAAGCGGTCGATATTGCCGAGGAAGAGAAAGTGTGTGCCTGTGGGACCGCTCTTTCCCGGATCGGGGAAGAGTGTCTCGGAGAAGCTCGACATCATTCCGGCCAGGGTGCAAGTCATTCGAACCATTCGTC
>Ga0334886_1002772_pt1 | contig 16653 bp, 14 predicted proteins | sample GraSluR1_MG_9_FD_207232 | JGI IMG/M metagenome (GOLD analysis project Ga0334886, IMG submission 207232) | Sludge microbial communities from methane-producing bioreactor in Wageningen University, Netherlands - Granular Sludge_27_06-R1 | ecosystem: Engineered > Bioreactor > Anaerobic >...
TTGTTAATATACTAGGAAATTCTTACAGAACAGCTTCCGCACTTTCTAAGATTTCTAAAAGCAACTCTTAGCAAAATTGTACATAGAAATCTTGGCATAATCGTACAAAATAATCTTGACATTAATACAGCAGGCTTTAATATTTCCTCTGCCCACTTTAAAAGCTCCTGAACTGATATTTCATAAGTAGATATATTCTCAAGCCTTGGTTGGCAAATGGTCATTCTAACAGTGTGTATGTCATAAAGACAATCAAATAGACCTAAGGCTCCAAGAGCATATAACTGTATCTGTGGATTTTTTTCAGAGTAAACCTTAACTCCTTGTCCACCCTTTAAATCCACTACATTAAGAACTCCATCAGCCACTATTACAAGGTCTCCAGTTCCAAAACCACTCTCAACATACTTTGAAAAATCCAAGCGTTGCTCCAAAAGAATTATTGGATCTTTACAGCTTTTCTTAGTTTCCTCTATAAGCTCTTTTGCAAAGGTAACGTAAACCTCAACAGCTTCCTCTATATCAGTATTAAAATACTGGTTAGCTTGTAGTTCTTCTATTTTTTTCTTATATCTGCTTTCCTTTATCTCTCCTAAGTATCCTCTAAGCTTCAGCTCCCCAAGCTCATGCATGAAGCTTCCCTCCTCTGCAAAGGCACTTGCGGTATTTTCAAAGGTTTCTTCTAGCCTTGCACTTGGAGTACATATCATCCATCTATGTGCTGCACTCGCTGATAGAATTGCGTGCTTTCCCATTAAAGCACCTCAGCTTCCTTAAGTAGCTCTTCATAGCATGCTGGTTCAATATCTGTAAGCTTACTTGCACCATATTTTGAAATAAGTGCTTTTACTTCTGGTTGCTTTCCTTGTCTACTTAGCTCTGCAAGTTTTCCTCTAACCTCTTCTAAAGTAACAATTTTTGTTTGTTGTTTTTGTTTATTTTCCTTAACCGTCTCTTTATTTGGACCTTGGCTCTCTTTCCCATCTTGCTTAACTTCAATAGGTTGTACCTCTTTTGTTTCAAAAGTCTTTACTGGTACATTTGTCTCTAATTTCACTTGTGGTAGTGCTTCAGCTAAAGCTAATATTGCAGCCATAAGTTCTGGAGATTCTAATCTCACTTTTACGTTAATATCCATTTACAACACCTCTTCATTAATTTTAATTTTTTATTATCAACAGCTCATAGGTTGCTTGTGGTAAAACTCTTAGTAATCCACCTAAAAGTTTTCTTCCTGCTCCTCTTTTGCCATTTAAAGCTCTGCTTAATGTTCCTTTTGAAACACCAGCCCTTGAAGCTAATTCATTTTGACTTAAACCAATAGCTGTACATTTTTCTATTACATAATCTTTATTTAGAACCATGCTTATGCCATCCTTTCGAACATTGTTGTGTGTTTATTGCACATTTTGTTCTTTATCAGAGTAAAAAAATAAGTTGTCCACTGTAGTTCCGAACAAATCAGCAATTCTTTTAGCAAGTGCAAATCCTGGCCTTCTTCTGTTATTTTCAATCATATTAACATAGTCCTTACAAATACCAAGTTCCGTTGCTAACTGTACTTGTGACAATCCTTTACGCTCTCTATGAGTAACAAACACTATATTTTTCATAACGCTCTCAGCTCCTTTTCCGTTCGTATGAGTAAATTATATCGAATGAATTGTTCAATGTAAATCGAACAAAAAGTTTTTTTGAATATTTTTTTCGATTCATTGACACATATCGAACAATTTGTTATGATAAAATCAGAAAACGGAGGTGAATCTTATGTTATTTGGTGATAGAATTAAACAACTTAGAGAGAATGCCGGTATGACCCAAGCTGAACTTGGTAAGCTAATTGGTGTTTCAGATAGAGTTCTAGGATACTACGAATCCAATGAAAGGTTCCCCAGAAAACAAGATGTCATTGCAAAGCTAGCTGAAGTATTTAATGTTTCAGTTGATTATCTTCTTGGTACTGATGGTTCCTTTATGCAAGATGCTGGTGAAGAGTATGGTTCAATAGGTCATAAGCAAGCACAAGGGGTACTAAAGAATGTAGAAATGTTATTTGCTGGTGGAGAATTAATGGAAGATGATAAAGATGAGGTTTTTAGAATAATTTCAGAACTTTATTTTGACGCAAAAAAGAAGAATAAGGAGAAATACGGTAGAAAGAAAAAAGATAAATAACTTATTCTTTTCTTATTAAAAACCTATGGGGAGGGTGTGGGATGAATTGTTTGAATATTTCTAAATGCGCTAATAATCTAATAAAAATATATGGAACTAATGATCCGTTTAAAGTAGCTGAATACCTTGAAATTGATCTAAAATATAAAAAGCTTCAGCAGCTAAAGGGGTTTTATACTTATATCCTTAGAAATAGATATATAGTTATTAATGATAATATAGATGAGATAAGTGCTAGAATTGTTTGCGCTCATGAGATTGGTCATGACCGTTTCCATAGAGGTCTTGGTATTAATATGTTTCAAGATGAAATGTGCGTATCTTTGAAAACATCTACACCTGAAATACAAGCAAACTACTTTGCTGCAGAATTCCTTATTCCAGATTACAGCTTTTTAGAACTAGCAGCTGAAGACTATACCTATTCTCAAATAGCTTGCACTATAGGGGTACATACAGAACTTGCAATGATAAAGGCACAGTTACTAAATAGCAGAGGGCATAAATTGAATGTTCCTTATGTACCTCATTCTGGGTGCATTTAATTTAAGTGAAGAAAAATATTGATTATATGTTATATCATGATTATTTTTACAAATTGACAATGGACAGATGACAATTGACAGTTAAGGATAATTTTTCTCGCTATGCTCTGAAAATTTACTTTTAAGATATCAAGTATTCTTATAGTTATTTTTTAACACTAATTCATTTTTTAGGGCGGAAGCCCTTATATTTAAAACCAGTTCATTCTAATGGTTAGGTAAACATAAATTACCGTTGAAAATATATAAAAAAATAGTCTAAGATACCCTTAAAAGCAAAAATAAAGGGGGAATCTTAGACTATGATTAAAAACAATAATGAAATTCTAACACAAAACGTTAGAAATTTCGAGAGGATTTTAATGGAATTTATGAAGGATGTGCTTGAGTTAGAGGAAAACGGAAGTTTAACTATTAATACTATAGAGAAACGTATGAGTATACTAATTGCAACATTAATAAAATTATGTTGTAACATGGCGGGAAGCCTATTGAGTAATATCGTTCCTAGGAATGTAGATACACATTGCAGTTGTGGTAAAAAATTAGTTGGTACAAAACATAATGCTAAAACTAAAATATTATCTATGTTTGGATACATTCCTGTAACAAGAGATACCTTGTTTTGTAGAAGATGTAGGAAGGGGTATGGAGTTATAGATAAACAACTTGAAATTTATAATAAACATAGAATAACAAAGGGATTGGCTGAAATTATAACTTATCTTTCTCAACTTATGCCCTTCGAAGAAGCTTCTCGAACCCTAAAAAAACTTATAGGTATTGAAGTAAGTCCTACTCAGATGCACATTATTTCAGAAGAGATTGGAAAGCAAGTTTTTGAAAAGGATTCGTTAGAAGCTAATGATGCTTATAATAAACCAGAAGAAGCAGCTCCACAGGAGCTACCAATATACCGTAAAGAAGGTAGATTATATATCATTCTAGACGGTTCTCAAGTTAATACTAGGATTAAAGATAACAATGGTTCTTCATGGAAAGAGATGAAACTAGGTCTTATTTTCAACGATAAAGATACTATAAGAACGTCCAGTGATAACTGTATAATTACAAAAAAACAATATGTTCCTTACTTTGGTAGTGTGAGTGAGTTTAAGAAGTTTGTATTTTTAGCAGCTGCTAAAGCAGGTTATGGAAAGATAAAAGAAGTTGTAGTAGTGGGCGATGGCGCCCAATGGATATGGAATATGTGTGAAGAGTTATTTCCAGATGCAGTCCAGATTTTAGATTTTTACCATTTTAGTGAGAATGTACACAATTACTCAAAAGCTCTTTACCCTGAAAACGAAGTAGCCCGAAAGGGCTTCGTAAATAGAGTGATAGATTTTACTTTAGAGGGTGAAATTGATAAAGCTATTAAATTTGTAGAAGAAAAAAAGCTATCAAAACTGCCTGACGGCACAGTTAATCTTCCTGTTTATATTTTAAATAATCGTGCGAGGATAAACTATAACAAGTTAAAAAAAGATGGTTACTACATTGGCAGTGGAGCAATAGAGAGCGGAAACAAAGTAGTAATTCAAAAAAGAATGAAACAATCAGGAATGCGATGGAGTATAGAAGGTGGGCAATATATAGCAGCCCTACGGGCAAAATATAAAAGCGGGAATTGGGATGAGGTCGTTGACGTAATTAATGTTTCTTAATTTATTGAATCTGTCAATAAAATATATATGGGAATATTGGTATATATTTTATAGGAAAATTGGGTTATTATGCTTATTTTTACTGTTAAATACTACTATTATAAATAGTATATTCCTCTAATTCTAAAGTATATGTCATTTCCTAAAAACTGTGTCAGATATAATTTATGCACCCCCTCATTCTAATTTTTTAGGAAAAATATAAAAAGGTCATCTCTAGCATTTGTTTAACTAGTGGTGACCTTACTTCCAAAATTATATATTTTTTAAGCTAAACAAATGTGTAAAATCAATCAATATCTTCTTCAAATACCTCTTCATATTCTTTTATTTTTAGTTCTAAGTACTCCTGAATTTCTTCTGTAACATCTTCTATATCCCTAATTATTGAATTTCCTAGTTCTAAATTTTTCTTATAGAAATTCATATAATAGTTTCTCTGTTTTGATTTTGAATTTCTAGTAGGAAAATCATCTTCTGTTTTATTAAATGCATTTTTAGGCATCAAATACTTAGTTATACTACTATTTAAATTGTCCCACATTTCAGGTGTATATAAAATCATATGATAATTTTGAAACCAATATCCCTCATCAGTATTTTGTTTAAGCTCTTCAATCTCATTCTTATCAAACTCTTTATCTTTTAAATAATATGAAATTAATATCTGATTATTTGACTTAAGTACCAAAGCTTTCTCATTTTTTATTATATCATCAAACCCCATCAATTTTATGGCATAATAGAAGTATAGCTGCTCTTCATTAAAAGGCTCTTTGAGTGCCTCCTTATATCTTACTTTAAAAAATTCTTTTACCTTTTGCTTATCGAACTTGTCCATTTCAGTGAATTTGTCAATTGAATACAACATGGACTCCGGAGAGTATTTAAATATAAAGCATAACTGGTGGTAATCATAATTTTTAACCTGATATTCATCAAGCTCTAATTCTCTAAAATATCTCGTTTTAAAAAAATTATTAATAAGGACTTTTTTTTGTTTTTCATCATTAAGGCTTGAGATTCTGTAGATTATTTGATTAATGAAATACAACTTGTAAGCAAAATCTTCACTATGATACTTTTCCTTAATTTTTTCTTCCTTAATAAATTTCTCATTACAATGAGCCATTATTTTTTTCCAGTATCTTTCAACCATATTATAACTATTAAAAGTTTCATAATTCCAAACTTCTTTTTTACCATCATTTCTTTCAAGTTCATATTTTTCTAATACATGATCAAATATTTTTATTATTTTTTCATTATCATTCTTGTTACAAAAGAAATAAAAGTCATCAGAGAAATATGAAAACTTACATTGAATATCTGAATTTCTAAGCTCATTTTCAATATCATTACTAATATTTTTTAAGTTTAGTTCAGCAAAATATAATGATAAATAATTTCCCATTATTAAGCCATTAGTTGCTCCTAAATTCATACATGTTAAAAATCGTTCATCATGCTTTTCAAAGTCTAATTTGTGAGTATATATCCTTCCGTAATACTCCTTTATATCCACTTTTATAAGGTTGTCATATATACACAGTTTTTCAAAATCTTCTTCTAATTGCCTGTCATATTCCCCAGATTTAAAATCACCTGTTTCAATGTTTGCAGATAAACGCTTATGTAAGGGATCCATTGATTGAACATCCTCAAAATTTGACATGTCTTTAAAATATTCATAAGCTCGCATAAAATTTAATATGTTAGGCATTTTAATTGTACGATACTTATCGCCTTGCTTTCTAACTCTAAAATTAAATGGTTTAACCCAACACAGATCCCACAGTTTAAACTCTGATACTTTATCTGGAAACTCTAGGTTATCAATATTTAAAAAATTCTTTACTGGATTTTTAAAATTATATAAATTATTATATTTCATAGTTTCCCCCTGTTTCTTATTAAGGTATATATAAAAACAAGGATACCTGTGTGATTTTCCACATAGTGCCCTTGTTTTTTGATTTTCTTTACTCTGTTTCATTTTCAGCAGATAGTAATTTTTCATTTCTTATTTCATGTAAAGTCTTTTCACTACCTTTAACTATGGTCCACTCATAAACACTTAGAGCTGACCAACCTGTAACCTTTTCTCCCCATTGATTAAATGTAAGCTTTTGGCCATTATATTCTACAGTTTTAGTATCGATAACTACAGCTTCTGAATTTTCAAAATTCTTAATTACAACAGTATCTCCCGATTTAATTACTCCCCATTCAAATAACTTATCCATCCTTGGAAGATATGATCTTGTAATAGGTGTGTTTCTCTTTTCTGAATACACTGGTCTTTTCTTATCATCAACTTCAACATAGAAGTCTTCTAAAGCTGGTGGAGGTAATATTCTATTTATATCTATAAAATAATTATCTGCTATTTTCAACGGGCTTAATTCAAAACAACTGATATCCACATTGTTGGCTATAAGCCAAGCAACTGCTGAAAGAGTTTGATTATCAAAAGAAGATGCTATAAGTATAATTCTTTGCTTAGAATTAAATGTTTTAGCTGCATTATTCTTTTCAAGGAAATCATTTAAAATCCTTGTTGCTTTTTCATAAGCAGTTAGCTCTCCCAATTCAAATTCATCTTTATATTTCTCAATATAGGAGGCAAATATTTTTTCTACAAGCTCGTCTGCTGTATTTATCTTGGCATAACTTGCTGCATATCTTATGGCCTGAAACTCAAATGCTTCTTTTCTTTGCTTAATATCTTCTACGTCTCTTTTGATTTCGATTAGAACCAAATTACCATTCTCATCAACTGCAGTTAAATCACTTCTACCATTTTCTTTATTGGTAACCTGTTTCCCAACAACAAGAAGCGTTTCATCCTGGAATATTACCTCTATATTTGAACGTAAAAATTCCTCAACTTGCTCTTCTTTTAAATTTAAACTTTTAAAATTAGTATTTGTTATCTCAACATCACGTATATCTATAGATTTATTAATTTTAACAGGAATAAGTATTCTCAACACCCCCAAGCAAAACTATTCGTATAGTACCTATCATAATTATTGCCATTTATTTAGGCATTACATACATTGAAGGCTTAATTCCTTTACTTACTTCTGTAGCATAAGATTGGTTCAAGCCTGAAGCCCTAACTATATCTGTAGCTTTATAATTATTGTCAAGAATTATATCCGCATATTTAACCCCGAATAAATGAATATTAGCAACTTGATACCCTTCTGGTGCATTTTCATACATTTCTTTTAAGATTCTGCCTAATTCATTTTCAGTCATTTTAGCAACTCCATCCCATTTAATATTTCTTTAAGAGCTTTTAACTCATCAATGTTTAATGTTACACCTTTGCCCATTTTCTTATGCTCTGAGTCCCAATCTCTAATATCAAACTTAGCCTCTTTATCATTCCAGCTAATTAAATTTAATTCCTTTTTCCATCCCTTAGCTGATTCTGAAAGAACTCCTGTAGTTTCTTTAATTTCAAATTTTATATCCGCCATATCAACAACTCCTATAGTTTAAGCATTATATTTCGCCCCAGTTTCTGCAACCTTGGTTTCATCCCACATAATATCAAAAATAAAATCAAGATATCTTCTTTTAAAATCAGGGTCTTTTGTGAATTTTTTATATACCTCTGTATGAGTAAACATTAAAGATTGCATTAAATCTTGTACATTTTCATCAGATGTTATTTTTGCATTATCTTTATCTGAATTTATTATAGATTTTAGCATCGATATATTAGCTTTCATTTTTTCAGGAATCTGTTCAAATATTATTTTTTCTGCTTCTTCTGCATTTACATCAGCACCCCAGTCAATATTTCCAAACCTTTTATTAAAATCGGAAACTATATGCCCAAGTGTATCATAATTTTTATCTGAAATCCCCCCACCTGTACTTACTGGTATTGGCTCTATATTTCCTTCATCATCTGAAAGTATAATTTTAGTTGTACCTAAACGATCTATTTTATAACTTTCCATATCTATATCATTTAAAATATCTTCATCAAACTCGTCATCTTCTATCTTAATCTTAGGAATAAGATGCTTTAAGTATAACCATAGCATTTCCCAATATGGCTGATTAAAATCCAATATCTTAGATAAGTAACTATAGGTTCTAACAAATGTCTTAGCACTAGATTTAAATTTTATCTGCTGTTCTTTTTCTAACTCTTTATTAAATATATCAGCAGAGGCATTAATAATAGGTTCTAAAATTTCTCTATCTCCTTTTGAATAGTAAATAGCAAAAAACTCCTTTACTTCCTCTTCACTATATACTTGCATATTATCCAAATCATCCTGTAAATCATTTAACTTATTTACATCCGTTTCTTTGCTTAATATGGTAGTAGTATAATAAGGTTCAAATGCCTTCTGTATTTCTATTGTCTCATTATAAAAATCTAGCACAAAAGTATCTTTCTTATGTGGCTTATGTGCTCTATTCAAACGTGATAAAGTCTGGACCGCTTGTACATCCGACAATTCCTTATCTACATACATAGTATGAAGTAATGGTTGATCAAAGCCTGTTTGATATTTATTAGCTACTATTAAAAATCTATATTCATCCTTCTTAAATTGCTCTGGAATATCATTATCACCATTAGGAAATCTATTCATATCTGCTTCGCTCATTTCTTCCCCAGTTTTATAATGAGCTTTTTTACCTGAGTAAGCTACTATAGCTTTATATGGCGAATTTATCTCTGTTAAATATTCATCAAAAGCATCTTTGTATTTCATTGCAGCTTCTATGGATTTGGTTACAATCATAGCCTTTGCCTTATTATTTATTAAATGCCTTACATTCTTATTGAAATGCTCTATCATAATATGAGACTTTTCAGCAATAGCAAGCTCATGCCCCTCTACATATGATTTAAGCTTTTTATTAGCTTGCTTAAGTTCATATTCTTTTTCTTCAGATGAATTCTTATCAGTTCTTATTTTATAATATGACTTATAAGTTGTATAGTTTTGTAAAACATCTAAGATAAACTCTTCTTCTATTGCTTGTTTCATTGAATAAGTATGAAAAGGAACAAATGTACCATCATCTTGTTTAACTCCAAATGTTTCCAAAGTTTTATTTTTGGGTGTAGCTGTAAAAGCAAAATAGCTAGCATTTTTAAGCATTTTTCTACTTTTCATTAGATAGTTTACTAGATCCTCTGTGTTAATATTTCCATCTTCATCTTTCTCTATCTCTTTAGCATCTTCATCGGAAAACAATGCATTCATACTTGCAGCCGCCTGACCGCTCTGGCTACTATGAGCCTCATCTATAATAAATGCAATATTTTTAGACTGCATATCTTGAACTGCTTTTATTACATGAGGAAAAGTTTGAACAGTACATATTATAACTCTCTTATTATTTTCAAGCGCTAATCTCATATGTGTTGTTTTACTAAATGATTTTTCTGTTGGATCTAACTTTTTTACATCACTAGCTTTTCCTGTAATTGCTTCTACTAAATGCTTAACTTGTGCAAATGCCTTTATATTATCTCTAATTTGTTTATCTAAAACCGTTCTATCAGTTACTACTACAACGCTGTCAAACAATGGATTTATGTTTGTTTTATCATATAACCCTACCAATTGATGTGTAAGCCATGTAATAGAATTAGACTTGCCAGAACCTGCAGAATGTTGAATTAAATATCTTTTTCCTACACCGTATTCTTTCGAATCTTTTAATAACTCTCTTACTACTGTTAATTGATGATACCTTGGAAATATAAGCTTACTTTTAACTTTACCACTTTTCTCATCCTTTTCTTTAACTAATTGCACATATTTTTCAATAATATTAGAAAGGCTTTTTGGAGATAGAATATCTTCCCATAAATATGAAGTTTTTAAACCATTAGGGTTTAAAGGATTCCCTGCTCCAAATGGAGCATATGGTTCCCCTTCATTTAACCCTTTATTAAATGGCATAAAGAATGTGCTATTTCCCTTTAGCTCAGTAGTCATATAAGCCAAATCGGTATCTACAGCAAAGTGAACTATACATCTAGCAAAATTAAATATCTTATCTTTTGAATCTCTATCATTCATATATTGCTTAATTGCATTTTTTACAGCTTGATGTGTAAATGCATTTTTTAATTCCATTGTAATAATAGGTAGCCCATTGATAAATATTACTAAATCAATTCTATTTTTATTGTTATCTGTGTACACTAATTCTTGAGTTACTGAAAAAATATTAGATTCAAATTTTAATCTATCCTTTATATTGTGTTCAGAGTTAGGCTCTGGATAAAACAAATCTATTGTTTTATCAAAAAACTTTATTCCTTTTCTTAAGATTTCAATGATCCCATTAGATTTTATCTTAGAGTCAAGCCTACTAAAAAAAACTTTTTCTCCCTTATTAACAATAAAATCATATTTTTCTGGTTGACTATTCTTAACAAACTGTAGCAATTGATCCTTATTTAAACAAAATTCTCTATCAAAATCATTAGAATTAGTTTCTACATACCCTTGTTTTTCAACTAATTCTTTTGCCATTAATCTCTGAAATCCCTTTTCTGACATATCTGCCGTCTCAATCATTCTATCCCTCTCCCCCTTTTATATTTCTTTTATCTATTCAACACTAATTTGACCTGTAACAGTGTTAAAAATGATACTCTCTAGATAATCCTTAGTCAATTTAATTTCTTTTTCCTCTTGATTAATTTTATCATCAAGTTTATTTAACTTTTCTTTAAGATAACGGCTAATTACAATTTGCTCCTCTTTAGGTGGAATAGGCATTTTAATGTTTAGGATTATATCCTCAGACAAGTTAGCCTGCTTTGTTCCCGATGGCAGCTCATATAATTGATTTAAAAAAGCATAACTTTGTAACAAATCTAAAGCAAAATCAACACTTATATTTTTATTATACATCAATTTACCAACTCTTTGATTTAATAAGTACTTATCTTCAGTATCTAACAATATAGCAAACCCATAATCTCTTTTTCCTAATGTACCCGTTAATGACATTAAAATATCATTTTTACTCACAACATAATTAGAATATCTATCTAAAAAAGATTCGGGTAAAAATGTCGGCTGCCTCTCTAACGATAATGAATTCTTATATAAGTTCGCTATTTTTATTAACTGTACACCTTCTGACAAGAAGTCTTTTGTAGAGAATGCATATCCACCTAAGAAACTAAAACAATATTTCAACTTAATAATTTTCCAATGTTCTGGTACCTTCCCTACCCATTTAATTTCACTTTCTTTTAATCTTGTGTCGCTATATATACCTTGTGTTACTGCATTGTTTCTTATTACATTTTTTTGTTCATTTAAAAGTTGTATACTTTTCTCTTTATTCTCTATAAACTTATAAGCCTGTTCTACTTTTTTATTTAAAAAGTAAACTATTTTATTTTGAGTATCTAATGGTGGTACTAGTGAGTACATCCTTTTAAAATCACTGTATCTTAAATTAAGTTGATCATCACATAAACCATATGAAAATCTTTTAGCATAATTATTATAATAATTTGTTCTAAATAAATAATGATAATATTCTGGATTTATTTTCACTTTAGGTTTAAGTACAACATAAGCCGGACTTACTATTCCCCTATATTTACTAAATCCTACTGCGCCTTGCCACATTCTCATTTTATTGTAAGCAATATCCCCATGTTTAACTAATTTATAATTAGATTTATCTTCATTAGAAATATCTTTTTTATTTTCTATCTCACTCTGCCTAATTATTCCTCGCCCGATCGTCACAGATACTAATTCTTCATTTAAATGACCTTTGCTTATTCTTTCATCAAATATAGCGATATTAGGAAGTAATTGCCACTCATTCGGTATTTCTTGAATATATCCATAATCATCTACTTTTTTGTATTTATTATATAAATTGAATTTTTTAATCATTTAAAAATTCCTCCAAAACTCCATTTGTTTCATTTTGAAGTATTTGAAGCTCTTTTGATATCTCTTCCAAACTTCTTGGTGGTTGAAAACTATAGAAATATCTAGTAAATGATATGCTATAACCTTTTATAGTTTTGCTTTCATCAATCCATGCATCTGTTACATATTTCAGAACTTCTCTATTAAAGTATTCATTAATATCTTCATTTAAAGGTACATTTTCGCTATCTCTTAAATCAGCATCTGGTTCAAAAAGAATTGTTCCATCCTTTTCAACTTTCTTAATAACTGGCTTAGCATCTTCATCTTTCCAACTAAATGCATCCAGTATAATTTTCTTATCACTAGCACTTAATTTTATATCTAATTCAGCACATATATCATCAACTTTTATTTTAAATTCATTATAATCATCAAATTCTAGATTTCCAATTTTATTATAAAGTTGTTCTGCAACATCCATTAATGATTTTTGTTTCATCCAAAATTCACAATCTAATAATTTATTAACATTCCCAGCTGTTATTTTTATTTCATTCTTTTCAATCCATTTTTGAATATCTTTTTTATATTCTTTTAATCCTATATAAACTTTATCTCCATAAATTTTATATACCCACTTCATCTCATATTGCATTGCTTTATTATATCTAAGCCCCTCTATTGCTTCTCTAGTAATACTAGCTTTCAACCTTAACGGCCTTTCTATTGTTATTTTCCAATATCCAAAATCTTCATTATTAAACTTTTTTGATATATCTGTTTCTTCAAAATCCATATAAGTTTTAGTTATATATTTAATTTGTTCTTCTGTAAGTTCACAATTTTTTTGTCCTAAATTTTTTCTTAACTTTTCATAAATATCTATAGCATTAATTAATTGAACTTTTCCTTTTCTTTCAGGTAATTTTTTATTGGATAACACCCAAATATACGTTGGAATCCCTGTATTATAAAAGATATTGGTTGGCAATGCTATTATACATTCAAGCAGGTCACTCTCTATAATCATCTTTCTTATTTCACTTTCGCCCTGACCTGCATCCCCAGTAAATAATGATGATCCATTATGAACAGATGCTATTCTAGTTCCTAGATCTTTTTCCTCTTTAACTTGTTTCATTTTAGAAATCATATTAACAAGAAATAGCAGTTGCCCATCAGAAATACTAGGTAAACCTACCTTGAAACGAGGATCTTTTATGTTTTCTTTACTTTTATTTCCTCTATCATCTACTATTGCATCTTCATCTATTTTCCACGTCTTTCCATAAGGTGGATTAGACAGCATGAAATCAAATTTTTGTCCTATAAAAGCATCATTTGAAAGTGTTGACCCATATCCAATATTTACATTTTTCTCTCCTTTTATAAGCATATCACCTGTACAAATTGCCCAAGTTTCTGGATTAACTTCTTGCCCAAATAAAGAGAAAGTACATTTATTATTTGTTATCTCTAAAGCAAATCTTTCTGCTTCTGTTAACATTCCTCCAGAACCACACGCAGCATCATATATTGTAAATCTTGCTTCTTCACGTTCTTTTAATTTTTCTTGAACAGGTTCAAATAATATATGTGTCATTAACCTAATTATTTCTCTTGGAGTAAAGTGTTCTCCAGCCTCTTCATTATTTTCTTCATTGAATTTTCTAATCAACTCTTCGAAAACATAACCCATTCCTAAGTTTGAAAGTCCTGGAAGTTTCTCACCTTTTGCATTTATATAGTCATTTGGACTTAAGTTTATACTATTAGAAGTAAATTTTTCTATCAAATTAAAGGTAATACCTGATTCTTTAATTGTTTCTAATTGATTACGTATTTTAAATTTACTTATTATTTCTTGAATGTTAGGGCTAAAACCATCTAGGTATGTCTCTAGATTACTATCTATTTTATCTGGATCAGATAATAAAGAAACAAAAGGAAATTTTGAATCTTTAGCGCTATTCACCCCCATTGTAAACGATGACGTATTATAAAATGGATACTTAGTTATTTGTGTTAGTTGTGATTTATCATCTATATCGTTATCTTCCATAAACTTATTTGCTTCAAGAACTTTTTCTTTTGTTTCTTCTAATAAAACATCAATTCTTCTTAACACTGTAAAAGGAAGAATAATATCTCTGTATTTTCCCCTTACAAACACATCTCTTAAAACATCATCCGCGATTCCCCATATAAAACTTACTATTTGATTATGTACTCTGTTGTCCATAATTTCCTCCATAATTTAAATTATTATTTTTCTCTTTATGTTATCAAGTTATCTGATACATTATCTTAATTTTTCTTATAAATTATATTATACCTCTATAAAACTATGTTTTCCATAAAATATATACTATTTGCGTTTCCCTACTATGTTTTTGGAAACATATAAATTTTTGCATTAGAAAAGAACCTTGATTTCTCAAGGTTCTAACTGTGTTTCCTTTGCAGCTTTACTACCGTTTCTACGTGCCCTGTCATCGGAAACATATCCACCGGTTGCACCTCTATCGTCTTATATCCAAGTCCATCTAATATGCCAAGATCTCTTGCCAAAGTTCCAGGATCACAGGACACATAAACTATTCTTTCAGGTTTCATTTTGGCTATAGCCTCTAAAAGAGATCTTTCACAGCCTTTGCGCGGGGGATCCACCACCACTACGTCAGCTTTTATGCCAGTATTTATAATTTCAGGAATGACCTTTTCTGATTCTCCTACTATAAACTCCACATTATATATGTTATTCTGCTTTGCATTTATCTTTGCATTTTCTATTGCCTCTGGTATAATTTCAACACCGTATACCTTCTTAGCTTTTTGAGATAGAAATAGTGAAATAGTTCCCGTTCCACAGTAAGCGTCAAATACAATCTCATCTCCCTTAAGATCCGCATACTCCAAAGCCTTATTGTACAATATTTCTGTCTGCACTGGATTAACCTGAAAAAAGGATAAAGGTGATATATTAAATTTAAATTCTCCAATAGAATCAACTATAGTATCTTTTCCCCATAAGGTTTTACAATGTTTTCCCAATATGACATTGGTATTATTTCCGTTTATATTTTGAACTATGCTTTCTAAGCCCTCTATATTTTTTCGCATAAGCTCTATAAATTCTTCTTTATAAGGTAATTTATCTTGAGATGTTACAATTACTATCATCACTTCACCAGTTTTAAAGGCTTTTCTTACCATTATATGTCTTACCTGTCCTGTACCCGTTTTTTCATCATATACAGATATATTATATTTAGAAAGCCATTTTTTCATAGCTTCTACTGCTTTATCTCCTGCAATATGCTGAATATGGCATTCTTCCATGTCTATGATATTATGGCTTCTTGGAGAATAAAATCCCACTAAAAATTTGCCTTTTATATTTCTTACAGGCAGTTGAACCTTGTTTCTATATCTATAGGGATTGTTCATTCCTATGGTATCATGAATAATTATTCCGCTGCTGTCCTTAAGGTCCTTTGAAAAATCCCTGTTATTACTCTCAATTATTTCACCATCATTTATTATATTTTCATTGTATTTATGGTTATTTTTATCCTCATAATTATAGTTTTTATTGATTTTTAATTTTCCAATTCTCTCAAGACAGTCTTCCACTCTTTTCCTCTTAAAAATCAGTTGTTCACTATAACTTAAATGCTGCAGCTGACAGCCACCGCATCTGTTATATATACTACAGACAGGTTCTACTCTATGTCCTGATGGTTTTATTATATCTATAAGCTTTCCAAAGGCAAAGTTTTTATTTACCTTTATGATCTTAACCCTAACTTTTTCTCCTTTTAAAGCTCCTTTAACAAATACAGTAAAATTATTTACTTTTCCTATTCCCTCCCCTTCATAACCTAAGGAATCTATATCAATTATGTATTCTTCATTTTTAACTACAGGTACACTGTTTTTCATTAAATAATTACACCTTTCCATCGCAATGATATTTTATATATAAATTATCCCCTTAACTGTCACTATAATACTTTTGATTTTATCCAATAACTATTTGCTATAATGCTGCAACTCCTAAAGTTAAAGATAACAGAAATACGTTACTAAATAATTTATTTAAAAATTTAATTAGAGCGCAAACTCCAACTAAGTAAAAATTCATTGATATAAACTGTTTACGAGATAAATTTTCTAGTTAATTATATCATAAATATATTGCATAAACAGAGTTCTTTGTTTCAGATGTTTGTGTCAAGTTTACGTTGGCACTTTTCTTATCTAAATTTTACCATTATAATTTAATCGAATTTTTTATATTAAAAAGGTTCTGTTTTTTAGCCCGAAAGGGCGTATTTTCCCCTTGTATTTTAT
>Ga0334886_1002775_pt1 | contig 16632 bp, 18 predicted proteins | sample GraSluR1_MG_9_FD_207232 | JGI IMG/M metagenome (GOLD analysis project Ga0334886, IMG submission 207232) | Sludge microbial communities from methane-producing bioreactor in Wageningen University, Netherlands - Granular Sludge_27_06-R1 | ecosystem: Engineered > Bioreactor > Anaerobic >...
GGAAATTGCGGATCATGCCTGGCGGGTATCCGGATTCCTGCCGATTATCTGATACATCCTGTCAGTCAACTGATAGAATACCATGAAACCGGCAACCGCTCTCTTCCTCGTACTGGCTCTCTCCCTTACAATATCAGGATGTCTTTCCGTGTCAGGAGATCTCCCCAGATATCCGCCTTATCCGGTTACCTGCCCGGATACACCAGGTACGGCCTCTCCACAGATCTCCTCCGGGATGGGATTGAACAACTCGCATGTCCAGGTAGGTACGGGAAGAAGCGTGATTGGGATATCTGTGAAAGCCGATGAGATCTCGACACCGTCCCCTGAAGCAGAGGAGCTCTTCAGACAGGGTCTCTACTCCGTCAACAATTGCAACCGGTTCGAGGAGGCGCTGGAGAGCCTGGATAAAACGCTCGATATCGATCCGACTTTTACGGAAGCATGGTATGTCAAAGGCGTCGCCCTCCACAACCTGGGAAGATACCAGGACGCCCAGTACTGCTTCGACAGGGCTATCGCCCTTGAACCGTTCAATATCTCGATCTGGTCCTTAAAGGGCGTCACCATCTTCGATGCGATTATGCACCTGTTCTGAACCGGGCCGCCGGAACCGGGGAGCGATCAGGGCAGACTGTTCACCGTCCGCATCCACTGGATCGGCAGGGCTTTCCTATCCATTTCACCCAAATACCCGTAATTCCCTGCCGTGTATCAGGTCCGCATCTGTGCCAGAGTATCCAGTATTCCCTGGAAGGTCTCCTCGGGCATCGGGTTGAGCGGGATCATGATCCAGGTATATAGTATGGCGAGTATCGCTGCAATGATAATTAAAATGATGAATGCGGGCCTGTTTTCCGGAAAGATCTTCTCGAAGCCGATGAGGGCAAAAGGAACCATCGGGAGCATGTACCTGCTGACATCCCCGTGGGTTAACAGGAGGGTCACCGGCAGAAAGAACAGGATAAACAGGGACATCTCCTTCTCTCCACGTTCCCAGAGGGCGAACGCGGCAAGGCCATAGGCGATGACCATGATGCCATAGAGCTCCCTGAAATAGGAGTCCTGGTGTGTAAGCATAATCCTGAAGGGTTCGTGGATATTTGCGGCATTCACGTTGAAGTATGCAAAAAAATCGCCGAAAGAGATCAAGTAGATGCTGAACAGCAGGAGAAGGGAAGCCGGGATCAGGAGTGTCCACGCGAGATTCTTTGGATTCAGCTGCTTCCTGAGCGCAAGTGACATGAGAACGACCGGGAAGAGAAGCACCCCGAATATCCGTGTGAGGGCGGCGAGGGATGCAGCAATCGCCGAGAATTCGACCCGGTCTTTCTTGAGGAAGTATATCGAGGACAGGCAGAGAAAGATAAACGCCGGCTCGCTTGCACCGACATTATGATAGAGAAACCACCTTGCTGGGAAAAAGACAAAAAAGACGGCCAGGAGAAAGGGTTGCCTGGCGATCGAGAAGTCCTTTACGAGCCTGAAAAATACGATGGCCGCCGCACAGGTGAAGAGGACGGTCGCAATGATCATTCCTTCGAACGACCCGAACCAAGAGAGAAGACGGATGCAGATCGGGTAGACGGGGAGAATTGCGGCATAATAACTCGCCCACAATCCCGATGCACCATAGAGTGGGCTCTCCGCGGCATATAGTGTATGGGCTGTCACGACGTAGAGCGGGCCGTCCCAGTGCCGGTACACCGCCTGCATCCCGGTCTGCCAGAAATGGATCGATACGAGATCTTCAATACCAAGGAGGAACGGTGCGAGTGCGAGTATCGAGGAGAGGACCACCACCGAGATGATGACAAGATACGATCTCAGTTCCGTGGCATCCTGCATGATACCCGGTTAAATCGTCACAGGTAATAAGCTAACGCGGTTTACGGTGACAGAATCGTTCGCTGATAGGGGTTTATCCACGCGATGGCCCGGTCTTTCCATCCCTGGTGTCTGCATCCCGAAAGGATGCCATATCGAATGTTCCACGCCCACCTAGTACCAGCAGATATCATACGGGACTCTTCCGTCGACCTCGTCTCCCGATACCGCCAGGGTCCACCTCCCTGGCACGTCGCGAGCCGCGGCCCGGCCCGAAACGGTCATCCTGATAGCCTGATCGGTTATAGTATCATCGGGATCGGAAAAACGCCAAGTCGATCCGCCCGGACTTACAACCGACATGGAGAGTGACGATGACGGGTCGTCCCATCGTAGTTCGATCAGGATCTCCGGGTCTCCCGGTGAAGTCTCGAGAACATACCATTCGATCTCCCCCCTGCCAATAGTACTGTAATGCCGCACCCGGGTATCCCGGGATGGGGAAGCCGTCGGGGTGGCCGAATAATCCCCCCGGACCCCTCCGGCCGGCAAATCCGTCCTTTCACCCGAATAATTGTACAGGAAGATATCATGTGAACTGTCGCATCCTTCGGACCAGACGACGAATCCCCCGGATACCTTCGGAAATTGCATACCGGGTCGCGCTTCCGCGATGACCCTTGACGTGTTGGATCTCAGGTCGTAGAGCCTCACATCCCCGTACTCCTCGATAGCCCCCGGGAGGAGGCGGGAACAGTTCCGGTAGTCCTCCCATACGATCAGGTCTCCCGAGACCTCGGGGTACATCTGGTACGCCCCCGAGGGATCCACCGGTCCCGATTCTCCGGTTCCGAGGTCATAGAAATAGACCTGGTAGGGGCCGTCCCTCATGTCGACCCACACCACGATGTCCCCGTCGATCGCCGTCATCGCATGCCACTCGGGCCCGGCGCAGAGTACCGTCCGCTCGCCGGTCGTGAGATTTTCAAGCATGACCCTGTGATCGCCGACCCTCCCCTCGCAGTACACCAGCCGGTCTCCCGATATTGCCGGGTGGTCGAGACGATCAGCGGTCGAGACCACGGTTCTGTGCTCACCCGACACGAGGTCATAGACGACGAGCCGAGACGTGTCGTCGTCCCTCTCTTCCCATAGAACGACGTTCCCCTCGATACGCGGGTCGTATTGCGCCCTCGAGCTGTACAGGAGCAGCAGGCGGTGGTCCCCCTCGTCATAAACGAAGATCCCCCTGCCGTCGCTCCATGCGTACCGGTCGCCGGAGACATCGAGATCCCGCTTCCACGAGGTATCGGCGATCACCAGGTCTTTTTTCCCGGTCGCAACGGAATACCGGTAAATGCTTCTGGGCCAGCTTCCTGGACCGTTCCCGGGCCCGCCCCCGTACTCGACCCAGACCACGCGATCCCGGTCGAAGCATATTGAATTGTACTTTTCCGAATCGCTCTTTGCGATGAGGTATGAATCGATGGAGGCCCCGCTGGCGAAGGCCGGGTAGAAGAAGGAAGCCAAAAAGATTACTATGAAAAATATGCGTACAGCCTTCATTTTACGCCTCATCGTTTTGTCATGGCATAAATGATAATGCCGATTCCGCCGCACCCCGCCAGGCCTGCAACGGCCAGCATAGCGGGGACCGTCCAGGAACCGTTCTTCCCGGCTTCGGTCGCCGTGACCACCTCTCCGGTCCCGGGATTAACATCATATACCATGACTGTCAGATTGTCGTTTGAGGTTTCGACGTCATAGAGCGGGTCGTATATCACCATTATCGTCGCAGCCGCCGTTCTCCCTCCATGGACCCTGATTACGTATTCACCGGGTGCAAAGTCTGTCGTATCGACGGTCCCGCTCCATATACCGAATCCGTTCTCCCCATCCCCAACTGTTATTCCGGGAATCGAGTGCACCGACTGCTGCAGCCGATCCACATCGGGGGTGGCCATCTCGATTTCGAGGACCTCCCCTGAATTCAGGTTCGTCGATCCCTTGATTTCGAGCAGTGTACCCCGGGCGGAATACGGAATTTCGTCGATGTTGATGAACGGTTCTTCGACGAGCAACATGAATTTTTGATACGGATTCTCGCCTTCATTGATGTTTAATATCACCTCGAGGGTTTTTTCCGAGGAGATGCTTTTCGGATCCCCGGTGGGGAAGTGCTCCATGAAGGCCCCTGCCCCATCGACCACGTAGATGAAAAACTGGCCTGATCTCAAAGCAGACGTAATGCTTCCGGGAATGACACATTCGAACCTCCCCGATCCGTCCGCAGACACCTCACGGTACGAGGAGTAATCTGATTTTGGTGATGCGCTGATGATCCATATGCCTACCGGTCCGCCGGGCGTCGCTGTCCCGGTGATAGAGACCGGGCTTCCCTTGGCGAAAGAACCCTTCCTGGCAGCGAGATCCGGGCTGATACTGACCTCCAGTCTCGATCCCGGTGAAGCGTAGACGGGTGTTTTATAGAGCAGATCCTGGCCGGCAGAGGTGGGCTCTACCGTCGGCGGCCCTGTCCGGGGGACAAGCTTTATCTGCGCGGAGACGGTATCGCCGCTTCCTGCCGGACCGATAGAAAAGACATAGTCGCCGGGGGCATAGCCTTTGGTCAGGATATCCACCCTCCATGTCCCGGCGAGGATATGTGCTGTTCCTTCGACTCCGGAATATTCACCGTATTTGAGTCCATCCTCATTTTGATCTTCTGCAGAGAACACGTAATGCAATATTGAGTCGGCGGGGAGTGCCGTCGTCCCGGTAATTGTAACAATCATGCCGGTTGAAAGATCAGCCGGGATAGGATCTATCGTCACCTGCGCCGAAGCGGTGGCAGGGGATATCAGGAGCGACAGCATGCCTGCAATGACAAGGACCATGATCCCGGAATTCACTTGAGATATGTTTGACATTTTTCTCACTCGTCCTTTCCGTTGTATACCGCATGTTTGAAGGGGACATTTAAGTGATTTCTGTGAGAAATCTCTTTTTTTTATCGGTTTTTCTGGATATGTTGAGCGTTCTCACAGAACTTTTTTATTATACCGGATCGTTGATCTCATGGACGATTCGCATGTACAGAGAGATAAGGCAATGCAGGCGGGTGCGTGAAACGACAGTCGTCCTGATACTCGTAATCATCGCATCCGCCTTGATATGCCCCGCCTCTGCAACTCAACCTGCATATTCAGCCCTCCCCTGGGGGGACGAACCCCTGGCGGGCGACGCAAAGGCTCCCGTCCCGGTCGAAGTCTGGCAGATCCCTCCTCTGGTCGTGGTACTCGTGCTTGCTTCAATCATTTTGCCCGCGTGCCTTACACCCCTGGAAATACTCACATGCTGCGGGGGGGCACTGACGCTCAATTTCAGACGGATACGCAAAAAAAGCGCGCTGGACAACGTGTGCCGGAAGGAGATCCACCGGTACATTATTGCCAACCCGGGAGCGGGTTTCTCCGAGATAGAGCGTGGAGTTCCCGTAAACCGCGGGACGCTGGAGTACCACCTGGCGGTGCTCCACCGCGAACGTCTCGTTGTGGCCATTTACCGGAATAACCGGGCGTTTTATTTTGAGAACGCAGGGAGATTCTCAGACGAGGAGATGGATGGCATGGCCCGGATGAAAAATGAGAGGGCACAATCCATCTGCAGGTTCCTCTCTTCGTCTCCCGATGTTTCGCAAAAAGAAATTGCACGATGGATGGGGGTCACCGTATCGACGATCTCCTGGCACCTTCAGAGGCTCCTGAAAGCACAGCTTGTCACATCCGGGAGAGAGGGCAGGATGGTGCGTTACCGGCTGACCCCGTTTGCAGCGGAGATCCTTGAAAGGATCACCCTCTCAAGAGGAGAGGAGGAGCATATGGTGACAGGTGGCCAGGAGAGGATAACGATAAAACAGGCGAATACGGTGGATGCTCCCGGAGGATAGCCCCCCCTCGTTTCCTCGTGTTCCGGCATCCGAACCGGCCGGCGAAGATCCGAATGAACCGTTCACACATCAATAATTCTCTTTCAGGGCAAGGATTACATATCCCCCGTCTGCGATCTGGACGACTTCTTCTACGTGGTTGGCCCTGATACCCGGTATTTCCCGGTCCCACGACTGGTTCTCCTCGTGATCAAGCCTGATCGCATGGACAGACGCGCCGCCCCCCGCATAAACCGACCTCCCATATGCCTGGTCTCCACTTTTCACGGGAAATCCCGCCGAGATATACCCGCCATCCGAGGTCCACGTGGTCACGACGCCTGCACGGATGATTCGTGGAATGCCGGCCGACCCGGCACCATCGACATGGATCACAGCAACGGGCTGCCAGAACAGACCGACCAGTCATGCCATGCCCACCCTGTCGTGCTCTTCTTCAGGTTGCCCCATAGAACCCAGCCTGGTAATTGCTGGAATACCTGGTGGACACCGAAATAATCCTTGGTGGCTTGGGATTTCCTGTCAATTTCGACATTATTTCCTATTCCGCCATAGGGGTAAAATGTGTAGAAAGTCCCTGCAGACCAGACGTAGTCCCAGTCGGTACTTAGCAAGGCCGAATCGCGCCCGCTTGATGTTTCATTCGCGATCCACTCCTTTGCCTTCAACTGAGTAGTAGTAACGGATTCCGGGTTTTCTGCCAGCCCGATGAATTCATGGGGAATCCCATTCTCATCGATCTTATAATAGTATGCAACGATTTTTGCAGTTTTTGGGAACTTGAGATCGCCGCCACCAATTCCGGCTGTTGGTTTATCGCTTGTTGCATTAGATTTTTTAAAATCGGCAATTACCTGTTCCCGCCATCCATTCAGTTCGGTGACCGAAATAGGATTCGAGAAATCACGCAATTCGAAGATTTCATTGGTTTTCACATCTGTCGTATCGATCGTCTGGCCAGTGGCCGATGGCGCAATCGCAATAGCTAGACCTATGGCGATTACCATTGCTATCCCGATAGTTTTTCTTTTCATTTCTACCTCCACTTATCCGGAGGCACAACGCAAAGGCTTTTTGCCAAAAAAGTCAATGCAAGTATGCCTTCGGGCCGCAATGGGGTTCATTGGCATTTGCATGTGTAGAACCCCCTGCGATGCCTCCCGATTGTCACTCATCGCGAATACCTTTTCTGTGCGAAAAGTTGACCAATGGAACCGCACGGTTCGATGGGAGTCCAGTTGCTACTGGAGGTGACTGGAAAAAAAGGAGAACTATCTTCCCGCTATCGCCTGGGAGATGATTTCCGACCTCGCCTGGGCGATAGATTCAGATATTAAGTATTCAGGTTCTACACTTCGTATACCAAACATTGTTGGTTTATATTCGCTCATTGATGCGACATTGGAAAATCTGCACATCAAGAAAATCTCCTCAATATCATATTGAGAAATAAGTATAGTTTGTGTCATTTCACACTCATCTTCAGGGACTCCAACAAGGTTGTCCGGTCCAGATTGTGGTTGTCCATCTGTTACAATTACTATATCGAGTGAATTGTTGATTGAAGGCCAAGTTTCCATGTATTCAGGAAAATCAGGCTCGTCCTCCGCATTCACAACAGGCATAAGCATGGCGCTAAATAAAAATATGGCTATTATTGTGAGTCCTAATGTTCTTTTTTCTTGTATTTTACCGTTTATTTTCATATATTAACCTCCATTGTTATTATTTAATCTTGAACTTCATTTATCCCCTCAAATGTCAACTTACGTATACTATGTCAGATTGTGTCTGGTAGGGGCCATAAGGTGTGCCATCTGGTCCATTGAACGAATGAATTCCAAGGGTCCTGTAATATCCTCCTTCAGGGACTGTCGTCATACCAATAGCATGCACAGAGGATTTCCAAGTTCCAGAATGAACTGCTGTACCTTTTAATTGCCAATTTGTCTCTCCATCGGAACTCCGGTAGAGCCCCGCGCCAGCATACATATAAGGCAATGTTGTTAGGGGGATGGTCACAGTTTCCGATTCCCAGATGATATATCTCCCATTTGCCGTAATATCGGCTTCCATATGAACCACAAAATCTCTTTCAGGGGATATGTCCTCTGATTGATTGAGGTCAAATCTCTCAATATATCGAGGGAAATCAGGTTTGTATTTTTCATTCAGTACAATTTGATTTTCAGCACCAACTGCAGACACAAATATTGCGCCAATCAATATAAATGCAAGCAGTACAGATGCCATCTGTATTTTTTTTCTTTTCATTGTCTTTCCTCCAATATTTCTGGATTCCAGGAGGCACGACGCAAAGGCTTTTTACCAAAAAAGTCAATGCAATTATGCCTTCGGGCCGCAGCGGGGTTCATTGGCATTTGCATGTGTAGAACCCCCTGCGATACAACCCGATTGTCACTCATCGTTAATACCTTTTCTGTGCGAAAAGTTGAACAATGTAACCACATGGTTCGATGGGAGTGGAGAGAAAAAAATTGGATGTTTGTTTCTCACGTTATTTCAGCCGTGAATTCCGGTGTCGCCGGGATACACTGGTAAAACGCGGCTTCCTTCCCGTCTCCTTGCACTACCCCCTGGAAATAGTAGACCGGGATGAGATAGTCGAGATCTTTGGTCATGGTATGGTCGATGTAGACAAGTGATATCTTCGTCACCGTTGCTTTCTCCGGGTTCTTCATCCCGTCCGGTATGACGATTGGTGAGTCTTCAAGATACCCATAGGCTTCTTCAGGTCCGATGATGGGGAATTCCCTGTATGGTTCGTAGTGTGGCCATTCCATAAACATCCGTCTGACCTGACCATGAACATCTACTTCAACCCGTAGTTTATCTGTTAGGATCATATAATCATTGATCCAGTGTTTGTACCAGACATTGATCGACTCGGAATTTTTTATTTTCACACCTTTTTCTGGAGATATGAAATGCCCGACATTATGTGTCGTATCGTAAAACACGGCGCTATCAGGCCGAAGAGTGTACTGGTCGAGGAATTCGTCCGCAATCTTTCTCGCTTCCTTGTCGCTTGGGAGATGCGAGTCGATATACTCCGGAGAATAACCCGGCTGAGATGTGCGATTGCTGTAATCTATTGCTCCTTTATATGAACTGATTTTATAATCACCCTCTCCGACAAAGATAAGACCCGAAGGATTTTTCGACACCACATGCGAGACACCCAGATTGTCGGCGATCCGGAGCAACTCCTTTTCAGAGATGGTGCGATCTACGGTATACACCGCCATTTTTTCTGGGACTGTCGGAAATGCAATTTCGCTGGTGATTTCCGATGGCTTATGATCGCTCTCCAGAATACCCGTTGATTGCATTCGCGTTACATTCTCCACACCAGGCGGAATGTCTCGTCCGTTTGCCCCTATTCCAACATAGAACGCCACCCCTGCGACCACCACAATCACAACTACGGAGAGGATTATCCAAAAAAAAGGTGATTTATCTTCCATTTCTCCTGAAAATATCACGTGATCTCCGCTGCAAATTCCGGTGTCGCCGGGATACACTGGTAAAACGCGGCTTCCTTCCCGTCTCCTTGCACTACCCCCTGGAAATAGTAGACCGGGATGAGATAGTCGAGATCTTCGGTCATGGTATGGTCGATGTAGACAAGTGATATCTTCGTCACAGTTGCTTTCTCCGGGTTCTTCATCCCGTCCGGTATGACGATTGGTGAGTCTTCAAGATACCCATAGGCTTCTTCAGGCCCGATGATGGGGAATTCCCTGTATGGTTCGTAGTGTGGCCATTCCATAAACATCCGTCTGACCTGACCATGAACATCTATCTCTACCGCAAGTCTATCTGTCAGGATCAGGGAGCCATTTATCCAGTGCCTGTACCAGACATTGATCGACTCGGAATTTTTTATCTTCACATCTTTTTGGGGATCGATGAAATGCCCGATATCATGGGTCGTATCGTAAAAAACGGCGCCATCAGGCCGGAGATTGTGCGAGTCGAGGAATTCGTCCGCAATCTTTCTCGCTTCCTCGTCGCTTGGGAGGTGCGAGTCGATATACTCCGGAGAATAACCGGGCAAAGTTGTTTCATCGAGATACATTGTCCTTCCTTTGTATGATGTGATTGAATTGTAACCTTCTTTGATATCAATAAAACCCGGAGGACTTTTTGACACATCACCCCGGATGCCGAGATTGTTGGCGATCTGTATCAATTCTCCTTCAGAGATGTTGCGATCAACGGAATACACCATAATTTTTTCAGGACCTGTCGGGTATGCAGCTTCACAAGTGATTTCCGAGGGTTGACAGTTACTCTCTAGTATGCCAGTTACCTGCATCCGTGTCACGTTTTTCACACCAGGCGGAATGTCTCGTTCATCTGCCTCCAATCCATTGAATGTATAAAATCCCACGATAACTGCGATTAAAGCGATAACAAGGGCGATACCGGTAATTTTTACGAGTTTTGTATCCATCTTTTTTCACCTCCTATACTACGGAATGCAACTATGGAACTCATGATCAAATTGAACATCATACCCGGATGGACTGAACCAGGTTCCGTGCCCGTAGATATGATCGTCAATACATTCTTTTGTATTCGTATTCCCATCAATGTCTACGGCGAGTATTCCAACCCTATAACCATCCCATGGTATGATAGAGTCCGTAGCATATTTCCAGGAATCCCAAATCGTATTACCTTGACGCAATCTGTTTGCAAATATTGTTCCCAGGTCCGGATGGCCTGTACCTATAGTTTCCCATCCAACAACCGAGTGCAATCCTTTGAATGAATCTTCCCATAATGCATAGTTGTTATTCGACTCATTCAATACCATGCATGCTGCGAGAGCGATCCAATCAACCCGGGTATTTCCCCATAATGCCTCGTCATAGGTTAGGTATGAAGAAGAGATACCGTCAGAAAATGCTATTAAGCCAGGGGCTCCATGACCAGCGAAAAATGCAAAATGGGTATCATCGATGAAGTCGTCATCATGGCCCCCATATTCACTATCTTTCCAATGATCTTCATTTGCAGCGCTATCTCCATGAATAAAGCTCCCCGACCATTTGTTATCACCACTTAATAAATAATAGAAACCACTTGCTTCATCATCGCTGGATTGTAAATCGTTGGCCACACCAGGATAATCACCTACCCATTCTGCCGAACATGTATAGTCGTGATCCGTTGCGAACGCGAGATTCCGATTTGCAATCATATAAAGCCAATAACCCTTTTTCGGATAAGCCAATCTGAAATCCGAGTGGACATCATCTGCACCATTGATAATTGATGTCTCATATTGTTGGGAAGCGGCATTCCATCCAATATAATAACACCAGTCCGATCCCAGACTTTCCAGTTCTTCGCGAGCCATTGCAGCGTGAAGAAAATCATCATTGTCATTCCCCATGGGATCGAAATAACCAACGAGATTCCAGCCGGGATAGAGGGTGATGGATGGATTTTGTTGTTGTCCTGGTGGATAGTAGTTCGTATTAGCCGTAGAAGTCCCTACCGAATACACTGCGTAACCAACCAGTGGTTCTATTACTGTGGCGTATGATACACTGTCCCACATTCCAGTGCTGGCATCATAAGTAAAGATACTGCGTCCTCCAGTATCAACGTCGGCAAAAACATACGCTGCCTGATTCCATCCGTTGTATGGTAGCAATGACTTCGGAAACGAGATATAATTCCACCCATTCAAAAGCACAATATCCCCTGACGATACCTTGGTAGATAGCGGTTTTTCTTCAGATAATTCCAATTCTGTTCTTGGAAGCTCCCACTTTCCCAATGATTCTTGCTTTTCATCAGGAAGTGCGGGAGGAAATCGATAGTATCCATCTTCTGTGAAGAGAATACTCTTATCGTATTCACCAAACTTTTCTTCGCCAGACGTTTCGGCCAAGGCAAAAGATACATTTACCAATAAGGATATTATAAATGCAAAATAGAAAATTCGGTTAATATAATGCCTTTTTTTCATTGTTCACCTCTTGTTCGCACTTGCCGTACCGACGGCAAGGAGGCAGGTGAGGAGCGCGCCCGCGATGCCTGCCAGGCGTCTTGTTGTGTTGTTCATATTTTTCTCCATTTTTTTCATAACGGAGGCACGACGCAAAGGCTTTTTACTAAAAAAGTCAACGCAGTTATGCCTTCGGGCCGCAGCGGGGTTCATTGGCATTTGCATGTGTAGAACCCCCTGCGATACAACCCGATTGTCGCTCATCGTTAATACCTTTTCTGTGCGAAAAGTTGACCAATGGAACCGCACGGTTCGATGGTAGTCCAGTTGCTATTGAAGGCGACTATAAAAAAAAGGAGTATTATCTTCCCGCTATCGCCTGCGAGATGATATCGGATCTCGTAGATGAGCTCTGCACTGCCTGGGCGATAGATTCAGCCGTCGATGCTGAAGTTTTCCCGGCAGTAAACTGTGAGACACGCTCCTCCCAGTCCAGTCGATCGACCGTCACATCCGTCGGTTTGGTGGAAGTCTCACTTTCCGGCACCCCTATCCCAGATGGTTTAGTGATTACAGCGGAACTCGTAGTACCGGTTTTGGACCGGAGCATTTCCTGGAGAATGGTGTTGGTGCCCGAAGATGACCGGGACGCTGCATCAAGCCTTCCCGAAAGCCGGCACTTCACAGCTTCTTTATCAAACTTGACGGGAGACGACGAAGCCGATCCGCTGATCGCCCCGATCTTCTCCAGGACGAAGAGCAGGTCGTCAAGGTCATCATCGTCTGCCGTATCGCAGGTCCAGTCGCCGTTCGACTTCGTGAGCGTCCATTCCTTCATCACCTTCGCGGGAGTCATGCCGACCATCGTGATCATGTCGCCCGACTTCTCGTACCCGAGACGGGTGTTGGCGATGTTTGCGTCGAGTCCGAGCCGGGAGAGTGCTGATCTTATTTCAGAGGTCCAGTCCCAGTCACCCATGTGGTTGGGATTGACATAGATGGCATTCGGGCAGGGGACGATCAACTCGTAATATTCTTCAATCGTCATCAACTTGTCAGAGTAAGCGGCATAGATTTGATCCTGTTTATCCAGGTCGATCTTCGCGATGGGCAGGGTGTTCTTCGGGATGCCTGCGTAGGACGGTGCGGGGAACGGTGCGCCGGCCGGTGCTGTGGGAAGATGAACCGCATATTCTTCCCAGCCTTTCCAGACGAGCCACTGGTAGGGCGGGAGGTCTCCGTTGTAGACGTATCCCTCGGGACTGGCCCACATGTGGTACCCGGAATCGTAGAGCCACGTTCCGGAGTCGCCGTGCATAGTTTTTATTCCGTCAAGAAACATCATTCGCGTTTGCGAGTATTTTGCCGGTTCGGGCATAGTTGTATAATCCTCTGGGCTTACTGCCTTGACAAATTCACTTAACGGAATATTCCAGCCTGTAAGAAAATGGAGGCAATAGTAGTATTCTATCAATTCAATTTCATGATCATCTGTATACCATGACCAGTCTGTATACGTACCGTTCATCACGTCGGTATAAAAGCGAAAACATGAACGTTGCGGGTAGTCCTCAAGGTTACTTCCTGTAACAATTCCAGTTAACAGCCCGGAAAAAGCAGCTGTAACGAGGAAAATAACAATCATTCTATGAATATCAGTTCTCATATTTTTTCACCCCTCTATACTTAACCAATATCGAAATTATTTTTCTTTAATATATTATAAAAGTTATTAAAATGAGTTTGATAATAAAAAAAAGAGGGAAGAACCACATTAAATCCTTCTATTTCTTTGTGGCTCTTTTTTTTATAGTTATGATATAACGAATGAAGAGGCTTCATCATGATATTCCTCATACCACGTATTATTCATGTGGTACCCCTCAAAATTGGCGAACTGTTTGTATGTTCCTGTTTGAAGGGTAACCGGGTCTTCATCATTGTCTGCTCTTACATTCTGAGCATACCATTGTGTATCACCCACATAGCAGTTATCAACCCACCTAATCCCGCTCCACTTTTTAACCCATGATTCCGCCGTCATGACGCGAAGTGTTGTCGCTGGAGTGGTTGTTGATTGTGCATAAAATGTGAATGGATTACTCTCTGTATTGTCATACTCGTGGTCCAAATCATAATCATCCCTCAAATCGTTCATGGCATTTATTGGGCCATTAATTCTATCTGAATTCTTTGCAGAAATATCAGGGAACTCGACAGGTTGGTCCAACTCCACGAACACACTCTTCTCAGGAGAGAGTTCGTACGAGACCCGTTTTTCACCGGATACCAGTGTGAGGATCACGCGGGAGAGGTCGTTTCCCTTCCCTTCCTCTTCGAGAGTGCGTTCCAATTCTGCACGGAGCGCCTCTTCAGGGCCGATCAAAGACTCGGTCCAGAGTTTCATCACGCTCAATGAGCCGTCCGAATATTCGGCCACCAGTTCGAGTGCCGTGAGGTCATCGCTTCCTGCAACGACCTCCTTCAGGCTAGTACAGGCGGTATCCGCATCGTATGCACTTGCCGTACCGACGGCAAGGAGGCAGATGAGGAGCGCGCCCGCGATGCCTGCAAGGCGTCTTTTTATTTTATTCATATTCTGTTCCTCCGTTGTTTTCCGAAACAGAGGCATGAGGAAAAGCTTTTATCATTTTAAAGCTGATTTCATCATGCCTTCGGGCCACAGTGGGGTTCATTGGCATATGCATGTGTCGAACCCCCCTGCGATACAACCCGATTGTCACTCCTCGTTAATACCTTTTCTGTGCGAAAAGTTGACCAATGGAACCGCACGGTTCGATGATGGGTCCAATTGTTATTGAAGGTGACGATAAAAAAGGAGAGATCTATCTTCCCGTTATCGCCTGTGCGATGATCTCCGATCTCGTGGAAGAGCTCTGCACTGCCTGGGCGATAGATTCAGCCGTCGATGTTGAAGTTTCTCCGGTAGTGAACTGTGATACACGCATCTCCCAGTCCTGCCGAACGGCTATTATATCCGTCGGTTTGGTGCTTTCAGCAGAACTCGAAGTCGTTTCAGGATATCCACTTCCCCGGTCCTCCAACAGGAATCCTGAGTTAACCTTTACGGGCAGGTTTGTCCTGCTATATCGGCCGGTGAGAAAGCCGGAAGACAAAGGCGAATCATCTGTCATCAAATTCAGCTCTTCGATTTTGATCCGGGAAAAAACATCCGTTCCATCGATGGAAAGAGACTCCGGGACGGAGGTGGATGAATCGGGAATATCGCTATCGATATTGAACGGGCAATCAAGATCTGCGATGAACAATTCCTCCTCTGTCATTCCACCGCTGATAACCTCTCCGTCATCCGAGATTACAATCTCCCTGTATGTATAGTGTCCAGGAGAGTCGAGGATTCCATTTGAGTTCACAATCCCCCTGGTATTCTCCCATATCTCCTTCTGCCATTCAGGCACCAGAGCAAAGAGATCGGGAAAGACATGTGCATAATATTCGGCCTTGGTCATTGTCTGCCCTGCCAGATCCATTGCCATGGCCTGTTGCTCTTCTGTCCTGCTGATTGCAAGAGTCAGTCCCGGAAGCACTGCAGGTTCCCTGCTCAACCGATTTTGATCGATCATCGAGAGAGATTCCCAGTAGGCAGGGTTTGTGGCCTGGTAGAAATCCCCCATGGATTCGTAGGGATTACCTGTCTGGGGGTTGATGATGGGATCTTCGTAGAGTATGAGTGTCCAGCCGGTCCCTGAATAATGTTCTTCTGAGGCGGCCACACCGGGAATCATGGCGCTAATAACAAGAATTGTCATACAAATCCCCAGAGATGTGATTTTGATTTTATTTGGCTGCATTTCGACCATCTTCAATAGGATTAATATATCGTCAGTTCTCCCGAATAGCTGTCTATATGGATAACCAATTCTCCATCAAACCAGACCTTATGACAACCGACAGTTCGATAAGTACCTGCTGAAGCAGAATAGAATCCTGATTGGGATAATTCATCTGTTGTAGCACGAATTGCCGGTTTGTATGTGACAAGATTCCAATTTACTCCGTCCTTTTTCTGCAGACCTGTCTGAAGTTGCATATCCCAGTCAGTCGATGGTTCTGTATATTGAGTCGATGAATAGGATATTATATTGCCTATCCGAAGTGCAATTCCTTCACCATACCAGAATTTAATCTCATCAAGTTCTGAAGAAGGATCACTAATTTTCAAAAGATTTTCATGTATTTCTGTAATTTTTTCTTCAAGAGGCGAATTGTCAACTAATCTTGCATCTGCGTCTTCAAATGGACATTCAAATTCAATATCTCCATTCCCGGAATATGTCTTGGATATCTGCATACCTCCAACGCCAATGTCTTTTTCAACATCTGCTCCTGATATCCTGGCACCTTCATCCGGCGACAAACGCATAATCAGTGGTTCTGCGCTCGCTACCGATAATATTAAAGTGCTCAGCAGCACGAGTGCCAAGAACGCTGTGAATGGCCTGCTTATCCTTTTTCTTTTCATTGTCTTTCCTCCAATATTTCTGGATTCCAGGAGGCACGACGCAAAGGCTTTTTACCAAAAAAGTCAATGCAATTATGCCTTCGGGCCGCAGAAGGGTTCATTGGCATTTGCATGTGTAGAACCCCCCTGCGATACAACCCGATTGTCACTCCTCGTTAATACCTTTTCTGTGCGAAAAGTTGACCAATGTAACCGCACGGTTCGATGAATGTCCGGTTGCTATTGAAAGTGATGGTAAAAAAGAAGAGTTATCTTCCCGCTATCGCCTGCGAGATGATATCGGATCTCGCCTGTGCGATGGATCCAGATATTGAGTATTCAGGTTCTACACTTCGTATACCAAACATTGTTGGTTTATATTCG
>Ga0334886_1002784_pt1 | contig 16592 bp, 16 predicted proteins | sample GraSluR1_MG_9_FD_207232 | JGI IMG/M metagenome (GOLD analysis project Ga0334886, IMG submission 207232) | Sludge microbial communities from methane-producing bioreactor in Wageningen University, Netherlands - Granular Sludge_27_06-R1 | ecosystem: Engineered > Bioreactor > Anaerobic >...
GCTGCCAGGGCGGGGGATCAGAGCAGAAATAAGTGGGCAGACAATCTTTGTAGGTGGCCCTAACCTGCTTGAGCAGCTTAAAAGTGAAGGGCAGCTGGCAGATGATAATATTATTAAAGGCGACGATATAAAGAGCGGGCACGGGTTAGCTTATGTTGTATTAGATAAAGAAATAGTCGGCTACCTTGTTTTCAGCGATACTGTTCGTGATGAATCGCTTGCAGCGGTAAAGCATCTTCAGGGCGGGAGTATTAAGATCGTGATGCTTACCGGTGACAGCCGGGCAGCGGCAGAAAATGCGGCCAGCCAGCTTAATATAGATGAAGTTTATGCAGAAGTGCTGCCTGAGAATAAGGCCGAAATTATTAAAAAATTACAGGGCCAGGGTTACCGGGTGGCAATGGTTGGCGATGGTGTAAATGATGCGCCAGCCCTTGTTTTAGCTGATATAGGCCTGGCTATCGGAGCTGGAACAGATGTGGCAGTTGAATCGGCCGGGATAATCCTGGTTAAAAACGACCCCCGTGACGTTGTCCGGTTAATTGAACTATCCCGAAAAGTTTACAGTAAAATGGTGCAAAACTTAATCTGGGCAACCGGTTACAATTTGTTGGCCATACCCCTGGCGGCAGGAATTCTTGCACCAATTGGTTTTGTAATGCCGATGGCTGTTGGAGCTGTTGTTATGTCTGCCAGTACGGTTATAGTTGCCCTAAATGCCCAATTATTGCGCCGTGTAAATCTGGCAAGATAAAAATCATAATACTGATTAGAAGATGATTTAAGGTTTCATCTCATAGAGGTCTTTTAGGGCCAGGACCTGCTCGTTCCATACTTTTCCGAACCGGACGTTATCCACGGCCGGTTTTTTAATCATCTTCAACAGGTACCCCATCTGGGTATCACTGGTGCTCGGCTTACCATAAAGGGTTAGTGCAAAACCGGAAAAATCGCGGACCATGAAATCAAATATCTGGTCCACAAGTGACTCCTCAAGGTTATAGATTCTGGCATTTTCCAGGATCAACTGCCCATATACAACCAAGGTAAACATTTCCCCCAGGGAAAGCAAAAAATCAGTGTTCCTCTGCTGTTCAGCATCCGGTGTGGCTGCGGCTAAAAACTCTTTCAAACAGGTTATCTGTTCTTTAAATATTTCAATGTTTGGCAGTTCATAAAGGTTGTAGGCTAAGCTGTAATCATGGAATTTGATCTTGCCCAAACCCCTGGTTGGCCCCTGGTTAAAGAGGAAGCTGTCATCAACAGGTTGGTCCTGCGTGCCAAGGGGTGGATATTGTTGCGGGTTAAAGAAATAATTAGCCATGAACTTTACAATCAGGGCTATATTAACATGTACTGTTCCTTCAAGCTTGGGCAGGGCCCTAATATCCCTGGCAGCCATTTCAAAGTAGGTATCCATTTCAAAACCCTTTGCTGCTATTACATTCCAGAGAAGATTAATCACTTCTTCCCCCTGAGTGGTTACCTTCATTTTAACTGTCGGGTTATAAAGCAGGTAGCGCCTGTCGTCCGGTGATGCAGCTCGCATGTAATCTGAAGCGCGCAGGGCAAATAGTTTCATTGCTGTCAGGCGGCTGTAAGCATCTACAAACATCTGACTGACATGGGGGAAGTCGGTAATCCTCATTCCATATAGAACACGGTTGGCTGCATGGTTTATCGCCTCATAAAATGCATGGGTGCAGATACCGATGGAGGCCCATCCAAGATTATACTTACCCACGTTAATCGTATTCAGTGCAGAGTCCCAGGCATCCTGCCCCCGGGATAGTATCTCGTTTTCAGTAACCGGGTAATCCCGAAGAATAAAATCGGCTACATAAGACTGAGAGTTAACAACATTTTTAACCAGCTCATAATTCTTGTGGCTGTAATTGGCGCTGAAAAATACGTAGTCGCCGTTGTCGGACATCTTGCCAAAAGTAGAAACCATCTCGGCTTTATTGCCATTTCCAATGTAGTATTTTTCGCCGTTGGCCAGGTAGGTTCCGTCAGGTTGTGGTGTAAGTGACATTTCAGTGGAATAAACATCTGCGCCATGCTCCCGCTCTGATAAACCGAAGGCAAAAACATGGCCTTCTTTTAAAAGTTTTGCCGCCCTTTGTTTTTCTCCTATATTATGACTCATCCAGATAGGGCCTAAGCCCAGTATAGATACCTGCCATGTATACCAGTAATGCAAACCGTAAAAAGCTAAGATTTCATTAAATTCACAGTTACGCCAAGTATCCCAGCGGCAACCTTTTTCCCCATAATCAGATGGTGTTAGCAGTTCATAAAACAGCTTGTTTTCTTTTACAAATTCCAGAAAATCATCGTACCATACCCTGTTTCTATCATCTTCCTTGAGTTTAACCTTACCTTTATTCTCAAAGAATTTAATTGTTTTTATCATAATTTCCCGGGAGCGTTTATCACTGTAGTGCCTTTCATGTTTGTTCGGATCAAGTAATAACATACCTACTCCTCCGTTTCGGGATATTTTAAGGCAATCCAGCTTTCAAGTGACTGTGCCGAATTATTCGACGCTAACAGATTTAAATCCTTTACCTAAACTGTGTTGAAAAAATCTGCTTCCAGCTCATTAACATAGCGTATTGGAACCCCGGCAAAATAAAGCTCAACCCCACCATCGGCCGGAGAAGCAGGCCAGATTACCACCTGATCCTGCAGGTTGTGAGGAATCACCTTAACAGGGCTCCCTGCTCCGAAGGCAATGTCATAAATATGCAGCTTGGTAAAGTTATTTATGTAAATTATGGTCGGCTTTTTGGCATGCATGCCCATCACATCAAAGGGGGCAAGCGGCAGCTTATGCTTTATTGAGTATAAGTTAAGTTCCATCAGGTGTTGTAGTTCAGCCGAAGGAGAGATACGGACTTTCTCAAGAGCCTGATCAATCGCTAAAGTAATCTCATCCATACTTGCAGCAGCTGAAAATAGAGAGGAGGCGATGCTCAGGGATGAATTGCCGACATAATTAGCTGGAATAGTGGCAAGCCGTTTTCTCGTATTAATAACTGTAACCACGGTGCACTGCGTATTGGCGGGGTGCTTAAAAAGTTCCATAAATCTCTTTGTGATTAACCCCGATAAAACAACATTTGAGCTGAATGCCCTGCCATCTGTGTCCGGCAGTTGTTCTTTTAAACGTTCAATCGTTCCGGCAGCAACATGGAAAGGACGGGAGCGTTTTCTGAGCAAACCGGATATAAGTAATGGCAGCAGCTTGAATAAGGAAAAAATAGACATCTTTTTCCATCCCGCCGCTAAAGCGATTTTCCTGGCTTCTGCCTCTGAATTGAATGCGGGAACCTGTAGCAGCGACTGATTAAGAACGGGCTGTTCTATAGCTTCGCCTCGGCACATGCGGCTCCAGTTATAGATCATGGTATAGAAACTTTCTCCATCCATGCAGGCGTGCGAGCATTGTACACCAAGCACTGTGCCGTTTTTCAACCTGGTAATCTTTACACTCAAAGGCGCATCAAGGCCCTTATGAAGCCGGCCAGGTTTTATTTCAAGTGAGAACTCTTTTATATTAACCATGTCATCTCTTTTGAGCAGATCCTCTAAGAGTAAGTCAGGTTCGTCTGCAACCAGGAAAGGAACACCGCTATTATTCAAAGCAATACCGTTTTTTTCTTCCATCCTGCCGGCCAGGTGAGGATAATAACTGAGAAGCTTCTGTAATGTCTTTTTCATAAGATCAGGATCTAGCGTAGCATCAAAAAACCAGGTGCCCCGGATCACCATTCTAAAGCAAGCCCAGTCCAGTGGTGTAAATTCCCATACGTTAAAAGGCAGGTTGTATTCCCCGGCCTTTATTATTTCGCAGGTTTCATCTTTATGCATGGTTCAAATACCTCCTGTACTTTGACTGATCTTACTATGTTGGCCTTTCAATATTACCTGTTTTTCAGAACCTTAACCAGGAAGACAAGATTAAAGATAGTTAAGCTGAAAACATTATTACAATTGGACTATATTCATTTTATCAGCCGGCAGGCATAGATAGCAATAACCAGTCAACACAAGTGCACCGTCTCCCAGGTTCGCAGCTACACATTCAAAAATTAATATAGAATACATTATATTAATACATTGACAATAGAGTGTGATACACAGTATAATGTTTTCGAGGTGATCTTGTTGAATAATTTGGACGAGCTTCTAGATAGCCTGGTTCTCGAAATGCGTCGGGGTGTAATAATCTTAGCAGTCATGAGCAGGCTTGGTGATTCCCAGTACGGCTATTCGCTGGTGCAGATACTTAGCGATCAAGGTATGTCTGTCGAACCGGGAACACTTTACCCCTTGTTAAGACGCCTGGAAAGGCAGGGTTTACTTGAAAGCAATTGGGATACAAGCGAGAACCGGCCGCGTAAATATTATAGAGTAAGTCAGCAAGGTGAAGTAATCTACAAGCGCCTTCTGGAAGAGTGGGGAATCTTATCAAAGAGCATAAAAAGCCTGACTGAAAGCGGGGAGGAGTTATAAATGGTTGAAAAAGTGGAAAGATATATTTATGCAGTTACCAGAAAGTTACCTGAAAAGCAGCGGAAGGACATAGAGCAGGAACTGCGCAGCTCAATCGAGGATATGCTGACAGACCGTACCGGAGAAGAAAAGCCCTCAGTAGCAGATATTGAAGCGGTTCTTAACGAACTTGGCGATCCATCTCTCCTGGCAGACGGCTACCGGATGAGTAAAAAATATCTGATCGGCCCTCAAAACTACGACACATACTTTTTTGTATTAAAGATAGTTATTGCTGCAGTTGTTTTTGGGATAACCCTTGCTTTAACTATCGGTTTTATCGTAGAGCCTCCCCAAAGCCTGGGCGATCTCTTCGGTAGTTATATGGGCTCAACCTTTGGCGCTGTCTTTCAGGCCTTTGCCTGGGTAACAATTATATTTGCCCTGATTGAACGAAAGGAAGTATCTCTTGATAGGGAATTTGTTGATGGAGAAAAATGGAGTACAGATAAGTTGCCAGCTTTGCCCGGGAAAGAAAGTCTGATTAAACCGGCTGAGGCAATTGCAGGATTGCTGTTTGCCATTCTTGCGGTAGTTCTATTTAACTATGCGGATCACTTGATCGGCATCTATATCATGAATGAGGAGGGGATTACCAGAATAACTCCCCTCTTTAATCACGTTACTTTTCGCTCTCTTCTACCAATAGTAAATATAATGCTGGCAGTCGGAGTTTTTAAAGAACTACTTAAGCTGGCTGTAGGCCGTTGGACTGTGGGGCTCGCTTTCGCCAACCTCTTTTTTAATGCAGCATCCTTCGGGTTGTTCTTCTTTTTTATTCGCAGCGCCGGGCTCTGGAATGAGAACTTCTTAGCCTTTTGGGCCGAAAAAGGTTTTTTACCTGTAGGTAGTGATCCCCTGATTCTTTGGAACCAGTTCATTGTCGGATTAATTGCTGTTGTCGCTTTTGCCATGCTGCTGGATAGCTTAGTTAACCTGGTTAAAGCTTATAAAAACAGGGTATATCGTTAAGGTCACTCCCAGCCGCTATTAACACACATGACTATAATATGAACCGACATGCGTGCAGGGAATCAAATAACTCAAATTAGTATTATTGGCGGGGTAGAAATAATTCCTGCAAAACAGACAGCGGTAATAGAGCTTGTTAATCTGTAGGCGTTCAATTTATTTCCCGTTTGAGCTTGCCAAAACCAAGTTTCACAAAAGATCACATCGACACCAGCATTGCCAACGGGAAAGCGGTGGAGAAGGCCCTGAAGCGTTACAATTCAAAAGAATGTAGCGTGGCAGAAATCACCGAAATGACCGGGGTTTCGAAGGCGACGCTTTACCGGCGGCGGAAAGAGCTTTGCTCTTGATTTGGTGTTGAGCGTGTTGAAACCTTTAACTCATCAAATAGGACTTTAAGACAGCATTATGGCGTGGTTTTACCTTGGTTGTTTATCTTGCATTCTGTTCAAATATTTATAAAATCCATTTACGGTTCACGTTATAAATACTGTATGCAAACAGGAAAACACTAAAAAAAAGAAGCGCAACAAAACTCAAAGGAACAGGAATGACGCCGTTTTGGTTAATGGCAGTTTTCAGGATGTCTGCACCGTAGGTCAGTGGCAGAGCATAAGAGACCGGTCTTAAAAAGGAAGGCAGGTCTGCTAAGGGTATAAAAAGCCCGCAAAGAAAGAGCATTGGAAAGCGGAAGAAGTTTGAAAAGGTTTGAGCCTCAAAAACCTGGCTGACAGAAACAGCAATAAACAGCCCCAGAAAGGTTGAGGTTATGGCAATTAGTACTACACTGCCGAGAATCATGAGCCAGTTGATTCCGGATAAATTAGTCAAAAAACTTGCAAATACAACAGGGACAAAAGCATTAACTACTCCAAACATGATCGCTCCGGAGGTTTTAGCCAGCATCAGCAAATTAAGGCTGATTGGGGCCAGTAATAGTCTTTCGAAAGAACGGCTTTTTCTTTCAAACGTTATGGTTACTGCCAGCATAGAAGTAGTGCCGAACAGAATTGACAAGGCCATCACACCGGGAAGAAGGTCACGAACTTCTACCGCCACAGGAGAACGCAAGAAGAACATCAGCGTCCAGGCAATAGGGAAAATCAAACCCCAGCTGATGTTGGGTGGCTTTAAATAATAACTGCGCATATCTTTCATCAGAATGCTGGAAAATGCTATCCAGGTTTTCATAATCGTGAACCTCCTCCTTTCTGGCCTTTCTTACCTTTCTGGTTTTGCTCGCTTTGCATTTTTTGTAACTCTATGCCGGTGACCTTGACAAAGACTTCTTCCAATGAGGGGCGAATAATCTTTGCTTCAAAAACCGGGAAGCCTCTTACTTCAAAAAATTGGACAAAAGGAAATAAAGTGAAGGTAGAAGGAGAATGGATACTAACTCCACTGTTCTTAACCATCTTCAAATTAAAATTGGGAAAATGACTTCTAAACTCTTCTTCGATTTTGGTGAAGTCATCTGCTAATGTGAAGTCTTTCCCTAGGGTGAAGTTAACGATATTTTCTTCCTGGATTTCTTTCATCATCTCTTCGACCGTACCCTCGCGAACAATTTTCCCCTGGACGATAAAAGCCAGACGTTCACAAAGGCGTTCTGCTTCTTCAATATAGTGAGTAGTCAGGAAAATAGTTGTGCCATTACTGTGCAGATCTACGATTAAGTTACGAATTTGCCGGGCAAAAGCCACATCAATGCCGGTAGTAGGCTCATCGAGAAATAAGATTTCTGGCTGATGTATAATTCCCGCTGCTATAGCCAGCTTTCTCTTCATGCCCTTGGAGTAAGCTTTAAAAGACTTACTCGCTGCTTCTTCCAGGCCAAATTCTTTTAACAGTTGGGTGGCTCTCTCTTCACGCAGCATTTTCTTCATTCCGTAAAGAGCCCCGCAGAAAACTAAATTTTCCCATCCGCTTAACTCTTCGTAAAGATTACTCTCGTCTGGAACTATGCCCATCATAGCCTGGGCTTTATTTGCATTACCAGTGTAATCTTCTCCCATCAGTTTTACTTTACCTGCGGTGATTTTTGCCATTCCGGTGAGCATATTGATGGTTGTGGTTTTCCCGGCCCCGTTCGGGCCAAGAAAACCAAAAATTTCACCCTGGTTAATATAAAAATTTACTCCATCTACAGCAGTAAAGTCATTGAAGTTTTTCTTTAAATTCTCTACCTCGATTATCTTCAATTGTTCAATTCACCTTCCAGTCTCAAACTGACATACCGGCTATGGCTAGCAGCGACTTCAAATCCTACAAATTTTCGACAAATTATTTTGATTTAACAAGGATGTTTTTTAGTATCACCATGGCACTCTTTAATTTGCTCCGGCGTACATTCTGAAGGCTTGGTTTTCAGTTTGTCTGGCTGTTCACACCCGCTTTCGCATGAGTGTTCCTTTTTGTCACCATGGCATTCCTTAATCTGTTCCGGTGTACACTCTTCAGGTACGGTTTTCAGTTTCTCCGGTTGTTCACAACAGTTTTTACACATCTCTAAAGTTCTCCTTTCTTGACCAGTTTTATTATCTTCCTTCCGTAAACATATAAATTCATTAATGCCGTTAGCATCAAGTTGTGGGTTAATTAGTTTCTGCAGGTAGTGAGAAGCCTCTTGAATAAGTTCTTTTTCTACCCGGTAATGGGTCCAGTAACCGAGTTTTTCACCCCGAACCAGTCCTGCTTCTCTTAGCACCTTCAAATGCTGCGAAACAGCCGGCTTTGATATGTTTAATATGCGGGCCAGAGCGCCTACGCAGAGATCATTTTTTAAGAGCAGCCTTATAATTTGAATCCGGTTTTCTTCACCAACGGTCTTTAATATCTTTACGATATGGCTGGATTTATTAGAGCCTGACAGTTCAATATTCATATAATCATATCCTTAATCATTTAATAGAATCATTATATGGATTATAAGCTAAACAACTGCATTACGCAAGAACTATATTGTTTCTAATCACCGAGCAAACAGCGATAGTTTGTTTAGCGTATTGACAAATATATCAGTAGTGATATAATATCATTAGTGGTAAGTTGATTATAGCTGAGAGGTGAAATTGATGTGTGAGGTAAATCAATGCGATTATGAAAGTCAGGGTTTAAAAATTGAAGGTTTTATCGTTCCCTGTATTCTGTTTTTACTGAGCGAAAAACCATCGCATGGTTATGAGATTATGGAAAAGCTTGGCGACCTCGATTTCGTAGATATTACCCCTGACCCCAGTGTGGTTTACCGCCACCTGCGGAGAATGGAGGCTGAAGGCAAGGTTAACTCACAACTGGAGCCAGGCAGCGGAGGCCCGGCCCGTAAGGTATATTCTCTTACTACCGAAGGTGAAGATTACCTGCACATGTGGGCAATGAAAATTCGCCGGCGCAAGGCTGCTTTAGAAAAGTTTATTGTTGCTTATGAAGAGGCTTATGCAAAAAAAGTGAACAAAACTAACTAAGTTTGGTTTCAAAGTAATGGAGGTGCCTTAATGCAACACTTAGATATGAATAAACTTAAAGAGTTCTCTGCAGCAGGTTTTGTCAAAAACGAGCTGGTGGTTACCGATAATTTTAAGTTGCTTATGATTTGTTTTGAACCTGGTCAGTCGGTGGAGCTTTGCGTAATGAGCCGCAGTACTGCCTTTTATATTGTGGAAGGCACAGGTGAGGTTATAGAAGCAGGTGAAGCAGTTCAGGTTTCTGATGGTTCACTGGTATTGATTAAACCAGAGTTAGAAAGACAAATAAAAGCTAAGAGCAAAATGGTTGTTTTGGCCATCCAATACTGCTGAAATGACCTGCCCGGAAAGAAGGAAATACAATGACAACTATTATTGTTATTTACGGTCTTTTGGCCATTTGCCTGGTCTGGTCATTGCTGAAAAGCCTGCAGAAGACGATACAGTCATTTAAAGTTGCCGCCAGGGCGCTCTGGAAGATGGCCCCGGGCTTGTTGGCTATAGTTGGGGTGGTGGGGTTAATTTTAGGTGTGTTACCGCCTGAAACTATCACAAAGCTTGTTGGCGAAGAGGCCGGGTTTTTGGCCACAGCTACCGCGGCCGTTTTGGGTGCGGTTACTTTAATACCGGCTTTAATTTCATTTCCCCTTGCAGCATCGCTTTTAAGAACCGGGGCAACGGTGACTACTATAGCCGCCTTTATCACCACTCTGGTGATGGTTGGTTTTGTTACCGCGCCAATGGAAATAAAAGCCCTGGGCAAAAAGTTTACTTTACTGCGAAATAGTTTAAGTTTTGTTGCTGCCCTGATTATAGCCGGGCTGATGGGAGTGATTTTAAGGTGAACCTGATTAAAAAGTTCAAGGCGCCTTTGCTGTTGGTTCTGGTTTACCTGGCCCTGGCGATCTGGTGGCCTGATATTTCCGGGCGTTCTAATAAAGTTGCTTTTGACTATCTAAGGGAGATGATTTTGATCATTCCCCCGGTTTTTGTTCTGATGGGTCTGCTCGAGGTATGGGTGCCCAAGGAACAAATCAAAAAGTTGATCGGTGCAGGTTCCGGCTTAAAAGGGTTTTTCTTTTCCTTTTTGATGGGCACTTTACCCACCGGTCCGCTCTACGTTGCTTTTCCCATGGCAGGAACTTTGCTGCAAAAAGGAGCAAAGGTTTCAAATATTGTAATCTTCCTGGGCGCCTGGGCGGCAATAAAAATTCCCCAGCTATTAGTGGAAGCAGAATTTCTTGGTCTTCCTTTCACTGCGCTGCGTTTCACATTAACATTGACAGCAGTAATTATAATTGGCCTTGTTTTGGAAAAGTTTATTAAGCCGGAAGATATACCGCAATGAAGGTCCGCAACTTGCATTCTGATACCCTGGAATTAATTGTAGCCAATGTCCACGCTTGAAAGGAGGCTTAAATACATATTGCTTATAAAACTTTAAAACTGTGTTACTCACACCCCTGATAAAAATCGTTATCCAGCATCCTGGTATAATGGAATCCAAGATATTTTTAAAAGCGATGGCGATATTTCCAGCCAAAGTAAGTGATGCTTATGACCGCAGAATAGCTGAAAGTGGTATTAAATACAAGACAGCATTAAATGAAGGGTTGGCTCGTGTGCCTGGTAAACCGCACCACTTTAGCTGTTTTTGCTGCTGTTACAGGTCTTATTCTCATCTTTAGGACTGCTACAAGTCCTCTATCCCTTGTTAAGCGTACTGGTAATGATAGTCGGAATTTTATAAGAGGCGCAATTTAGCTCTCTTTTTCGTGGCGCAAAGCGGATTACTTAATATCTTTTACTGCTCGAAAGCTTAGATAACCCTGGTTATCTATTTTTCTTCTGTCATATACACCGCCATGATATACAAAAATATATGCCCGTTCCTCGTCTTGAATGGATGTTTCTGATGTCCAATAGTATATAACTTTTGAATGGAGATCCCATAATGGAGTTTCTTTATCTGGTGTAAGTTCATAAGTGGCTTTTTCCTCTTCCGGATCCCAGACTCCACCTGCATTATCCCCATGAAGCATCATGGAACGAACCGCTTCGTCCACAGTGGGTAATCTCCAAATATTTTGTTCTGCACCCATTATGGTCATTCCATCTTCTGATAAATAGCGGCAGATATTTTGTGCTTCATTCCAGGAAACGCCCTTATCCGGCCACCCAGGACCTCTTGGAGCCCAAGCTAAAACAACATCGTTGCCTTCGACAATCCTTATTCCAAAATTATTATCATTGATTCTTTGGGAAACCTTTATGCCCTGTGGAATAGTAATAGAAAGGATAATTATTAGCGGAAGAAAAATAATAAGTCTATAGGCCCATTTCTTTGGTTTTGGGTCCCCATAATAATATAATAATCCGATTCCGACGATCGGCATAACAATCATTAATCCAAGAACACTGAAACTGGCGCCTGAAAAGAACCAAACACTGAAAGCAGCTGTAATAAAGTGTAGAGCTAGTCCGATTTTCTTCCATTTTAATATGATAAGAGCTAAAGTTACAAATACTATAGTAAACAGCAAGTATTGAAAAAAGAGCATGAATAGATTTTTCCAAAGTGATGTAGAATACCAGCCTTCATGGAAATTCTCAATTGCTCCCCAATACGCCCAGATACTCGAAAATATTAAGGTAATGAAGACACCAATCCAGCCAATTATTATCTTCCGGTCTTTTTTCACAATGCCACCTTCAACAACTTATAAGGCATAATATAACTTAAATTTTGTACAAATTATACATCTGAAATCTTTTAAAATATATAATGAGTAATCAAGTGGACGGGGTTGTTGACAACTTTTTGAGCGCTATGGATCAGTATTCTGTTATTTGAGGGTTTTACGAAGAATATTAGTAATGAAGATTTCTTTAAACAGACATTAAAGTTTAGCAAAATTAAGGACTTGATCGACCCCCAGTTAAGCGAATATTTTCTGCTTCCAGGAATTATTTTCTCTTTTCAATACATTGCATATTTTAACATGCTGAATATGACATCTGTATGTCATGTTTGTTGTTGTTACAACTCTAAATTATGCCGTTACTGCATATTATGAGATGGCAGGCAAGTAGTTTTTCCTTAATGATGTAGGAATTAAGGTCGCTTGGGTAGAAGTATATATTGATGTCGCATAAGATCATGATCATAACCACCACAGGGCAGATGAGGGCAGCGCTAAACGGCAGCATAACTGCAGACCTGATCTAGTAAGCACTGCCGTTTAGTGCTGCTGTAAGCACTTGGGGCGATGAAATTTACTTTACCATGTAAAAGGCAGGGAGGTTAAGATAGTTAATCACATAAAAGACTGTAAAGCGTGCCTGGTCACACTGCCAGGTGGAACGCTGATTAACTACTATTCAGGTGGCTCTGAAACCGGTCAACCTGTAGTGCTTTTACACGGAGGCGGCACAGATCATGCCATGCTATCATGGCGTGACACTCTTCCTGCACTTATAAATTCCGGTTATCGGACATACGCGCCGGATTATCCCGGTTATGGCAATAGCCCACCTGATAGTAATAAAAAGTTTACAACTGATAGCCTGATTCATTATCTTGAAGGGTTGATAGATTACTGGGGTTTAAAGCAGGTTGTTTTAATCGGTATTTCCATGGGTGGTTCACTGGCCCTGGGATATACATTAAAAAACCCGAAACAGGTAAAGCGCTTGGTTTTAATAAGCTCATACGGCCTTCAGGATAAAGCCCCATCCCACCAACTCAGCTATTTATACCTGAAAATGCCCTGGTTAAATGATTTAACGTGGCTTATGACACGCAAACTCAGACTGGCAGCTAAGTATGGGGTCAATTATATTATCCGTAACCCGCAATCAAGAACTGAATCCCTGATAGACGAGGTTATGGAAGCAATGCGCAATAAAGATGCACAGATAGCATTTAATCAATGGCAAAAGGATGAGATTCGCCGGGACCACTTAAAAACCAACTATACCAGCCGTTTATCCGAAATCGAAGTGCCGGTTTTACTCATCCATGGCACTCATGATTTTTTAGTACCGTTAAAATACGCAAGGCGGGCCGCCCTTTTGTTCCGGAACGCCCGACTTGAGGTATTTAATAATGCAGGTCACTGGACTCATCGTGATTACCCGGAACAATTTAACAAGCTGCTGATAGAATTTCTTGAGCAATGAGGCATGCTGTCTTTTTTAAGACACAGCTGAAGGTAATTTTATGTTGCGATTGCATACACATTCGGTTAGTTGGAGTAAGCTCATGGTAACCTATAAAGAATATAAATCGATTCTCTCCAGTAAAAATAACATGAATATTTATCGCGGTTGTACCCACGGTTGCATATATTGCGATTCCAGAAGTGAGATATATGGGATGACCAATAACTTTGAAAATGTTGAAGTGAAGACAAATGCATTGGAATTACTAGGTGAAGCATTATCTAAAAAGCGTAATAAATGCATGATAACAACCGGTGCAATGACCGACCCATACATACCACTCGAAAAGGAACTAAAGAACACAAGAAGATGCCTCGAAGTTATAGAGAGACATGGTTTTGGGGTATCTTTACTGACTAAATCTGATTTAATATTACGGGATTTGGATATTCTCAAAAGGATTAATCAGAAAACTAAGTGTGTGGTACAAATGACCCTGACAACCTTCGATGAAGAGCTGTGTAAAATATTAGAACCCAATGTTTGCTCAACTAAAAGGCGTTATGAAGTTTTAATGGAAATGCATCAGGCCGGTATATCAACTGTTGTTTGGCTAACACCAATATTGCCATTCATAAATGATAATGAAGAAAATATTCTGGGATTACTCGATTATTGTCAAAAGGCAAACGTGAAGGCTTTGCTATCCTTTGGGGTAGGAATGACCTTGCGTGATGGGAATAGAGAGTATTTTTACAAAAAGTTAGATGAACATTTTCCTGAGTTGAAGAAGGAATATATGAAAAGATATGGTTTGTCTTATGGAATTTTAAGCCCGAACAGTAATAAACTAACCAGTGTTTTCGGCATAATAGAAATACATAAAACGGCAGTTAAAAATACATAACCCGGCAATTAAGAAGGCATTGCCATCACCAGCTTGAATAATACCCTCTAAGTCGGCAAGACAAGGAGGGAAAACAAGAGGTGCTAACAATGCCCCAACAAGAGTATATCAAATACCTGTACGAGAAGGAAGAATTAAGCATCAACCAAATCAGTCAAAGAGTCGACATCAACTGGCGAACAGCCGCCAAGTATGCCAAAAATGAAGACTGGAATAAAAATGTAAAGCCCAAGCAGAAACGCAGAAGACCGGTTATGGAACCCTTTGCCGAGACGGTAGACGTATGGATTTTAGAAGACCAGCTGTTGCCCCGTAAAGAACGCCGACCGGCGACAGCCATGTGGAGGCAGCTTAAGAAAAAGCACGGCTTCACAGGTTCAGAAAGGACACTGAGGGCCTACGTTTCAGAACGAAAAAAAGAGCTTAAGATTGGAAAAGAAGAACAATCCCTGGAATTAGAGCACCCAGCCGGAGAAGTCCAGATCGACTTTGGGATGACCCATGTAATCTGGGACGGTGAATTTAAAGAAATTCATTATTTGACAGCAGCCTATCCTTTCAGCAATGGCGGTTTTAGTGTGCCTTTGCCAGGTGAGAACGCCCTCTGCTTTCTTTACGGTCTGCGACTGATCTTTGAAATGAGCGGCGGAGTGCCGCGCAAAATACGCTTTGATAATCTTTCGGCAGCTGTAGTAACCATCGGCAAAAACGGCCAGAGAAACTTATGCGAGCATTTTGTCCGCTTCATGCTTCATTACCGCTTTGAAGCCGAGTTTTGTAACCCCGGGAAAGGTAACGAGAAGGGGTGTACAGAGAACAAGGTTGGCTACACCCGCCGCAACTGGTACCTTCCCTACCCGGAAGCATCAAACTTTGAAGAGCTCACCTTGGAGCTCCACCAGCGAGCCATAGAAGACTTAGAGCGGCCCCACTACGCGAAAGGAACCCAGATGGCTACGCTATGGGAAGAAGAGCAGGAAGCCCTGCTCCCTCTGCCCAGTGAACCTTTTGAGCCGGTTGAGTTTAAAAATACCCGGGTTAATAAATTCGGCAAGGTTAAGGTTGACAAGGAAAGCTACGAACTACCCAATGCCAGGGTTGGAGAATCAATTTTGGCGAAAATCTGGTGGGACAAGGTTGAGTTACTTGATCATAACCAGCAGTGCCTGGCCACATTTCCGCGGTCCTATACCTTGAAGCCTAAGCCGATTGACTGGAAGGGCCATTTCGCTATCTTTGTTCGCAAACCGAAAGGGGCCAGGAACTCAAGTCTATACCGCTTCCTGCCCCCGGCAGTGCTGAACTACCTGGAAGCTGACCCTGAGCACTACCGGGACAGGCTGAAATTTGTTTACGCCTTGCTTCAGGAAAACTACACCATCGATTTCATTGCGCAAGTCCTCTTAAAGGCCACCGAGACCCAGATCAAAGACCAGGCCCTGATCTGGCACCTGCTCTACCAGCTGAGCAGCCGGCAGGGCCCTCCAGAGGCGATAAATGAAGAGCACAGCCCGTTAAGTGTGCAGGAATACCTGCCGCAGGTTGAAGTTTACGACCAGTTAATGCCGCAAACCAAAGGTGGTGGAAAAGGTGCAACAATCCTTGCCGCAACAGTGTAAGGCTTTAAAGTTGGCTAACGTGCCCTGTTTCTACCGTGAAGTGCCCTTTGATGATCCGGAGCAATATTTAACAGATCTTTTCTCAGAAGAATTACGCCTCAGGCAGGCAAAAAAGGTTGATACCCTGATCAAGAAAGCCGGTTTCCCTAACTCTAAATCACTTGAGGATTTTGATTGGTCACCGGTGACCCTGCCCGAATCAAGTAGCAAAACAGAGCTGGCCGAGCTTGAGTTTATTGATCGCTTTGAAAACATATTAGCAGTTGGTGCCGTTGGAACCGGGAAAACTTTCCTGGCCACGGCCTTAGGCTTAAGGGCCTGCAGCAGGGGTAAAACAGTCCGCTTCTTCCGCTGTATCGACCTGGCCAACATCTTGCTGGATAGCCACCGTCAGGGCCACCTGAAGAAGCTGATGGATTCGCTTGGCAAAGCAGATCTTTTAATTATTGATGAGCTGGGTTTTGTGCCGCTTAACCGCAGCGGTGCTGAATTGCTGTTTAATGTTATCGCTCAAGCTTATGAATCTCAGAGCGTAATCATAACTTCAAATTTAAAGTTTGGCGAGTGGAATAGTGTCCTTGGTGATAACAGGTTGACAGCAGCTTTAATTGACCGCCTGGTGCACCATGCGCATATATTATCCTTTGATGGCCCTAGCCGTAGGTTGAGTCAAGCTTTATCTAATCTAAAGGATGTAAATGGCCTAGATGAAGGGGGTGAAGATGAAACATAATGCGAACAAGTGTTCCCTTCCCCCTCGGGGGAAGGGAAGGGGGACCCCGTACAGCCACCCCCTACCGTACCAAACGATGGCAGCCTTCCTACCTATGTATTTTTTAGCTGCCGAACTATGTAATTCCTACTTGCCAAACACACCCCCGCGAAGGGGGCGACGGGAGAGGTTGG
>Ga0334886_1002785_pt1 | contig 16590 bp, 10 predicted proteins | sample GraSluR1_MG_9_FD_207232 | JGI IMG/M metagenome (GOLD analysis project Ga0334886, IMG submission 207232) | Sludge microbial communities from methane-producing bioreactor in Wageningen University, Netherlands - Granular Sludge_27_06-R1 | ecosystem: Engineered > Bioreactor > Anaerobic >...
GCCAGGTAATCGCTCCCCGCCAGCGCGCGGCCCTGTTCGGCCAACAAGCCGCGCAACTGGCCGAGCGCGGTGATCAGACCGTCGCGGGTCCGCTCGCGAGCCTCCTGATCGATGCGCTGGAACGTTTGGCGATCGGCCAGGCTGCCCGCAACCGCCAAGAGAACCACGCCGATGATCAGATACCCCAGCAGGAATCGGCCCTGGAATCCCGGCTGCCAGCGCCGGGGGCGGCGCAGCAAGGCCGTCAACGCCAACCAGAGTCCCAACAGCAGGGCGTTCAAGAGGAGCAACCGTCCGACATCCAGCAGCACTTCGACCGCGCCGCGCTGCTGCAAGCCCAACAGGAACCCCTCGCCTTCGCTCATGGCGAGGTCCACCGGCAACGGCGCCCAGCGGCAGAGCCACTGGTTGCCGTCGAGGTCGATCACGGCCTCGTCGCGATCGCCCGACCGCAGCGCGGCGATCGCCTGCTCGGCGGGCGGCGAGGGCAGTTCGCGAAAACCGACGTCGAGCCAACCGTGCCGGTCGCCGCGCAAGAGGAGCCACGGTCGATCGACCTCCAGGCGCGGCTGATAGCCTCTGGCGCGGACGCCTTGCGCGCCGGCCAACCCGCTGGCCACCGTCGCCAGACGCCGCGACTGCACCGGCAACTCCACGCGCAGCCAGCCGCGGTCTTCGCCGCGCGGGATCTCGCCGCGCAGGATCCGCTCCCAGCCGGTGGGATAGAACCGTTCCTCGTCCTGAATCACCACGCCGCGCCGGCCGGCCTGCAATTCGCCGGTCTCGTCCAGGCTCTGCCACGGACTGCGCGCGATGATTTCGTAGCTGAAGTCCCGCAGGAAACCAGTGGCGTAAAGCGACGTCGTCACGCCGTCGGCAGCAAGCACCTCGACCAGACACGGCAGGCCGAGGTCTCGGATCGCCGATCGGCTCCACAGCCTGTACGCCGGCGCCTCGCGGCGCAAGGCTCCCCGCGCGCCGCCGGTCGCGGCCGGATCGTCGTCGACGGTGTCGTTCGCGGCCATTTCGCTCAGGACGTCCTCGAGCAGAAAACTCACCCAGTCGTCCTGGGGTTGGACGATCTGGTCGGCCCGGCGCGTCAGCCAGTCGCGCTCGGCCTGGCCGTAGGCGTAGGACAGCACGGTGTAGTTGAACAGGACGACCAGTAACAGCCCCAGCGCCAGCCAGTAGGACCTGGCCCGACCGGTCAACCCGGGCGGCACTCTGCCCCACAGCCGGACGGCGAGCAGCACCACGATCCCACCGCCGCTGAGCGAGAACAGCAAGATCACCGCGTGGAGGGCCCAGAACGTCCACGCGTCCAACGGAACATGCAGTCCGATGAGGCGGGCGTTGGCGTTGGCGGCCAGTTCCAGCCAGAGGCGTGCGAGTCCGACCGCGACACCCACCGCGACCGGCACGACCAGCAACAGACGCCAGCGCCGGCGCGGGCTGCTGCTCAGGTCTCGGTCCCGGTCTCGGTCCCGATCTCGGTCCCGGTCTCGGCCACTGTTGCCGTGCGCGGGTATGCCGCCGCTCGCCGCCGGGCGCCAGCGGCGCCAGAGCCAAGTGACCGTCCCCGCCATCAGCACGGCCGTCAGCAGGGCGTCGGCCCCGGAGGCGAGCCAACCGCCGCCGAACGTCGTCGCGAAGTAGGCGGGATCCAACAAACTGGCCGGGTGGTCCGGCGCGGCAGGTAGACGCTCCGCGGGAACGACGGCGGCAAGCCAGCGGGTCAGATCCGCCCGCGCCCAGAGGCTGCGCACCAGCCAGGCCGCGATCCAGAAACCAGCCGCGCCGCCGCCGGACGCCGCCCAGGCCAAGATCGCCAACCCCAATAGCAGACTGCGCAAGGTCCTGAGCTGAGCCTGACTGCGCTCCTGCTGCAACGACCGCGGCGGCACCTGGACCGTCAGCCGCAGCCGCGTCTGGACGCCGTGCTCAGCGGCCGGCCCGAGCACGACATCTTCGACCACGCGCAAACCGCGGTAGGCGTCGCCCCACCCGCGCCGGCCGGGCGGCCGGGCATCGCGCACGACGGCGCGCTCGACCGGCTCGGCGGCAGGCCGCGATACGTTCGCCAGCGATGAAACGGCGGCCAGCCGCAATTGGCACTCGAGGGTGAGCTGCTCCGCGCCGAGCACCGCTGCGGCGACCTGGAGCACCCACCACTGGTCGTCGTGGAACAAGCCCGGCGTGTCGCCCGGCGCGTCGCCCGGCGCTGCGTCCAAGCTCGGCATCACGGGTCCGGCCCAACCCAGCCGCTCGCCGCCGCGCCACACGGTCAGCGCCAGACTGTCCAGGGGACTGCGGCCGTGCTCTGACCACCAGCGCTGGGTCCATCGCCGGCAGATCTCGAAGGGGTCCTGCTCATCGATCGCCGCCGATGATATCGCTGCGGCCGCCGCATCGGCGAACGCGCCGAGCGCCACCTGGCGAGCTACGGCGTGCGAAACCGCCGCGTCCAGTCGTTCGTGGGCCCAGCGTTCGTGTCGCTCGACCCAGGCGGCGTCCGCGACCGGCCTCAGGGGCAGCGACGCGATCGCTGTCGCCACCAGCAGCAGCATGATCGCCGCGGTGATCCACCACCCCGCGCGCCGGCGGCTGCGGCGCCAGGCGACAACCGCGGCGGCCGCTGTCCCCACCAGCACGGCGACCAGGAACCAGACGCCCAGATCATGGCGCCCGCGCGCCATCGGGTCGCTGCAAACCAAAGCCACAAGCAACGCGAGACCGGAGACCACCGTGAGCGACCGGGAGCTGGGGCGCCACATCGAGCCGGGTCCTTTCCGGAGATCAACCGCCGCGCAACGAGGTGAGTTCGGTCACCCGCCAGCGGCCGGCAGCGCGGGCGAGGGTCAGCATGAGACGCTGGCTGCCCAGGCGCCCATTGTCGGTGCGCTCCCAGCGCCAGGCGGCCACCGCATGCAGTCGCTCGCCGCCTGCGAGCTGATGCTTGACGAATTCGAATCGCATGGTGCGGCGCTGCTGAAAGAGGTTTTTGAAATAATAGTGCGTCTGGGCCGGAGTCATCAGGCGTGAACGATCCTCCTGCGGCGCCAAGCCGATGTTTACGCCGTCAGGATGCATGAGTGTGGCCAGGGTTTCGTGATCGCCGGCTTCGAACGCGGCGCCGATCTGCGCAAGAACGGGATGGACATCATCGGGAACCGGTTCTGCAGGCACGACGATCCTGCCGGCGGCCGGAACACTGAACGCGACCAGCGTCAACGCCAACGTCAATGCCAGCGCCAGGCACGGCGCTCGGCCGACCATGCGCTTGTAGACCCACCCAGCCACCGCCGGCGGAGATTGGCGGGATACCACGGCGGTTACCTCGCACGAACAAAAGACCCAAAGCAAACGGTATTCGGCGGCAACGGTTTCGCAAACCGCGTGCCAGGCCGCGTAGCGCGTTTAGGGGGTTATACTAGCGCGAATGCCGGGGTTGTTCCAGTCCTGTGTCCGCCAGAAGCCTCAATCCGCCCTCTTCTAAGGTCGCGCGGCGACGCGAGCACGAAAACCGAGGCCGTGGTCAAGCGTTTGACCGACATCGAGATCGGTTGCTCAGAACAAAGCGGGGAGGGAGCCGCAGCTCCCTCCCCTTGCAAGCCTGGTCGGCTGCCGACTTCAGCTTTAGAACAAGAACGTGCCGCCGACCCGCATGAGCAACGGGGTGTCGTTGCCCAGGGACAGCAGGTTGTTCAGCCGGTCCATCTCGAGCTGGCCCTCGATCCGCACCCGGTCGTTGGGCACGAAGGCGAGGCCACCGCTGTACGAGAAGTTCATGCCGCGCTCGGCTTCTTTGCCTTCATAGCTGCTGGCTTCCATCTTCTCGCCGAACGTACTCCAGTACGCGTTGGCGCCGGCCATGATCTGGAAGCGCTTGCTGATCTGGGTCCAGCACGCCACGCGCATCCCGGGGATGACCATCGACGACTCGCTGGCCTCGACAGCTACGGTTACTTCTTCCTCTTCTTCGTCTTCGTATGTGTAGTCGAACTCGGCCTTCCGGCTCAAGTAGCTGAGGTAGAACTCGGTGGTCACGCCGGCGTTGGCCGTATCCAAAAGGTGCCGGCCGACATTGGCGATCACGCCCATGAAGCTGATGTCGCTCTCGGGATAAATCCACTCGTCTTCGTCAATCTCGATCCAGGGGAAGCCGGTACCGCTGCCCATGAGGCCACCGAACTGATAGATCCAGCCGCCGCTGGTCTCGAAGCGCGCCGCGAGATCGAAGTGCGTGAGATCGCTCTCGACTTCGTCCTCACCAGCACCATAGGTCGAACTCTCGCTATAGAAGCTGGCGGCCAGATCGAAACCGCTGCCGTTGCCCCAGGTGACTTGCGCACCGAAGGCGCTGGACTTGTCTTCGAAATCCTCTTCGTCGGTCTCTTCTTCTTTTTCGCCCGCGTTGGCAAAAAGCACACCGACCGAGAAGGCGCCGCCGCTGGCCAGGGGACGCGCCCAGGCCATGTTCAGCATCTGGCCCTCGCGGTAAGCGTTATAGTCGGAGACCGTGAATTCGCTGAGCAGGTCGGCGGCACTCAAGAACGTGCTGCCCAGCGTGCCGCCCCAGAGGAAGTTGCTGTTCTGGCTGCCGAGGTCATACTGGCGCACCCGGAACAGGAAGTGATTGGCGTCGTCGTACTTCCAGTGCAAGGCGGCCTGACCGCGGCCGGCACCGAAATCCTTGTAGGGGCCGTAATAATCCGATTCGCCGACGTTCAGCTCGACGAAATTCTCGTGATTGACGATCCAGTGCGTCCAGGTGTTGAACTGAGCCGAGGTCTGCATGAGGGTCGAGCCCCCCATGGCAGCGTGGGCGACTTCGCCCGGAAGCCCGGCCATCGACTGGTCGACGCCCATCACGGCGACGATCACCAAGGCAGCAAACACACGAACTGCGACAGACTTCAACATGAGTCAGCCCTCCTATTCTGTGGTACCGTTTACCAGCATCGTCTTCCTTGACACTGGCGCTCACTTGCCTGCCTCCGGCGGCAAGAGTAGCGCTTTGGCGGCGGAAGCCTAACAAGAAGATTCTGGGGCGGCAAGAAATGTTTAACGACTTTTTGAAAACGAACATCGTTATTCTTTTGAGTCGAGACCACCTCCTTCGCTCTGTCCGAGGCCATCCGCGACGGTGATCGACGGCTCGCGCATGTTGTGGCGCGACCGACCATCCTGCGTCCCGCTGACCTTCTCATGTCGTGCTCACGTTCCAATCGCACCTCACTCAATGCGCCCTCGTTCGCCGCTTGCGGCACACTGATATCACAGTCGCGCCGCAATGGCGACCCTTTCTTCACTCGCTCGCCGCTGACGTCTTGCCATGCCACGTCGCGTCGAGCAATCGCTGGGGCGCGGGCCGACCGAGCAGCGTCCCGGCGACGATCACCACAAGGCCCAGCGTCGTGCCCACGACGAAACCATGGATGCCGGCCAGCGCCGGCGGCAACGGCGGCAGCGGCAAACGCGGCCAGGCTTGCCAGAGCAGCGCCGCGGCCACGCCGGTGATCATGCTGGCCAAGGTTGCGCGCGGACTGGTGCGCCGCCAGTAGACGCCGAAGAGCAGCGGCCACAAGTTGGTGGACGCGATCACCGCCCAACTGAACGCCGTCAATACCAGGATGAGCGCCGGCGGTTTGAGCGCGATCGCCAGGGAGATCAATCCCACGGCCAGGCTCATCGACCGATTGGCTCGCAGCTCGGCGGCCGGACTCAACGCGCGTCCGAGTCCGTGGACCCAGACGTCTCGCACCAGACTGCTCGAGATGATGATCAATACGCCGGCAAACGTGCTCATGCCCGCCGCGACGACGCCGGCCAGAAAGAGCGCGCCGCCCCAATCGTTCAGCACGATCCGCGTCAGCGATGGGATCGCCTGGTCCGCGCTCGCCAGTTCGGGCACGAAGACGCGCGAGATTGCGCCACAGAGATATGGCAGCAGGGCGATCGAGGCGCCGACCGTGACCACGACCGTGCCCAGACGCAGCATCCGGTCGTTCTTGATCGAGTAGAAGCGGATGATGAGCTGGGGCATGCCCCAGGTGCCCAGCGACACGATGAGCGTATAGCTGATCAGCCCCGCCCATCCCCAGACGCCCGGCGTGGCCACCAGGCCCGGATCGATGTCCGCGAGCCGGCCGGCGGCGGCGGCCAGGCCGCCCACCTGGCGCAAGGCCATGAATGCCAGCAGGGCCAGCGCGACGATCATCACGACGCCCTGCACCATCGAGGTCCAGACCACGGCCAGGTAACCGCCGACCGCCGTGTAGAAGAGGATCACAAGGCCCGAGATCAAGACGCCCACCCAATACGGCAGATCCATCAAGACCTCGAAGCTGTTGGCCATGCCTTTCAAGACGCTGACGTTGTAGATGATCAGGAAGAGCCCCGTGACCGCCGCGGAGAAGATCCGCGCCGCGGGGCTGCCGTAGCGGCCAGCGAAGAAGCTCGGTAGGGTCACCGCGTCGAGGTTCGCGGTGAAGCGGCGAATGCGGCGGCCGAGGATGATCCACGCCAGGGTCGTGCCGATCAGGACGTTGCCGGCGCCGATCCACAAGGTCGCCAGGCCGTACTTCCAGCCGAACCCGCCGCCGCCGATGATCACCACGCTCGAGTAGTAGGCCGCCACGAACGAGAGCGCGGTCACCCACGGCCCCACCGAGCGGCCCCCGATCGCGAAGTCGCCGGCGCTCTTGCTGCGGCCGCTGAAGGCGATTCCGATGGCGGCCAGGGCGCCAAGGTAGACCACCAGCACGATCACGTAGATGGTCACGGCTGCTCCCTGTGATCGCGCCGGCGGTCCCAGAGCGCCCAGCCGACGGCCAGCACGATGGTCACGGCCAGCACGATGAACGCGCCGAAGGTCGACCACGGCAGATTCCACGGGGCCATGCAAATCCTCCTTGGCCTTGCCGCCGGCACGAGCGCCCGGACACCGGGGCCCGGCCAGGCCGTGTCAGGTCAGAGCGCCCAGACGAGTTGCCAGCGCACGAAGTGGACCGTATCCGCGAGCGGCGGCAGACCGTAGCGGCCATCGTGGAACGCGCCCGGAAACAACGTCTCCCACAGGAGATGGCCTTGCAGCCGGCGGCTGAAGACGGCCGTCAACTCGGCGCGCGTAAGGCAGCCGCGCGCCAACCACTCGGGCTCCGGCGCGAGCAGCCAGGAGGCGCGCAAGAGCACCGTCAGGCGTCCTCCAAGCGGCCGGCTGAAGGTCACGTGCGGCGCGGCGATGTTCTCCCACGCCGCCACGTGCGAGCGTCCCGCCCGCGACTCACCGAGCAAGCTATAGAGGTAGAGATCGCTCCACTTCGGCCAGCGTCCCCACGGCGTGCGGAACGCTCGGCCGCCATCGGTCTGGCCGCTGTAGTAGAACGCGCCGGCGGTGAACGACCAGTGCCGATCCAGCGGCCAACTCGCGCCCGCGTCCGCCGCGAGGGCCCATCCCGTCGCCGCGGACCTCACGTCGGGCGCGGGCGCCAGCGCCGGCAGCGGCGCGGTTCGGCCGTGTTGATACTGGACCGCCATTTCGCCGTGCCATGTGCCGCCGTTCGCGAAGGCGCCGTCACAACGCCCGGCGAAGGTCGCCGTGGTCAGATCCGGAAGCTGGACGTCGGGATCGCGCTCGTCTTTGTAGATGAACGACCAGGCCCAGACGCCGCATACAAGACGCATGGCCAGCGCGGTCTCGTCCGCGTCGCCGACGGCGCGGTCCAGATCGTCGATCACGACCACGGGGTCTCGCTTGGGGTTATGGATCAGCGCCACGTCGAAGTCCGCCGCGGCCCCGCTTGTCTGCACGCGGACGGCGTTGTGGTAGCCGGTGCGGGCGCCGTCCAGCGGGGTGCCGTCGAGCATCAGGAAGCCGCCGGGCCAGACGATGTCCTGCCGGCCGACGGTCAGGCGCACGGCGCTGGTCGCCTGCCAGCTCCAGAACGCGCGTTCGATGATCACCTCGTCCCAGTCGAAGGCGATATCGTCCGGGGTCAGGTAATGGCGATGCTCATTGGTGAGCAGGACCTCGCCCAGGTGTCTCCCGTTCTGCAGGCGCAGGCCGGCGCGCGTCCGCAAGCGCAGCCACTGGCGATCGTCGTTCGGCGCGAAATGGTAGACGCCGTCGAGGATCTCTTGCCGCGCGCGCAGGTCGCACAGCGGTGTCCAGGCGGACGCCGCCTGCGCAGGATCGGGACCGCGGAGGCCCGAGCCGACAGCCGCGCCGGCAGCAACCGTCCACCAGAACCGCCAGCGTCGCGGCCGGCCCGCCCGCCGCGCGCCGCGCGGGAACCGTGTTTTGTCGGCCGCGGAGACAGATGCCGGACGCACGGGAGTATTCCTTTCGCCGTCGTGTCTCGCCCGATCCTGAACACGACGCGTCACCATGCCGCACGCGTCGCGGTTTGTCCAGTCCGGCGATGCGACCAGGATTAGGGTGGTGGATCGTTTATACGTGATTATATTGGTCATGTATTGGACAGCGGTCGCCCGCGATGCGGGCTCCCCGGAAAGCAAGGAGAGATGTGATGAGCTTTCAGACCCCCGACCTGCCTTACGCCTACGGCGCGCTCGAGCCCTACATCGACGAGGCGACCATGCGCGTGCACCACGACAAGCACCACGTAACGTACACCACCAAATTGAACGAGGCCCTGCAGGGCACCGCGCTGGCAGCCAAGTCGGCCGAAGACCTGGTGCGCCAGCTCGAGACCGTCCCGGCTGAGATCCGCACGGCCGTGCGCAACCACGGCGGCGGCCACGTCAACCACAACCTCTTCTGGACGGTGATGAAACCCCAGGGCGGCGGCAAGCCAGAGGGCGACCTCGCGAACGCCATCGACGGTACGTTCGGCTCGCTGGAGAACTTCCGCGAGAAGTTCAGCGCCGCCGCGATCGGCCAGTTCGGCAGCGGCTGGGCCTGGCTCGTGGCCGCGCCGGGCGGCAAGCTCGAAATCATGGCCACGCCGAACCAGGACAGCCCGCTGTCGGTCGGCAAGACGCCGATCCTGGGCCTCGACGTCTGGGAGCACGCCTACTACCTGAAATACCAGAACCGCCGGCCCGAGTACGTTAAGGCGTTCTTCAACGTGATCAACTGGCCGCAGGTGGCGGTCAATCTCAAGGCCGCGGCGCGTTAGCGGATCGCCCGGCGACCAATGTCGGATCCACGATGCCCCTGGGGCCGAGCTCCGGGGGCGTCGCCGTGTTGGGCCGATCCAATGGCCTGGCAGGCCACGTCGGTTGCGGCCCGTCTGCCGGGCTTGCCCCTCGCGCCATCGCGTTATAGCCTTGGCCACGCTCTCACCGCGCCCGGGGCCGACCAACGCCGGCGGTAAACTGAAACATGGCGAGCCAAACTTCCGCTCACTGGAAATCCATCAGTTGGGTCTGCGCCGGCCTGCTGGCCGCCGTTCTGATGACTGCCTGGCTCACGCGGTTGTGGGTTCTGACGGCGCTGCCGGTGGGGTTCCTCTTCGGTTTCTTCTTGCAGCGAGGCGACCTGTGCGGGTCGTCCGCGTTCAGCGAGGTCCTTCTGCTGCGGGACAGGAGCAAGGTTTACGGCCTGTGGATCCTGATCGTCGTCTCGATGCTCGGGTTTGCGTTGCTGGATGTCCTCGACCTGGTCCAACTGGCGCCCAAACAGATGCTCTGGCTGAGCTATCTCGTCGGCGGCGTGGTCTTCGGCGCCGGCACCGTGCTCGCCGGCGGGTGCATCAGCGGCTGCTTGTATAAGACCGGAACCGGTAACTTGAACTCCATGGCGGCCCTGGTCGGGATCCCGCTGGGCATCGGCGCCGTCCAGCACGGGTCGCTGGCGGGAGTGCACGCGGCGCTCAGAAGCCACAAGGTGACCGGACCCGAAGGCGTCGCGGTGACCTTCAGCAGCCTCACCGGGCTGCCCTTTTGGCTGCTGGCCTTGTTGTGCGGCGCCGCCACGCTGGCGGTCGTGCTCGCCGGGCGCCGCCGCGCGGCGGCCGGACGCAGCGCCAGGGGCGCGGCCCGCGCAACCGGCGCTACGCACTCAGCCGGCGCCGAATCCGCCGCCGCCGGCGCTTGCGGACCAGCCGTCATCATCGCCGATCCATCGCCGCAGGGGGCGAACCGTCCGCCCTGGCTGCAACGAGTGTTGACGCGCCCTTGGCGGCCCTGGCAAGCGGGGTTGATGATCGGGCTGCTGGCCGGCCCGGCGTATCTGTCTTCGGCGGCGAGCGGCCGTAACTATCCCCTCGGCGTCACCAACGGCGTCCTGCACATGCAGCAGTTGCTGATCGACAGTCAGAAACGCGTCGTCTGGTGGCTGGTGCTGGTTGTCGCCGCGTTGGTGTTGGGCGCTTGGGTTGCAGGCCGTCTCTCCGGTCAGGCTCGCTTGCTGCCGAAGCCGCCCGAGCAGACCGTGACCGCGTTCGTCGGCGGCATCCTCGTGGGGATGGGCGCCGCGTTCGCCAACGGGTGCGTCGTGGGCAACATCATGTCCGGGTTAGCGTTGATGAGCGCCGGCATGGTGATCTTCACCGCAGCGACCATCCTGGCCAACTGGCTGGTCACCTGGCTTTATCTCATGGGCGGCGCCGGCAAGTAGCCCGCGTCGATCGCCGCGGCCAACAACGCCGCCGTCAACGCCGCCGGCGCCGATGCGGCGCCAGCCAGAGCCACCATCCGGACACGGTCAGGAACGCCACGCTGGCGGCGACGAGCGGCGAAAACCAGGCGTGGACGAAGCCGCCGAAAAACGACCCGTCGTGCAGACGCTCCAGCAGGTCCGAGCGGCGGGTCGCGATCGACAGCGCCTCGCCGCTCACCGCGCCGACCTGGATCTCCGCGTCATGGCGGCGCGAGATCACCTTGAAGACGCGCTGCGCGGGCCGAAAATCGATGCGTTCGATGTCCGCGAACGTCTGGAAATCGGGATGCTCCTGCGCCAAGACCACGGCCGCCACGTCCTGCAGGCTGATCAGATCGGCGACCTCGCCCGCGGTGTCGCGCCGTGTGGGCGGCTGGATCCAGTCGACTTTTTTCTTGATCAGGAGCAGAAATCCCGTCACCGACAGCAACAGCAGCCAGACGGACAAGACGATCCCGACCCATTGGTGACCGACTCGGAAAAACTTGAAGAGACGCATCGCGGACTCCGTTGCAGCATACTCGTCAGCGTGCCGGATCGCGGCCAGCCCGGACGACTCCGGCATGATCCGCAGCAAAAGGCCAACTGCGCGCCAGGACGCAAGGTCGCGGGTCGTGCCGGCACAACCCAGGTTAGTAGCGCCGCCACCGGCGAGCCTCGTCGCCGCCATCGTTGTCGGGAACCAAGTGGTCGCCGCCGCCGGTGAACGGCGCGCCCAGAGCCTCCAACTCCGCCACCAGGGCCGGGATCTCCTCGTCGACGAGGCGCGCCAGGTCCGGCGCAACCGCGGCGAACTCCTGTGCGGCGATCGCCAGGCTCTGCCGCTGCGTCTGCGTCGGCCCCATCGTGGTCGCGCGCAGCGACCAGGAGATGCGGCCCAGGCGCTCGCGTACGGGCATCGGGGTGGGCTCCTCGCGCTGGGCGATGGTCGCGTCGCCGTCCAACACGCTCCACACCGCGCGCAGTTCGTCCTCCAGCGCGCCGATGCGCGCCTGCATCTCGGGACCGGCCACGATCGCTGCCGCCGTGCGCAGCCTCTGGAGGCGGTCGACGGCGAGCCGGTGCTCGCGCGTGGCAGCCTCGACGCGGCGGTAGGTGTCCTGCAGTTCCAGCTCGAAGGCCAGCTTCGCCTCCTGGTCGCCGGCGAGCGGGTTGCGGGCGAGGTCGCGCACCTCGAAGGCGACCGGGCCGGCGAGCAGGGTCTCGTCGCCGCGTGCGCGCCGGTGCAACTCGACGGTGTAGGCGCCGGCCACGGCGAGCGGACCGTCGGCGATGCGATCCCAAGGCGACCGCTTGGTCGCATCGACCGGAGCGGCGGGAGCCGCGCCGGGCAAACGCAGGTTCCAGGCAACGCGCTGCAGGCCCGCGCCCGTCGCGCCCGGAAGCCGCCGCACGATCCGGCCTTCGCCGTCCCGCACGGTCAGCAGAATCTGGGGCACCTCCTCCCGCTCCTCCGCGCGCAGGTCGTCCCAGTCCGGGTAGTAGACCGGCTTGCCGTCCTCGCGCAGCTTCTTCTCCCCCTCGCGACGCTGCTGCGTCAAGCTCTCGAGCGGGTCAGCGAGGTAGTACGTGAAGACCGCGCCGTAGGACGGGTTATCGGCCGTCCAGTCCTGGTCGCCGTCGCTGCCGGCAAAGGTGCGGCGCTCGATGTAGCGAAGCGCGGGACGGACGGCAAAGAGCAGCGCCTCCTGGGCGAGCTGCTGCTCGCCGAGGCCGCGCAACGGCGAGTAATCGTCCAGCACGTAGAAGCCGCGGCCGAAGGTGGCAATCACGACGTCGTTCTGCTGCCGTTGCAGCTCGAGGTCGGGCACCTTGATCGTGGGCAGGCCCGAGGCGAGCTTCAGCCAGCGCTTGCCGTCGCGCGTGAAGAAGACCGAGAACTCGGTGCCGACGAAAATGAGGTCGGGATCGACATGGTCCTGGCGCAGCGAGTAGGCGGTGCCGCGCGCGGGCAGATCGCCGGTCATCGATTTCCAGGACCTGCCATAGTCGCGGCTCACGTAGACATAGGGTTTCAGGTCGTTTTGTTTGCGGTTGTCGAGGCAGGCGTAGACAACGCCCTTCTCGTAGAGGCTCGCCGTCAGGTCGTGCACGTAGGCGCCGCGCGGCACGTCGCCGACCTGGTCGGTGCGCGTCCAGGTGCGGCCGCCGTCGCGCGTGACCTGCACCAGGCCGTCGTCGGTGCCCACGTAGAGCACGCCCTCCTCGAGCGGCGACTCGTCGAGCGCCACGATGTTGCCGTAGAACGAGGTCGAGCGGTTCTTGGCGACCGCGTCGATGCTCCAGACCGTGCCCATGACCTCGAGACGGTTGCGGTCGACCCCGCTGGTGAGGTCGCCGGAGACCGCGGTCCAGCTGTCGCCGCGGTCGTCGCTGCGGAACAGGTGGTTGGCGCCGAAGTAGAGGCGCGTCGGGCTGTGCGGGCTGATCAGCAGGGCGGCATCCCAGTTCCACTTGAGGACCTCGCCGCTGGCGGGCAGCGGCTTGATGTCGATGCGCTCGCCGGTCGCGCGGTGGAAGCGCGTGAGGTTGCCGTGCTGCCACTGGCAATAGACGATGTCCGGGTTGCCGGGCTCGATCGCCGGCTCGAAGCCGTCGCCGCCCAGGGTCACGAACCAATCCTTGGTCTCGATGCCGCGCGAGGAGAAGGTGCGCACGGGGCCGCCCTGGGTGTTGTTGTCCTGCGTGCCGCCGTAGACGTTGTAGAAGGGCTGCTCGTCGTCGACCGCCACGCGGTAAAACTGCGTGACCGGGATGTTCTCGAAGAAGCGCCACGCCTCGCCGTGGTCGAAGGTCTCGTAGAGGCCGCCGTCGCTGCCGACGAGCAGGTGGCCGGGCACGTCGGGATCGAACCAGATGGCATGGTCGTCGACGTGCTTGCCGCCCTGGGGCACCCGCTGCCAGGTGGCGCCGCCGTCGCGGCTGCGCTGCAGGTACGTGTCCATGCTGTAGATGCGCGAGGGGTCGTGCGGGTCGACGTAGATCTCCTGGTAGTACTGCGGGCTGTCCGAGACGTAGCCGCTCATGCGCTGCCAGTTCTCCCCGCGATCGCTCGAGCGGTAGAAGCCGCTCTGGTCGCCCGCGGCCTCGACGATAGCGTAGAGCGTGTCGGGCGCCGCCGGCGCCAGCGCGAGGCCGATGCGCCCCTTGTCGCCGCTCGGCAGGCCCTTGTTGATCTCGCGCCACGTCTTGCCGCCGTCGGTGCTCTTGTGGATCCCGCTCTCGGGGCCGCCGTCGATCAGCGTCCAGGTGTGGCGCCGGCGCTGGTAGGCGGCGGCGTAGAGTACGTCGGGGTCGCGCGGGTCCATCTCGAGGCAGACCACGCCGGTGTCCTCGCCGATGTGCAGGATGCGCTCCCAGGTCGCGCCGCCGTCGGTCGTCTTGTAGAGGCCGCGGTCGCCACCCGGCCCCCACAAGGGACCCATCGCGGCCACGTAGACGATGTCGCCGTCCCGCGGGTGGATCACGATCTCGCCGATGTGCATCGACTCCTTCAGTCCCATGTGCTGCCACGAGCGGCCGCCGTCGCGCGACTTGTAGACGCCGTCGCCGTAGCTCACCGAGCGCTGGCTGTTGTTCTCGCCCGTGCCCAGCCAGACCACCTGCGGCTGGGTGGGATCGATCGCCACGCAGCCGAGCGAATAGCTGCCCTGATCGTCGAAGATCGGCTTGAAGGTGACCCCGCCGTTGCGCGTTTCCCAGAGGTTGCCGCTGGCCACCGCCACGTACCAGTGGGCCTTGTCGCGCGGATTGACCGCGATATCGCCGATGCGCCCAGACATCAGCGCGGGGCCTAGCGCGCGCCACTTCAGGCCGCTGAAGGTGCCGGCGGACCAGCGGCTGTCGTTGGCTTCCTCTTTGCCACGTGCCTTGCCTTGAGCGGCGGCGGCCGTGACACCAAGGCTGCCGGCGAGGACAGCCAGCGCCAAGATGATCAAATACCGTTGCATGGAAACTCCTTTAACCCGAATTATTCATGAAGGACCGTCGCTAGAAATCGGAAAATGCTTGCCAGGACGCGGGCTCGCAAGGATCGGCGCGGGAGGCGTGCCCGAGGCGGTACGTTGACCGAGCCGATCCGAGAACGCGCGTCCTGGCAAGCATTTGACCTTTCGCAGCCGGTCCTTCATGAATAATCCGGGTTAGGCGCACGGGAACAAAGCGGCGTTGAACGCGGGCGAGCGCGATAGCGCCGTCAGCTTAGCCGGCAGGCGGGCGGGCGGCAAGACGAGGAATCGCGGGCCCGCGGCGTTCTCACCGCCCGCGCTGTGGCGCGACCAATTCCCGACCGAGGTCACCGCAGCAAAACGAGCTTCCCGGTCGCCGCGCCGCCGGCGGCCGCGACCCGGTACAGATAGTTGCCCGTGGCAACCGCGCGGCCGTCATCGTCGCAACCATCCCAGACCACGGTCCAGGTCCCTACCGGTCTCTCGGCCGCGAGCAGCGTCCGCACGCGCCGGCCCCGCGCGTCGTGCAGGCACACGTCGATGCGGCCCGCCTGCGCCGTCGTGAACTCGACGACTGCCCGCGGGTTGCACGGATTCGGCCAGGCCCGCGCGCTCAAGCGCGTCGCCATGGCTGGCACGGCCACGACCGGCGGGACGATGTCGACGATCACACCCTCGAAGACCGTCAGGTTGTACGGCAAGCCGGACGGCAACAGGTACCAGCCGTCGTAGGCCCCGCCCCAACCGAAGTTCACGTGGAAGTACTCGTCGGTATTGTACCCGTCGACGACCACGTTGTGTCCGGCCTGCCAGTCGGGCGTGACCACGGCCAGGTGCGCTGGACGCGCCGCCTGCATGTCGGCGGCAAGACGGTCGAGCAGCGCCGGATCTTCCGGGGCGATCAGCTCGCAGTCGGCGAAGCCGAATCGCCGGTACGCCATGAACGCCTGATCGACGCTGAAGGTCCCCGAGCCGGACGCGCTGTAGACCTGATGCGCGGCGACGCCGCAGGCGAAGACGAGCGCCGCGGCGCCGGCGGCGTCGGTGGGCAGTCCCGCGTCCCAGCGCGCCGCGAGCGCCTCCAGATAGGTGTTGAGCTGCGGCCAGGATGGAAAACCGTAGGTGGCCCAGTCATCGTCGAAGCGGAAGTAGTTGCCACCGTAGCCGTGTTGATAATCGTCGGCGTCGTCGAATCGCACGGCGGCGCCGGTGCGCAAATAGTCGAGGATCTGTCCCATGGCCACCGCGGGGCACCCGGCGACGCTGCGGCCGCCGCCGTGGGCGAGATCGCGCGGGCAGTACTGGTTGTAAGGATGCCCCTGGTTCCAGCGGATTTCGACCCAGCCTTCGGTCGCGGTCGAGCCGGCGGGCGGCCACTGCTGGAACCGTTGCGGGTCCGCCGTTGCTGCCGCAGCGAGATCCCACGCGGGATGGCGGCTCTTCGCCTGGCCGGCCGCGAGCCGCGCCGACAGGTCGGCGCAAACCAGCGCGCGCAACGGATCGCCGCCCGGCACGCGCGGCGCCGCTGAGTGCGCCGAGTAGGCGAGCACCGGCGGCAGGCCGTCCTCGCCGGCGACGACGACATATCCAGTCGGCGCCAGCTCGATCAGGTACGCCAAGATGCCGCCGCGCGCGTCGCCGAGGATTTCGAGCTCGGCCTCGACCAGCGCGGTGCGGTCCAGGCGGGCCGCCTCGCGCACGGCGATCTGGCGGGCGACGTCCGGCGCCACGGTCGCGGCGATGAGCGTCTCGGCCGCACCGGCGAGACAGAGCAGAGCAACCAGAAGCAACGACGACAAGCGGCGACCCATGGGCGAACTCCTCCGCGCAGGTGATATCGGCGCGCTCGGTCAGCGCGCTCAAGCGAGAATGATAGCACGCGTTCGTCACGAAATCATCCGGGCCCGTCGATCTGGCTGGCCGCGATGGCCATCGGAATCACCCTGTGCCGTTTCACTGCACCATCGCGTGACTGTCGCGGAACAGCCACGCTCCGCCATGACCGACCGCGAAAAA
>Ga0334886_1002800_pt1 | contig 16529 bp, 18 predicted proteins | sample GraSluR1_MG_9_FD_207232 | JGI IMG/M metagenome (GOLD analysis project Ga0334886, IMG submission 207232) | Sludge microbial communities from methane-producing bioreactor in Wageningen University, Netherlands - Granular Sludge_27_06-R1 | ecosystem: Engineered > Bioreactor > Anaerobic >...
GAACTATTAACTGTATTTTTATCTACATTTTGACCAGTATTCTGGTCTGAAACATTGGTTGTTGTATTCGCTGTTGCAAAAACTGTGTTTGCACTCAAAGTTAGTGCTAATGCCAATAGCATTATCACTAAGGTTATCGATTTTCGCTTAATTTTACCGCCTCCATGTCCAAAAAATTCAAAAAAGATATTTGAGACCTTTTTGGACCATGTCCTCCTATCACTTAATGATCACTTATAAAGGTTGTGGTCTAAAATTGAAAAAAAGCGAGTTCGAGAACTCTTTTTTAGTTTTAAAGTTTAATTAGAGTATTTTTTAATGTGATTAAAATTGATTCCTGTCTTCGAGACTTTATTTGAAGATTAAATACTGAAATAGGTCTTAAATAATAAATTAACACCGAAATTAATCTTTTCTGATTAAGAATACATTATCCTATCGAGTTTAAAAGATTAATTTTCATGTAAAGAGTGCAAATATCTCCGTATATAATTATTTTTCTAAATAACATGATTATAGACTTTAAAGTGTTTAATACAGTACAATTATTATGTTCCCTGTTAAAAACCACTTTCTTACTAACTTTTTATTAATATCTGTAGAAGTTTTATTAAATAGGTAGGATACATAATAAAAGTTATAAGGTTTAAAATAAAACAAATTATTGATTAAAAATGGAATGCCAAAAATGTGGGGGTTATATAAGGCGAAGAGACACTTTCTGTCCACATTGTGGTGCGAAACTCAACAGACCAAGATATAAACCTCAGCAGAAAAGTAGGAATTCTGAATATAAACCCTTGCAAGGAAGATATAAGAGGGGAGAATATCAGGATAGGGAAAAGGACTTCTACGACCAGTACATTGAAGATCAATACGTGGAAGATCAGTATCAAAAAAGACCAGCGCACCAAAAGCCAAGGAAAAAGAAGTACAGAGGCTACGATCTCAGCCAGTACTATCCTGATGAGGAAGAAACAGAAAGTTCCAGCATGGGAATGACCCCAATTCTATTGATTCTAATTATAGCACTGCTCCTAGGTTTTATCATCGGTTTTATGATGTTTACCAGCGGTTCATTACCTTCTGTGGGATAAAGATTATTATTTTTCACCTAACCAATTATCAGCATTCACCTAAATCGAAACTACCATCTGTAACTCTTTTTTTAAGGTCCTCTGCCAGTTTCCGGGCTCTGATTATATCGGACTGACGGCAGACCATGGGTACTTCCACCACCCTATCATCCACACTGAACTTGATTTTACCCCTCTTCATCTGGAAGGCACCGTGGGGACAGGAATAATCACACATCCCACAACCAAAACAGATTTCCTCATTTAGGTTTCCTTTATATGCGCCTGTAGGGCATCTTTCACGGACCAAACATAATTCGCAGTTCTGGCATCCTTCCGGATAATAAACAGGCCTTTCTGTAATATTCTCCCAGACAGAGGCATAATCAGTAAATCCCAGAACCTGATGCCTACCACGTATATCAGCAACTGGTAATTTGATGTCCTTGTTGGTGATGAAAGTATCCTTAAGAATATCCTCATTGAGGATGGGTATGGCAGCGGCCACACTGTTAAAGACCTCCGGACCGGCGGCAGTTTTAAAACCACCCACATATAAAGGGTCCATCTGGTGCATATCCGCCGATATCATCAGGTTAGGCTTTTCATCCGAGCTCCTGGTGCCCTGACCCAGTACCATCCCCTCAGAACCAGAAAGAAGCACCTTAGCCCCTCCCTTTATGATCCTCATATGGGGATCATTCTGCAAGGGGTTTAGTTCACCACATCCAGAGAAGGACAATCCCTTAAAGGGCCCTTCCATATTCGCCGCGTTGAAGATGGAGGCCACTGATTCCAGGGAAGGATTAACGAAGGCGGTGTAGTTTTTAAATGCCAATCGGGTACCAATCATCTGTGCAGTGCCCATATCATCCATGGTTACGGTTGTTTTTATTTTATCCCCGCTTATGGATTCCACTTCAACTTCAACTTCATTCCCCTTAATTATATCCTGAAACAGGAATCCTCCCCCGTAATCATCATGATAGATGCTGTGACTGGTCCCGTAAACTATCAAATCCACGGATCCCAGCCATTCATTGGGGCAGGGCCCTGGAAATCCAGGTACTCCATTTAATAAAATTTCATTTGCCTTTTTAAATGAACCAGGTTCACCTACTTTGATATGGAAAATAGCGGCTGTACCGGACATTATTCCACATGTACCGGTGGTTACAACGTCGACATCGTTGAATTCAGGTTCCTCACCTTTACTAACCAGATCGCTAACTTCCTCTGCGGTGAGTACCGCTGCTTCCCCACTAGCTATCTTCTGTTTTATCTCCTGTAGAGTTCTGCTTTTCATGGTCATTACTCTTTGATCCTGATGGGATTTAGTTAAATCAATCTTAATTGGGTTTGGATTAAAATCAAGTTTTTTAGTATTAGATCAATTTTTGGTTGGATTTATCGGATTCTTTTTCCTTAACCCGGTTTAATAATTCCTGGTTTTCTTCCATTAACTTTTTAAGGAGTAAATCTTTAATTTCCAGGGATTCACTATCGGCGGGGTCAATTTCAATTGCCCTGTCCAGGCTCTGCAGCGCATCATAGGGTTTGTCCAGGAGGGAAAAGGCGGTGGCCATACCCTTCCAGGCTTCCACATTCTGCGGGTCGCTGTGGGTTATCGTCTCATATGCTTCCAGGGCAACCAGGTAGTTGCCTTCCTTAAATGAATTGTCACCCACTTTCTTCCAGTAGGCTATTTCTTCCTTTATGGATTCTTGTTGAGTCATATTAATCACCGTGAATATACTGTAAATTACGATATTATCCTATATTTTTCAGGTAGTTGGAAGTTGCATCCAGTGCTTCGGCTATTTTAGTCGTGTCGCGTCCTGCTCCCTGGGCCAGGTTTGGTTTACCTCCCCCACCGCCGCCCATTATATTTGCAGCTTCTTTGATGACTTCATTGATTTTAACGCCCTTTTCCAGGGCTTTTGATGATGCTCCGCCGGCGATTTTACCTTCACCGTTTATGATAACCACCACATCGGCTTTACCAGTTTCAGTGAGGTTTGAGGCGATCTTCACCAGTTCCCCCATATCTGCTTCTATCTGCCTGTTGAGTATTATTAAATCTCCAACGGCCTCTGTCTGGCTGGTGATGCCCTCAATCTTTAGTGATGCAATTTCATTTTTCAACCGGTCTATTTCATTTTTAAAGGCCTTCCATTCGGTGAAGAACCTTTCACAGGTCTGGGGGAGCTGCTCAGCATCTACCTTAAAAACACCGGAACTTTCCTTCAGGAGGTTATCATTGTTTTGCACGGCTTTTATGGCCGATTCACCGGCTGAAAATTCTATCCTCTCCACTCCGTCCTGGATTCTCTCGGTCCGAATGATCTTGATTAAACCAATATCACCGGTCTGGTTGCAGTGGGTTCCTCCGCAGGCCTGGACATCTATCCCTTCTATTTCAACGGTCCTGATATTCATCCCAGGCACTACTCCTCCCTGGTATAGTATGAAGCCGTATTTTTTCTCGGCCATGGTTCTCTCCAGCCAGAAGGTGTTCACGTTGATGTTGTCCATCACCAGCTTGTTGGCCACTAGTTCGATTTCCTCAAGTTCGGTGGGTGTGATCCTCTTGTAGTGTGAGATGTCGATCCTGGATTTTTCCACACCCTTCTGGGCTCCGGCCTGCCAGATATGGTCGCCCAGTACTTTCCTGGCCGCGGCAACTATCAGGTGGGTGGCGGTGTGGTTCTGGGTTAAAATCTTCCTACGGGAGGGGTCCACGTGACCTTTGATGATCTGGCCCTGGTAGGGGTGTACTTTCTGGATATCCTCTTCACTAACCCGGTGGAGGATTATGTCATCCACTTTTTCTGCGTGGAGGACCTCCACTTTTTCTCCACGTATATCCAGGGATCCTATATCGGATGGTTGGCCCCCTCCTTCTGGATAGAATAGCGTCCCATCTAATATAACGTTGTCATTATAGGTTCCAATTACGTGGGCTTCAAACTCATAATTTGAAAGGTCATCATAAAATAACAGTTCTGTGGTGGGATAGTCCAGCTCAATTGCTACTTTTTCTTCAGGTATCTCCTCGGAGTGTTCTGAAGCCACCAGAGTATAGAAGTTATCCGGGATATTTGCATCGAAGTTTTCCTCTTTAGCTATTTCATCTACAGATTCCGGGGGGATGCCGTGGGAGTCATAGAGCATTATAAGGGATTCCAGGGGTATTTTATCTTCCCCATCGTTTTTAAGATAGTTAATAGTCTTTTTAACCAGTTTTTTACCTTTACTAACTGTTTTGTAGTACCGTTTTTCTTCTAGGTTGATTATATCGTTTATATGTTCCTGGTGCTGTTTTATCTCCGGGTAGCTCTTTTTCAGGTAGTCCAGCTGTAATTTCATTATATCCTCCAGGGACTCTTCCAGCTGGAGCTCCTTCATGAAGCGGATGGTTCTCCTTAAAATTAAACGGGCCAGGTATCCGTCTTTAACGTTGGAGGGTACCACTCCGTCTGCCAGCATGAAGGCCAGGCAGCGGGTGTGATCAGCTATTATATAGACGGATTCCACTGGTTTCGTTACCTTCACCAGTTCCTCTACTGGTATCTCTAATTTTTCGGCCACCCTGTTTCGCAGTGCTTTCAGATCGGCTATGTCTTCGATGTCCATCATCCCGGCCACCCGGGCGTTTTCTGCCAGGATCTCTTCATCAACCTTCACATCGCCCATTCCCTTTAGTTGATCTACCACAGGTCCGAAAGCTGATTCGTAAGCGGTGGCTGTTCCCTGGCTTATCCAGGCGAATCTTTCCAGGCCGTAGCCGGTGTCCACGATTTTAAGGGGTATGTCCTTTAATCCCTGGGGTGTGGTGCGGTATTTTATAAATACCAGTGTGGCCAGTTCCACTCCCCGGACACATATCTCGTAGCAGGGGCCGGCGTTTCCTCCGCCTTCCCACCATGATTCTATGAATGTGATCTCCTCGGGGTTGATGCCGATGTGCTTGATGAAGTCGTGGCAGTACTTGATGGTTTCATCTTCCCAGTAGATATGATTTTTATCTGAGTTGAAGGCGTGGTGTCCTCCCATGGTGAAGCAGGTCATGTGCCTGCCAGTACGGCCGACGTTGTCCACATCGTTGAGTCTTATGGATGGCTGGGCAACAACCAGTGGATTAGCTGGGGGTTCCACCATACCAGAGGTGACCCATGGTTGGAAGTCGTAGATGGAAGCTCCCACTAGAAATACATCATCCCTCCACCTTTTGGCTAGGACTGGGTACCTTTCAATAGGGGTGTGGTCGTGTTCACTGAAAAAATCCAGGAAAGTCTTTTGGATGGAGTGCAGGTCATACTTTTTCCGGGTTGCGGGGTTACCGATAAACCCGTATTCATCGCAGGGTGCGTCTCCACAGGTTTGTCTGTCGATTGCAGTCCAGAAATCCTTACCACAGGTTATGCAGGTTTTTTTAGTGTATCCTAGTTTTTTGAATTGTTCAGACATAATGATCATCGGATATTTTTGGTAAAAAAATTAGTTTCGATAGAGTTTGTTTTAGATTTCTATTTACTTCTATATTTTGTTTCATCATTTGAAATATTGTTTTAGAAATATTTATGGATATTTTGAATTTTTCGGGTAGAATATATATAGTTGTATTGATTATTTTTCAGATACCCTTAAACAACACAAAAGTATTATAAAATCCCAGACTTGTTTTCTCAGGCATCTTACTAATCTAAATCTTTAAATATCGTTTCAAACATAATAACATTTGCAAGAGTCTTTTAATAATAATTGTTTTTAAGACTGGTGGTAGAAAAATGGATGACAGCAATAATAATTCTAAATCTCTATTGAAAAAGGCATATAATTGTAAAAGTACTGAGTTTGAATCAATGCTTGAAAAAATAGATGATGAACTTCGAAAAAACAAAGACGATCAGGATGCACTCACTGCTAAATTAGTCTTAACCAGTAAAATGGCTGTAAAAAGAATTGATTCAAAATAGTTAATAGGAAATTAATTAAGGGACTTAATTAATTGACTAAATTTTTTTTTAAATTAAATTTTATATAAAATACTCTTTTTTGTAATTAAAAGAAAATCATACTGTTTTTTTAATAAAAATAGTTTAAAAAAATTATGAAGATCGTTTAAAGAAATAGGAAAATCGTTAATAAAGAAAAATTGAAATTAGAAAAAGAAAATTAACCAAAGAGAGCGCCGAGACCGGCTGCTGCTTCTTCTTCTTTTTCTTCTTCAGATTCTTCCTCTTCTTCCTCTTCTTCTTCTTCTGGAGTTTCCGCTGCTGCAGGTGCTGCGCCTGCTGCTGCAGGTGCTGCGGCAGTTAAAGCAGTTTTTTCTATGGCTTCGTCGATATCCACATCTTCTAAAGCTGCAATTAATGCTTTAATCCTGGCGTCGTCTACTTCTGCTCCAGATGCGTCCAGTACCTTCTTCACATTTGCTTCATTAATTTTTTGACCTGTTGTGTGCAATAACATTGCTGCGTATACGTATTCCATATGATTCACCTTCTAAATTGTCTATAAAATTTACGAATTTAAGAATTTCTTATTTGAATCCTTTTTAATCCTTTTATACAGATTTTAATCTTTTTAATTTTACTCATCATTTATAAATATATATTTTTTATCTAAAGAGAATTTTTCTATCCGAAGAGAGCACCTAAACCGGCTGCTGCTTCTTCTTCTTTTTCTTCTTCAGATTCTTCCTCCTCTTCTTCGGGAGGTTCTTCATCTTTGTCTTCTTTGGGTTCTGGGGCTGGCGCTGTGCTGGAACTCAGTTTAGCTTGCAGGTCATCATCCACAGCTTCAGCATTTTTAGAAGCTATTTCAGAGGCCAATGCCAGCATCTGTGAGTATGCCTTAGGCACCAGTATGCCGATGGTCTTATCGTTTAGGATCTCAGAGTTCACCGCCAGATTCAGTGCATTTGTTGCTGCATTGGATATGAGTATAGGCATGGATACTTTATTGAATATCTCTGCATTAACTGATAGGTTTAAAGCACTAGCATAAGCACTTTGGATATCTGAGAGTGTTTTTTTCGGGTCGATGGTTAGAAGATCAGATGTGTAGATGGTCTCTTCCTCATAGGCGGCCTTGAGATCTATACCCACTTCCATGGGGTGGATGTCAAGACGGGTGAGGATACTGGCCACTTCGGCGGAGATCTTCTCTCCTTCTTCTACCACGACTTTATCCTTCTGTATAACTATCTTTCCCTTATCGATCTTGGCTGGAATCCCAATCTTTTGGAGCTCTCCCAGCATAGGACCTGGTGGAAATGCAGTGTCACCTTCAGGAACCACTATATCTGCAGGAGCGATACTACCTGCCTTGGCCGGGGCCTGGGTTTTACTGTCCTCCAGTATCTTGAAGAGTTTAAAGGGATTCATATCAGTGAAAATTAAGGCTGGCTGTCCATCCATATGTTCACTCAGGGATTCTATATTGGATTTTTCGCTGTCTTGAAGGGCCAGGCTCATGAGAGTTTTCCTGGACATCTTAATGAGTGCACTGTCCTTTAAGGTTCGGCGCATCTTTTGAAGCTGGGGGGCAGGAATATCGGCCAGATCAGCCATACCAACTACTTTATGGCTTCCGATAAGGCCTTTAAGATCTTTAACCTCTTCTTTCTTCCAATCTGCAACATGAGGCATTTAGATCACCCTCGCTACAGGACCCATACTGGTCTTCACGTACATGGATTTTATCTGGTTTCTACCTTTTTCCAGATTTCTATCCAGTATTCCCAGTATAGTTTCAATGTTTTCTGCAATACGTTCATCATCCATTTCCTGAGTTCCTACCAGGGCCTGGATAACGGGCTGATTTTTTATTCTTACATTTACGGTATTTTTCAGTCGGTCTATTATAGGATCAGGCTTAGCATTAGCTGGGACTGGTTTGGGCATCTTCTTCCTAGGTCCGAGTACCGGTCCCAGGAACCTACCCACTAAAGGCATCATATCTGCCTGGGCAACGAAAAAGTTGTACTGATTAGCCATTCTCTTGGCCTCTTTCCGATCTTTACCCAGTTCTTCCAGGTCAGATTTAGTTATAACCAGATCTGCCCCGGCATTTTTTGCCTGAAGTGCCAGTTCTCCATCCGCTATAAAAGCGATCCTAACATCCTTCCCCCGTCCTTGAGGGAGGAACACTTCTTCGTCTATACGGTTTTCTGGCTTTTTCACGTCTAAATCCTTGATGTTAATCACCACATCAATGGATTGTGTGAAGTTTCTCGGCTTTGCATCTTCCTTAGCCTTCTTCACCGCTTCCAAAATCTCTTGTTTCATTCAATTCCTCCATGAACTTTTTTGGGTGAAAAGTTCATTTCCAAATTTTCTTGTGTTTTACTGTTTCTTCGCCAATTATTTGTTAATTGATGAAATGGAATTTAGTTATATTCAGGGTTAAGCTTATCTATCAGGCTTAAGCATTTTCAACTAGTACATCGTCGTACTTACCCTGATCTATTTCTTGCTGCACTTCTCTGGGGTCTTTTCCTTCCACGGTTAACCCCATACTTACACAGGTTCCTATAACCTCTTTTGCAGCGTTTTTATAATCGTTGGAGAGTAGAGCGTCGAATTTCATCCGGGCAATTTTCAGGGCCTGTTCCACTTTGAGATCCGCTACTTTATCCAGACCGGGGTCCTGGGATCCCTTTTCTATGTTGAGTTCGTCCTTGATCAACGCGGTGGTTGGTGGTGTTCCCACGGTTACTTCGAATTCCTTGGTGCCCACGTCCACTATGATCTTAACTGGGACTTTCATTCCCTCAAAATCAACTGTTTTCTGGTTTATCTGTTCAACTACCTGCATCATGTTAATGCCCAGCGGACCGATTGCCGGACCGAGTGGTGGTCCAGGAGTTGCTTTACCGCCGTCTATAAGAATTTCTATAGTTTCTTTAGCCATTAATCTGCCTCCTTTTGTATTAGACGTATTTGATCGCCTTTAACTGTAACTGGTATCGGAACTGCGGCTTCGATGAGTTCTAAAACCACGTCTTCCTTGGATTCATCTATCCTAACTACTTTGGCCTTTTCTCCCTTGAAGGGTCCGGATATTAACTCCACGATACTTCCTTTTTGAATGGAAGCAATTATAGGTTCTGGGTTTAAAAAGTTCTGCACTTCTTCGTAGGGTATCTGCCCTTCAATAGCACCCTTCATATGGGGGACTTTGAAGGCAGGATTTTGCATATCCAGTTTACCTGAAGATTCCACCAGGATGTATCCCCTTAAACTTTCCGGGACTAGAATAGCGTTAACTTCAAGATCGCTACTTTTAACGTTCCTGGCTATGATCCGGGCCACGTTCTTTTCTTGGCCAACCAAAGTTCTTATTGCATAAATCACAATTATCACATACCAAATAGGAATTTACATAATTTGTACATTAAATATTTTAAAGTTTATTATTATTATACTAATTTGATAGAATGTCGAAAAGTTAGAAGTTATGGAATAAAATTTAGTTCTATGTTTATAAAAATTTCGATGATGATAACAATTTTCTTAAAAATTTCCTGATAATTTTAATCTAATTCATAGGTAACCCAGTAATTGAACTACTATACTTATAACGAAACCTATGACACCTATAATTATTATTCCCAGCCCAGTTATCTTGGAAACATTTAAATATTCCTCTCTATCTGGCCTTTTAGACACTCTTAGAACTCTCTGGTTCATTTTAATAAATCGAACAACGGATTCTTTGTTTAATTTCATAGAAATACCTGCTCTAGTTAATTCATTTATAAAATAAGAATTAAGAAATTTAGAGATAGATAACAATAGCTTATTTTTAGGATTTATAAACTTTTCCTTTAGGGGAGATGGTATATACTAAAGTCAATACCTGCACAAGGGATGTAATCCAAATTTCCCTTATCGGCCTTCCCTTTCTCAGAAGGACTTATTTAAAAAACACCGTCGATAAAGTCTTCTAAAGCTGATTCAGGAATGGAATCTTTTGTTTTTTCTTCGATGAATTCCTTTTCACCTGGCACGCCAAATATGTGGGGGGAGTTCACACCGGCTACTACGATGGTAGTGCGTATGGTGTTGTCCAAGTCTTCCTGGATCTGGGTACCCCAGATTATGTTGGCATCAGGGTCTAATTCATCGGCTACAATCTGCACCACTTTCTCAGCTTCCTGTAGGGTCAGGTCTGAGCTTCCTGATATGTTTATCAGGGCGCCTTTAGCATTTGATATGTCCAGATCTAACAGGGGACTGTTTAAGGCTTCGTGTACAGATTCTATGGCTCTGTCTCCTGAGTCTGATTCACCCATTCCGATCATGGCCATTCCAGAGCCCTTCATTATACTTCGGATGTCTGCGAAGTCCAGGCTCACCAGACCGGGTCTGGTTATCAGTTCAGTTATTCCTTTCACTGCTCTTCCTAACAGTTCATCTGCTACCATAAAAGCCTTGTTTATAGGTAGGTTGGGAGCTACCTCCAGAAGCTTATCGTTGGGTATCACGATTACCGTATCAGCGGCGGCCTGTAATTTTTCCAGACCTTTTTCTGCGTTTTCACGTCTTCGTAAACCTTCTGCACTGAATGGCATAGTAGCCACGGCTATAGTTAAGGCGCCGATTTTTTTGGCTAATTTAGAGATGACTGGTGCTGAACCAGTACCAGTACCGCCTCCCAGTCCGCAGGTCACAAAGACCATGTCGGCTCCGTCGAGTTTTTCCCTGATTAAATTTTCGCTTTCCTCTGCACTTTCTTCCCCGATCTCTGGTTCACCACCAGCACCTAATCCACCACAGGTTTCCCTTCCAATTAAGATTTTTTGGTTGGCGTTTGAGTAGAAAAGGTCCTGTGCATCGGTGTTTACTGAAATAGTCCCTGCACCTTCTATTCCGATCTCGGTGAGTCTGGAAACAGTGTTGTTCCCGGCCCCTCCTGTTCCGATTACGAATATTTTTGCCCTGCTTCTGTTTATGATATCTTCGAGTTCCCGGTCTATGTTGTCGTCATGTGAAATATGCTCTGGCACTGCTGATCTTTGACTTCTTTTTTCCGATTCTTTTATGGTATTGTTTATAAGAGATTTCAATTCTTACCCCCACTGCTATTGTTACTAATCTTAATTGTGTTATTGTAATAACTTATATTTAAAAGCAACGGTTTTTTCACTGATAATTCATGACCATACATAGAATTTTTACTTTTATTTTAATAATCTCATCAACTCATAAGCAGGGGGTAATTTTGAACCTAACCATATCACCATATTGCCAGATGGAGATGGATGTTGAAAAATATGTCAAGATGGGCCAAGTTAGGGTCGGGGCATGGCGATGATCTCATGGATCCTCAGATCGAAAAAGTTCCCCTGATGAGCGGCCTTTAAAACTACCGCGGTATCTACCCCTGTTCCAGTTCCACCAATGGCAATTATCTCAGAATCAGTTGGAAGTAGTCCCCCATCTGCCGCCATTATGCTTATCTCCACACAGACCTTAATTCCCTGGGAAAACATCCGCAGTGTCTCTGCCACCACTTCTACAGGAGTTACTCCCTTAAATTTGTTGCTGATACCTCTACCCACCCCGCTGAGGGCGTGGGAGCTGGTGTATGTAGGGATACCCAGATCTTCCAGTTTTTTTCCATTTTCTGGTGTTATCTCCAGGCCATCCCCTCCCCGGAAACCGGCGTGATGGGTTACGTTGACTATATGGCCATCACTTATCTTTTCACCCAATTTAACGGCTGAATTACCAGTGGCAGATGCTATCACGATATATTCTATGCCCAATTCATCTTTCCTTTCTTTAACCAGTTTTATAACCTTATCGGTATTCTCCTCTCCAGGATTTTCAAAGTAGTGGATACTTTTCTCCATATTTAACCCTCCATGGAAGTTTCTTTATATCAAATAATTTTTGGGGATACGTTAACTTATATTTGATCCAGTAAGCAAAATTTTTTAAATACGAAGACAAACATTACAATTAAATTAAAAACTGGAGTTGAAACTGATTTTCATGAATGCATTCAATTTTTTAACAGAAGGAAGAGAAAGAAAATCTGGAGAAGGGCTGACCATGATGTTAGATAAGGGTATGGGCCCGGTATCTTTAATAGATTTTCTAGAACTATCCGGTGACTATGTGGACCTGGCTAAATTTGGCTGGGGAACATCCGCCATACAAGATAGGGATTTAGTAAAAGAAAAAACTGAAATCTACCGTTCATATGATGTAATCCCCTATCCTGGCGGAACGCTATTTGAAATAGCCTATCAGCAGGATAAAGTAAATGAATTTCTTTGTGAAGCAGATGAACTTGGTTTTGATGCTATAGAACTATCAGATGGAACTATAAACATTGAACAAGCAGCTAGAGGGGAATTAATCGGTATAGTCAAGGATTATGGGTTCAGGATCATCACCGAGGTGGGGAAGAAAAATCCTGTAGAAGATCATAAAATATCCATGGAAAAACGGATTGAAATGGTTAATTTTGACCTGGATGCCGGTGCCTATAAAGTCCTCATTGAAGGTAGGGAAGGAGGCAAAGGTATTGGCATATACGACAACAACGGAAAGGTCAAAGATGGCGATGTGGACGGACTATCCCAAAAACTCGATACCAGTAAGATAATCTGGGAAGCTCCAAAGAAGGACCAGCAGGTTTACCTGATACTCAAATTCGGACCCAACGTTAATCTGGGAAATATTGCACCAGAAGAGATAATAGCTCTGGAAACCCTGAGACAGGGGCTTAGAGGAGATACTCTTGGAAAGGTGAAACTTTAATTAACTGCCTTAACTGATTTAACCTGAATGTAGATTCATTTAATTAATCAAATTCAAACTGGTGTTATTCCCACATCTGGCTTATTTTTTAATTCATGTTTATTTGCACTGGTAAGTTCCTGGATTAATTTATCGAGTTCCTGAAGGATGGTCTGGTTCCTGTCGTGTGTAAAATTTGATTTTATGTTTTTCCTGTAGAAGTCCAGTTTCAACATGAATTTTTCCAGGTCATCTTTAAGTGGATCTTCATGGAACTCTCCGAAGCCCAATTTTTCCAGATATATGGCGTTAAGCACCTGTTCAAATTGTTTTTTCACCGGTACGCTGAAGACTGGTTTATTTAAGTAGAGTGCTTCGGATATGAGATTGAATCCTCCATTGGTTATAACTGCCTGGCAGGATGCCAGATCATGGTAGAAAGAGTTCTCATTGAAACTTCTATAGGATAAGTTCTCATCTTCCTGGTCTTTATGGAAGCCGTAGATAATAAATCTATAATCCGTTTCTTTAAGAAGCTTTATAAGTTCCGTATTCGAGGTGCTGGTTTGATATACAAAGATATGAGTTCCTTCCTCGCCTTTAAGGGTTTCTTCCTCGCCTTTAAGCCTTAGAATTCTTTTTCTTAGAACAGGGGGGAAGATTCTGACTCTTCCCGGGTTTACCAGAGGGGGATAGTAAAAGCTGGTTATTAGATAAACACTGGGCAATTGAATAAATGAGCGAACCACCCCCTCTGCCTTTAATTTATCTTTAAGATATTTATACGGTACATCAGTTTGGCAGTGGGTCACCACATGGGTGTGATCCAGACTGATAAAGGGTACTCTTAATATTTTACTCAGGAGGTTGGTATAAAACTCGAAATCTGATATTATGATATCCGGCTGGAACTCTTTGGCAAAATCCTGCATATATGTAAGGTTTTTATGTAAATCCAGGGGTAGGTCCTTAATCCCATTAAAAAATGTTTTAGCACTGTTTACCTGGTTAGCTTCATAAACGGTGTTAAAGCCTCCGATCCGGTGTACGTTATCGAATTTTTCAGAGAGGTAATCATAAGATCGGCCATGGGCAAAAATAGATACTTCATTTTTCCCAAGAAGGTGCTCTACAATCACTCCACTGCGTATGGCATGGCCCATTCCCTCTCCACAGACCCCGTAGAGAATTTTTTTACCTATTTCAGGAGATTTTACATTAAACTCTTCAAAACTGCTATCCGGCATTCTGAAGTTGGTTACTCTATTTGTTTTAGGCAAATTTCCGCCTCCGATACATCTTAAAGATTTCGAAACCGTTCGAAAGGTTATCTGAAGATCTTGCATTTTGTGAATTATATTACACATTTCTCCTATTTAATTCTAAAGGAAAAATTCTTTAACAAAATAAATTCTAAAGTTAGATTATTATGAGCACATCAAATCCTGAGGGTGAATATAAAATCATCCCTGTTGTCACTGATTATATAAAGCCCGGAGAACCTTATGATCCCATCATACACCAAGCCTCAAAATATCTGGAAGATGGTGATTTCCTGGTTATCTCGGAAACACCCATAGCCATTTCCCAGGGAAGGATAGTGGATGAACAAAACATCAAACCTTCTATAGCAGCTGTGCTTCTAGCAGACGTATGGTCCCGGTACATCTGGGGATACATTTTCGGGCCACTATTTGGAATAAAGAGCAGAACGGTAGGAAATCTAAAAAATTTACCTAAAGAAGCCAGAAATCATAAACAGTTAATATTAGACTATTATGGACTTAAACATGCCCTTAAACCTGCATCTGAAGCAGGGGTTGATTTAAGCAACGTCCCGGGGACCAGTGTCTGCCTCCTGCCCGAGGATCCGGAGGGTGTGGTGGAGGATATAAGCTCGAAAATCAGATCCCACTACAGGAAGGAGGTTACAGTTATGATCGTGGATACAGATGTTACTTACCAGTTTCGTGGGACTAAATTAACATCCATTCCACTGGCCATGCCCGGTATAAAAAAAGATCTGGGCATACTTGCCTATTTATTAGGGAGGATAGGGACAGTTAAAGGACCAACCCCCCTGGCGGTATCCAGGAGTGAAAATATAGATAAAATTATTAAAATAGCGAAGATGGCGGAGGATTATCAAAAAGAAAGGGATACCAGTATGGAAACAGTTTATGATATGAAGGAAACATTCCATGAGGATATAACTGGAGTTACTATCGAAATGCTGGAATCTGTTGAGCATACCCCGGCGGTTATTGTTAGGGAGCGATGATGTTGTTTTTTAAACAAGGGGATTAAGGTGTTGTTATTTATTGATAACATAATAGTCACAAAGATATAGTACTATCCACACCATATTCACAAAGATATAAATACCATCTGGATCATATATTAAGTATTGATTAGGGGTATTTTTAAGGTCATTACTGTTTGAAATTCATCTATTTAATATCCCGGTTGATTAAAAAATTCAAGAACACAAATATATTCTTGTTTTTTTAATATTGACCTTTAAAAATTGGACTTATTAAAATTAAACTTATATAGAAAGAACTTAATGCAAATTCATTAAGTCTAGTAAAACATGGGAGGAACTTGAATGTTTAACGACACAGCAGTACAGGAAATACTGACCAGCATAACCAACGACGATGAAAACAGTTTTTCTATCATCAAGTGCATGTTGGAAGGTAAAACCACGGATGAAGAGATAGCTGAGGTTACAGAAATTAGACTCAACATAGTAAGGAGAGTCCTATACAAACTGTACGATGCAGGAATCGCTAGCTACAAGAGAAGTAAAGATCCAGAAACACAATGGTACACCTACAACTGGACTTTTGAAGAGAAGAAGGTATTCGAGATTTTAGACGAAAAATATGAAAAATACTCCAAAGAAGTCAATGATTCACTGGAATATGAAGAAGGAAACATGTTCTTCGTATGTAAAAACAAGGATCACAGATACAATTTCGAAGAAGCCTCTGAAAATAACTTCACCTGCGGAGAATGTGGGGCTCCACTGGAATATCAGGACAACTCCGCAATAATAGATGAATTAAAAGAATTAAAAGATAGAATCAATTAATTCTATTTAATCTATTTAAATCCTGAGCATCTTTTTAATTTCACTTAGAGGGCCTAATTGAATCTTAAACTATTAGACGATTTAAACTCCTCCACATACCTAATTGAACATTCTGAAGCTGTATTAGCTAAAGCTCTGGAAATAGCAACTAATTTTGATGTAGATTTGGAAATAGTCCGTGCTGGAGCGCTCCTACACGATGTGGGAAGGAACAAAACCCAGGGGATCTGCCATGGGGTAGAGGGTGCGCAGATTTTAAAGGAACAAGGTTTCCCGAAAGATGTGGTGAGGATTGCAGAAGTGCACATCGGTGCCGGAATACCACGCGATGAGGCGGGCCTGTTAGGCCTGCCCTGCCAGGATTACCTGCCGGTAACCTTAGAAGAAAAGATTGTAGCCCACGCCGATAACCTGATACACGGTACCCGGGAAGTTTCCCTGGAATTTGTAGTGGAAAAGTGGAAAAAAAGCATGGGAAAAAACCACCCATCCATTGATCGTCTGAGAAAACTCCACGGCGAACTGATCATATAACTCGTATCTAGTATCATATAAACTCTGTATCTAATTTTATAAATTAAAAAAAAGATACTG